>AUXO012990402.1_pt1 | contig 15768 bp, 11 predicted proteins | sample 768731 | NCBI WGS metagenome assembly AUXO01 (sample SAMN02715735, study PRJNA202380) | gut metagenome | biome: sheep rumen | host: Ovis aries | place: New Zealand: Palmerston North
GTTTCCGCCCCCGCGGGAATCAACGCCAGAAGCATCAGGATTGCAAGCAGCAGGGATACGAGCTTCTTCATCTTTGGGTCCTCCTCTTTCTACCATGATTCATTTTTGTACAGTGCCGAATCCGACACGGAATCCAAACCTGGAGCGTTATGCGTCGGTGAACGTGCATCCATACTTTACCTATAGTTTATCATATGAAAGCATGGTTGGCAATACTACCTGAAAACATGGAATGTCCGCTGCCCGGTACAGCATCCGGATCAATCCGGGAGATATGTTTATTCCATCTGTGCTGCGTTCTCTGTCAGCGGAGGGTTCAGCCGTCTGTACTCCTCAATTGCGGCTCTGGCCAGTTCATCGCATCTGTTGTTCTGCGGATGATCAGCGTGGCCCTTTACCTTGAAAAACTCCACATGATGCTTTCTGGTCTGTGCGGTCAGTATGAACCAGAGATCCTGATTCTCCACCGGTTCTCCGTCACTTTTTTTCCATCCCCGCTTTTTCCAGCCGTCGATCCAATGCTCGTTGAAAGCATTGACAAGGTAGGCACTGTCGGAATAAAGCTTCACGTTGCAGGGCTCCTTCAGGGCTCCCAGTCCGCTGATAGCGGCAAAAAGTTCCATCCGGTTATTGGTTGTTCCAGCCATAAACCCGGAGATTTCCTTCTGATGAGGTCCGAATTCAAGGATAGCAGCCCAGCCGCCGGGGCCGGGATTTCCGCTGCACGCTCCGTCAGTATAGATGTTTACGGATTTCCTGTTTTCCGCGTCCATTCGACCTTACCTCGACATCTCTCTGCTTTTTTCCGCGCAAACTCTCATTGCCTCCAGAATTGCGTTCCGGAAACCGTTTTTTTCAAGTGCGGCCACTGCTTCAATTGTCGTTCCCCCGGGAGAACAAACCGCATCCTTCAGAGCTGCGGGGTGTGTCCCGGAGGAAAGCACCATCAGCGCACTGCCCAGCACGCTCTGAGCGGCCATTTCATAGGCATAGGATCTTGGAAGCCCTTCCCGGACACCCGCATCTGCCATAGCTTCGATCATCATGTATACATAAGCGGGACTGCTGCCGCTGATGGCGATGACTCCGTCAAAGAGACGTTCGGGAAGGACCCGTGTCTTTCCTACCGCATCGAAGATTCCCTTGGCAAAGTCAAAATCTTCCTGACTGAAGGTCGTATCATCACAGATGGCAGTCATGCCTTCCCCTACCAGCGCGGGTGTGTTGGGCATCACACGCAGCCAGGCGGCACCGGAGCCTTCCAGCTCCTTTTTCAGCATGCTGACGGTCCAGCCCGCCGCGATACTGAGCACGGCTTTTCCCTGCAGAAACGGATGAATCTCATCGATGACTTCCCGGATGTAGAGCGGTTTGACAGCCAGAATGATCAGATCGGAGTTCTCCGCGACGTCCTGGCAGTCTTCTGCCGGATTGATACCGGGAATATCTTCGGTAATTTCCCGCATCTTTCGTTTGCTGACGTCATAAACATAAATCTGGCCGGCTTTGACATAATCCGCGTCTACAATTCCTCTCAGAATAGCGGATCCCATATTTCCTGTGCCAATCATCCCGATTTTTCGGATCATGCTGACTCCCCTCCCATTCTCCCACAGTACTTCCGTCAGATAATATATTTCTTCAGGTCCATTGGTTTGTTTTCATCCTTCAGGTGCTCTTCCACATATGCGGAGTCGATGGAAAGCGAGAAAGGCGGCATGTTTTCGTCTCCGGCATTGAAGCTGACATCTTCCAGCAGCTGTTCAAATACCGCGTGAAGACGTCTGGCCCCGATATCCTCCTGGTTCTCATTGGCGTTGAAAGCAGCTTCCGCGATGGCGGAAATGGCGGAAGGCTGGAAATCCAGCAGCACCCTGTCTACTTCCAGCAGCGCTCTGTACTGACGGGTCAGTGCATTTTCCGGTTCAGTAAGGATCTTTTCGAAATCCTCCTTCGACAGGCTGTTCAGCTGCACATGCACCGGAAACCGACCCTGAAGCTCCGGAATCAGATCAGACACCTTGCTCACATGGAAAGCACCCGCTGCGATGAAAAGCATAAAGTCTGTCTTGACCGCGCCGTATTTGGTATTGACAGTGCAGCCTTCCACAATCGGCAGAATATCCCGCTGTACGCCTTCCCTGCTGACATCAGGCCCATGCCCGGAAGAAGAGGATGCAATCTTATCGATTTCATCGATAAAAACGATCCCGTTCTGTTCAGTCCTGCGAATTGCCTCCTCCTGCACCGCGTCGTTATCAATCAGCTTGGCTGCTTCCTGCTCCGTCAGTATTTTACGGGCTTCCCTGACCTTTACATGCCGGAGTCTTGTTTTCTGCGGCATCATATTGCCCATCATATCCCCGAGGGAAATGCTGCTTCCGCCGACTTCCAGGGTGGGCATTTCCTCCGCAACCTCGATTTCCAGTTCATTCTCTTCCAGTTCACCCCGCATCAGCTGCTGGCGGACATCTTCTTTCTTCCGGGCCAGCGCTGTGGCTTCCTCACCGGAAGGAGTTTGCTCCTTTTGCCGTCCCAGCAGATAATCCAGCGGATTCGACATTGCGCCGCCGGTTTTCCGGGGCGGATGAACCAGCAGCTCAGCCAGAGCATCTTCCGCCAGAACTCTTGCTCTGGGCAGTACGCGTTCTTCATGCTCTTTCCGAACCATTCGGATCGCATTTTCCGTCAGATCGCGGATAATGCTCTCCACATCCCGGCCCACATAGCCGACTTCCGTAAATTTAGTGGCTTCCACCTTAATGAAGGGGGCGTTCACCAGCCGGGCAAGTCTCCTGGCGATTTCAGTTTTTCCGACGCCGGTCGGCCCGATCATCAGAATATTCTTCGGACTAATCTCATCCCGGAGCTCTTCAGGGACACGGCTCCGGCGGTATCTGTTCCGCAGCGCGATAGCAACGGATTTCTTGGCTTCCTCCTGGCCGATAATATACCGGTCCAGCTCATGTACGATCTGTCTCGGTGTAAGTTCCATCCTGTGCTCCCCCTCTGTCAGACATCTTCAACGATAATATTGTTATTGGTGAACACGCAGATGCTGGCGGCAATCTGCAGCGATTTTTCAGCAATCTCATGGGCGGAAAGATCCGTATTTCCGCAAAGAGCCCTGGCCGCAGCCAGTGCGTAATTTCCTCCGGAACCAATGGCGGCAATACCCTCATCCGGTTCGATGACTTCTCCGGTTCCGCTCAGAATCAGCAGCTTTTCGTGATTTGCGACAATCATCATGGATTCAAGCTGCCGCATGGCCTGATCACCCCTCCAGGTCTGAGCCAGCGCGACAGCGGCCTTTTCCAGATTTCCGCCGCATTGTTCCAGCTTCTCTTCAAATTTTTCGCACAGGATGAAAGCGTCCACCACGCTTCCGGCAAATCCTACCGCTACGGTGCCGTGATAAAGCCGGCGAACCTTCCGGGCGGTTGTTTTGAAAATGGTGCTTTCTCCCATGGTGACCTGCCCGTCTCCGGCGATGGCAATTTTCCCGTTTTTCCTGACGGCGCAGATGGTCGTTCCTCTGAACGGACTGCTCATTCCATAACTCCTTCCTGGATCATCTGTTCATGGTCCTGCCAGTACTCCAGTGCTCTGGCTGAAATGGCCTCATATCTTTCCGCCTTGTTCCGGATTTTCCTTTTTCCGGGTTCTGCGGGAAGTGAATCAATCAGCCCAAAAGCGCAGTTCATCGGCTGAAACCGGACATTGGGCGTGGAAATATACCTTCCCATGGCTCCCAGGGCGGTCAGGCCAGGGAATTCCATCCTTGGCAGGCCCAGAAGGCTTCTGGCCAGGGAAACCCCCGCCACCAGCCCGCTGGCCGCGCTTTCAACATATCCTTCCACTCCGGTCATCTGTCCCGCAAAGTAAACGCCGGGCCGGCTGATCATTTCGAATTGATCGTTCAGAAAACCCGGACTGTTCAGAAAAGTATTCCGGTGCATGACGCCATATCTGGCAAATTCGGCATGCTCCAGCCCCGGAATCATCCGAAAAACCCGCTGCTGCTCAGGAAATTTCAGCCTTGTCTGAAAGCCTACCAGGTTATAAAGCGTGTCAGCAGCATCATCCTGCCGCAGCTGAACCACGGCAAAGGGCAGCCTTTCTCCCTCCCGTTTCAGGCCGACAGGCTTCATGGGACCAAATGCAGGTACCATTCTTCCCCGCTTTGCCATGCTTTCAATGGGCATACAGCCTTCAAAGACTTTCTTTTCTTCAAAGCCATGGATCTCAGCGGTTTCGGCACCGATCAGCTCGGTAATGAAAGCGTCGTATTCCGCTTCCGTCATGGGACAGTTCAGATAATCGTCGCCCCGGCCGTACCGGCTCATTCGAAAGATCCGGCTCATGTCAAGCGATTCCCGGACCACAATCGGAGCAGCGGCATCATAGAAATTCAGCGTCCCAAGTCCGGGAAGCCCGCGGATTGCCGATGCCATTTTTTCGCTGGTCAGAGGTCCCGTAGCGATGACTGCCGGCGCTTCTGGTACCGTATCCGCTTCAGCGGAAACAGTTTCAATCAATGGATGGCTGCGAATTCTTTCGGTAACCTCCCGGGCAAATCCTGTCCGGTCGACAGCCAGCGCGCCGCCGGCTGGAACCCGCTGATGATCCGCTGCGGAAAGAATCAGAGAGCCGAAACGCCGCATTTCCTCCTTCAGGAGGCCGACTGCATTGCTCAGCCGGTCCCCCCGAAAGCTGTTGGAGCAAACCAGCTCCGCAAAGTCGGCAGAATGATGCGCCGGAGAGCTCTTTCCCGGTTTCATCTCAGTCAGACGCACCGGGATTCCCCTTCTGGCCAGCTGCCAGGCTGCCTCACAGCCGGCCAGCCCTGCTCCGATGACCTGCACCTTATTCATTTTCAGCCTCATCAGCTGCCACTGTTTCACGATAGCGGCAGGTTTCATTCGTACAGAGATGCGTTACCCCTTTTCTGCTGTTTCGTTTCTCCACCATGAAGCTTCCGCATCGGGGGCATTTTTCGGGGACAGGTTTGTCCCAGCTGACGAAGTCGCAGTCAGGATATCCCTCGCATCCGTAGAATTTCCGATTCTTCTTGCTGACCTTTTCCAGCAGACGTTTGCCGCATTTGGGGCAGGGCGTATCCAGATAGGTCAGAATAGGTTTTGTATTCCGGCAATCGGGGAAATTCGGACAAGCCAGGAACCTTCCGAAACGGCCCATCTTGTAAACCATCATGGCACCGCACTGATCGCAGACCACGTCGCTGACTTCATCCTGTATTTCTATTTTCTCGATTTCCTGCTCGGCAACATCCAGTTCCTTTTTGAACCCCGGATAGAATTCCCGCAGAATCTGCTTCCAGTCCCGGGTTCCCTCTTCCACCTGATCCAGCCGTTCTTCCATATCGGCAGTAAATTCCGTGTCCACAATATCACTGAAATATTCCTGCATCAGGCTTGTGACCATGATCCCGAGCTCTGTCGGATAAATCCGCTTTTTTTCACGGGTAACATACCCCCGGGAAACGATGGTGGATATGGTAGGCGCATAAGTGGAGGGACGGCCGATGCCGTTTTCCTCCAGAGTCTTGACCAGACTGGCTTCCGTATATCTGCTCGGGGGCTGGGTAAAATGCTGCTGAGGATCCACGCTGTCCGCTTTCAGAAGGAGTTTTTCCTTCAGAGCCGGCAGGGCGCCTTCCTTTTTCTGGATTGTTTCATCATCCGTACTTTCTTCATAAAGGGTTGTAAAGCCGGCGAAAGTTTTATGCTCGCCATAGTACCGGAGACCTACACACGAATCCCCGATCTCGATGGCCATGGTTTCATAAACAGCCGGCGCCATCTGACTGGCTACAAAGCGATTATAGATCAGACGGTACAGCATCAGCTGATCCCTTGTCAGGGAGGACTTGACCGATTCCGGGGTTCTTGTCACATCCGTAGGACGGATTGCTTCATGGGCATCCTGAGCATTCTTCCGTCCCTTGTATTCCAGCGGAGTTTCCGGCAGATATTCCGGGCCGAACTTCCGCGGGATCCATTCCCGAAGACTTTGCAGGGCTTCCTCGCTGACGCGGACCGAGTCTGTACGAATATAGGTAACCAGGCCCTGTGTTCCTTCTCCGGCCAGATCAATTCCTTCATACAGCTGCTGGACAACCTGCATGGTTCGGGACGTGGTGAAAGAAAGCTTTCGGCTTGCTTCCTGCTGCAGGCTGGAGGTAGTAAAGGGCGGTGCGGGCATCCTCTTCTTTTCCTTGCTTCTGATTTCCTGAATCTGCAGCTTTGCAGCTCTGATTTTCTTCAGTGCTGCATCCGCTTCCTCCCGATTGGTGATTTTTGCTTTTTTTCCGTCCAGCGTGACCAGCTTCGTATCCAGATGAAAGGTTTTGCCTTCCATTTTTCCTGTGCAGTCCACATTAATGTCCCAGTACTCCTCCGGAATGAAGCTGTCAATTTCTTTCTCCCGGTCTACAACCATCCTGGTTGCGACACTTTGCACTCTTCCGGCAGAAAGACCTTTTTTGATTTTTGCCCACAGCAGCGGACTGATTTTGTATCCAACCAGACGGTCCAGCGCCCGGCGGGCCTGCTGTGCATCGATGCGCCCCATATCCAGCTGCCGCGGATGTTTAACTGCGTTCTGAACAGCTTTTTTGGTCACTTCGTGAAACTCGATCCGGCAGGGCTTGCTTTCATCTACGCCCAGAGCATGGAAAAGATGCCAGCTGATGGCCTCTCCTTCCCGGTCAGGGTCTGTTGCGAAGTAGATCTCTTTCGCATTTTTTGCTTCCTTCCGGATTCGGGCAAGGATATCACCCCGACCCCGGATCGTGATATATTTCATCTCGAAATCCTTTTCGGGATCCACTCCCAGCTGGGATTTGGGAAGGTCGCATACATGTCCCTGCGAAGCTTCCACCTTGTATCCTTTCCCGAGGTAACGGCTGACCGCTTTGGCCTTGGCCGGGGATTCCACGATGATCAGTTTCTTTTTTGTTTCCGTCGGCATACCCTTCTCATTCCTTTTTCTGATGTTTGTTCCTTTCGGAGTGCTTCCTCTGAGTCAACCGGTTCCCGCTCTTTCAGGCAAAATTCCCGGCCTGATCTGAAATCCGGTACAGCTTGCCGGGCAATGCCTGAATCAGACCCCTGATCTGCAGCAGGGACAGTGTTGCGTTCAGCATGGCTGCCGGCATATTCAGCGCTTCACAAAGCTGGTCAAAACCCTGTTCACCATCCTTCAGCCGATGAAGAACCTGTTCTTCCGCCGGAGAATTTCGAACTGCCGATTCAGCCTGATGATCGCTATTTTGCCCCACATCGTTATTCTTGTCAAGCCAGCCCATATCTTCCATGATATCTTCTGCCGATGTGAAATAGATGGCTCCCTCCCGCAGCAGCTGATGATTGCCCTCGCTCTTCGGACTTCCAGGTTCCCCGGGATAGACAAATACATCCCTGCCCTGATTCAGGGCATGCTGAACGCTGGTCATGGATCCGCTTCGGATTCTGGCTTCCATCAGGATCAGGCAATCTCCCATACCGCTGATAATCCTGTTCCGATAAGGGAAATGCCATCCCAGAGGCTTTTCTCCCGGTGGGTATTCACTGAGAACCAGTCCGCCCCGGGACAGTATTTCCCGCCGGAGCTGAGCATTTTCCTGCGGATAGTCCTGATCCAGACCGCAGCCCAGAATGGCAATCGTCGGGCTGCCGCCCTTCAGACATCCCTGATGTGCTGCGGCATCAATGCCGTATGCGAGCCCGCTGACGATGGCAATGCCGTTTCGGCTCAAATGCTCCGCAATCCTGCGGGCAGCATCCAGTCCTTTATAGGAAGCGCTTCGGCTGCCGACCATCGCCGCGGAAGGGCGGTCTGCGGCGGCAGGCGAACCCTGATAAAAAAGAATCGCCGGTGATTCAGACAAAGGAAGGAGGCGGCCCGGATAGTCTTCCCCGGTGACGGTCATTCCCTTGATTTGATACTTTTCAATCAATCCGGTCCAGAAGGACATCTGGTCAGACTGGCAGTTTTTCTTCAGCATTCGTCTTATTTTTTCAGGGAGAGGCCGCTCACCTGGCAGTTCTCCCCTTGACTGGAAATGCATCAATATCCGTTCCGGGTCCGGCTCAGCTTCCAAAACTTCCCGCAGATATTCCGGAGCGAGCCCGGCACTGGATAACCAGGCCAGCACAGCCGTACGGCAATCCGTGTTCAAAATAATGTCCTCCGTTCTTTAAAGCGTACCGTTTCTCCAGTATTTCTGATCCAGCTCCCTGAATTGGATTGCTTCCGCGATTTCAGCCATGCCGATTCTGTCGCTGCCGGAAAGATCAGCCAGGGTTCGTGCCACTTTAATGACCCGGTGATAGGCGCGCATGCTCAGGCTCATTTTTTCCACTGCCAGATGCAGCAGGTTTTCCGCTTCCTGGGTCATGGAACAGTATTTCCGGATGGCGTTGTTGTCCAGCTGGGCGTTGCAGAAAAACCCGCTGCCTGCATATCTGTCCATCTGGAGAATTCTGGCTTTCTCCACCCGCGCCGCCACAGCTGCTGAGCTTTCCGCAGGGGCTGAGGAGCGAATCTCTGCCACCGGAACGGAATCCACTTCCACCTGAATATCTATTCTGTCCAGCAGCGGCCCGGAAACCCGATCCAGATACCTGCGGATTTCCTGTGGGGTACACCGGCATTCCCGCTGTCTGCTTCCGTAATAACCGCAGGGACAGGGGTTCATTCCGGCAATCATCATGAAGGAGGACTGATAGCAGGCCTGATTCCGAACCCGGCTGACGGTTACTACGCCATCCTCCAAAGGCTGCCTGAGTGCTTCCAGGGCTCCGCGGCTGAATTCCGGCAGCTCGTCCAGAAAAAGGACGCCGTTATGGGAAAGGGAAACCTCTCCGGGAGCAGCATTCATCCCGCCGCCGATCAGCGAGGCGACGGATGCGCTGTGGTGGGGCGCACAGAAGGGACGTTCCACCATCAGACCGCTTCCGGGAGCTATTTTTCCCGCGATGGAGAAAATCCTTGTGGTTTCCAGCGATTCCTGGAAGCTCAGGGGCGGCAGGATTCCGGGCAGGCATCTGGCCAGCATGGTTTTTCCGCTGCCGGGCGCACCGATCATCAGCATATTATGTCCGCCGGCTGCTGCTACCTCCAGGGCGCGCCTGGCGCCCTCCTGGCCCTTTACCTGGCTCATATCCACCGCCACAGTCCGATGCCTTTTCAGCTCTTCATAGTCCATTTGCTTCTGGGGCCGAATGGGCAATGTACCTTCCAGATGCCCGATCACTTCCTTCAGATGGCAGACCGGATATATGTTCATTCCCTGGATACAGGCTACCTCCATCGCATTTCCGGCCGGAAGGATAATATCCGTGTATCCGTATTCACTGGCGGAAATCGCCATCGCCAGTGCGCCTCTTACCGGCTGAATTCTCCCATCCAGGCTCAGCTCTCCGAAAAAAACCGTCTTCGACAGATCGATCGAAGGGATGATGTGAATCTGCCGATTTGCAGCCAGAAGCCCTACTGCGATGGGAAGGTCAAATCCCGGCCCTTCCTTTTTTGTATCCGCCGGAGCAAGATTGATGGTAATCCGGCGGGGCGGCATTTCCTTTCCGCTGTTCAGAATAGCTGCATTGACCCTTTCTCTGCTTTCCCGTACGGAAGCGTCCGGCAGACCGATTACCTCCATCCCGGGCATTCCACCGGTGGAAAATACCTCCACCTGAACCGGGAATCCGCTGACCCCGCTGACACCGAATGCCAGGATATGCGCCATCATTTCGTTCATTGATTATCCCCCTGCTGATATTTCCGCAGTCAGGAATTCCTGACGCTCTGCATTTTGAATCCGGGGCTGTCAGTACCAGATTCTCAGGAACTTCTTTCCCAGATCCAGCCAGGAAACAGGAGCCATAATTCCGCTTGCATACGGGAAGAACAGGATAAAGGAAGCCAGCGCGGCAGCAGTAAAGCCAACCATCAGCCTCAGGCCGGCCCGGGGTGCCCGAAGCCGGATCTGCTCAAATCCGGCCGTCAGCCCCAGAATCAGGAACGGCACACTGGCAAAATAATGATATATATATGTTCCGCGCGGTACCAGCGTCCAGGGCAGATACTGTGCCAGGAACCCTGTCAGGATGAACACAAGGGCTGTATCAAGGCTGGCTGGATTCCGGCTTCCGTCCGTTCCGGCGGCGTCAGGCAGGCTCAGCTTTTTTTCCCGGTTCCGGATCCAGCAAAAGACAGCCATGATCATGCCCGGAATTCCTGCCCACCAGATGACGGGATTCCCGAAGCAGAAGATGCTGAAGCTAAGATCGTCATTGAAAATATACTGTTTGGTGGAATAGAACATGGGTTTGCCGATGACGGGCCATTCGTACCAGGGCGAATAGAAGGGATGATCCATTCCCAGCCCGGGCGTTGAATGATAATTGAACATACCCTCCTGGCTTGCCACAACTGCCTGCAGATAGTCCCCCAGACTGGTAAAATGACGGTGGGCAAAATAAGGAATATAGCTGAGCAGATAGACCAGAATCGGCACGATGACAAAGAAAAGCACACACCAAAGGCAGATTATCTCGAATTTATGTGCCGTGCCGGACGGGTCCTTCCTTTCCTCCCTGAAAACCCTGTACCCGTGCCAGAAGAAAAGAACGGCAAGTCCTGCGCCGGCATAAATTCCGATCCATTTGCTGGCAATGGACAGTCCCATTCCGAGTCCGCACAGGCCAAGATCACAAAGAATCCTCCGCATTCCTTCTGTCCGCCAGTCCGTCTGCAGGAAACGCAGCATGAAGAAATAGGCCATCAGGATAAACAGCACGGGGAAACTGTCTATGGTCGCGATCTGTGTCTGAGTCAGATGCATACAGTCCAGCGCCAGGAGTCCCGTACCAAAGGCAGCTGAACCTGTCGTCTTGAACATCTGCTTCAGAATCAGATAGATCAGAGCAAGCATCAGAATGCCGGCCAATGCTCCGGCAAATCTCCAGCCGAAGGGAGTCATTCCAAAGAGGGCTACACTCCAGCTCATCAACACCTTGCCCAGCGGTGGATGGCTTGTTTCATAGGGAGCGGAACCCTGTAAGAATTCCCAGGCAGTGCGGGCATGATAGATTTCATCAAAGTAAGTGGAGTTCCACCAGGAAGGCTGCGCTGTGCGGGGATTATCTTCGCCCTCCGCCTGACCCGCCACCGGGAAATAGATGGGCATCGCTTCCATGCTGTCCTGCTCATCCGTCAGATACTCAACCGGGGAATACAGGGATGATTCCGGATCTCCTCCATTTCTTGTCACGCCTGCGACAGGCAGAATATGCCCGTCCCCGTCCCGGAAAATGACTTCACACAGAGCCAGGTTGATCTGGTGTGAAGTAATTCGCACGTACCTGCCCTGGAACCAGTGACGGGCACTTCCATAGGTTCGCGAACCGGATTCCGACTGAGTGCTGTCCGTCACATATTTCCATTTCCAGCACTGACCCTGATCCATCTGAGCCCAGGTTTCATCCTCCCAGTTGATTCCGTCCCGGCTGGTCGCGACGGTAAAGTCGTAGCGGCTTACTCTGGCAAAGTAGAGCATGGTAAAACTTTCCTGTTCTTCTCCCAGATCCAGCACAGCGCTTTCCGTGTATTCAGTGGACGTCCAGGCGGTCTGAGGCGCCTTCGTGCTTCCCAGCGTCATCAGGGAAACAAGGGAATAAATCCCGATGATCCCGCACAGCAAAATGGTATCCTTTTTATTCCAGTGCAGGCTGTTATCCTGATACGCGATATCGCCTGACACGGACGAAACAGGACGCTCTGTCCGCTGCGGCATGGCCAGGCTGAATCCCAGCCATACGGCATATCCGGCAGTCAGGCAGTTCACAACGCTCAAAATCATTGCCAGGACATAGGTATCCTGATTCAGATGTCCGCTGGCGGAACCCAGCCGAATGCTGTTGTCCAGTACAATTCCTTCATTAATGAAGGCAGTGCAGGAAATCGTCAGCAGGACATACAGAATTCTCCTGTCCCGTTTTATGCCATACGCCATGGCCAGCAGCAGGAAAGCAGGAAAGATATACCTCTCATGCATCTTGACGCCGAATATATACAGCAGAAGGAACAGCAGCCCGCCCAGATATGGCAGAAAATGAATATCTCCTTTCCGAAGATAGAGGCTGATCACAATCACAAAGGCAAAAACCATGGCGCCTGTTCCGACCGTGCCCCAGGATGCTCCAGTCAATCCGCAGTAAACAAACCAGATCATGACTGCTGCTGACAGCGAGGGTTCGATCCACGCAAAACGCCATTCTTTTCGTGTTCTGAAGTAGAACAAACAACCGCATACGGCCGCTGCTACCGTCATACCCAGCGCCGCCCAGGCAGGCCCAAGATGGCCCGCTGTACGCAGAGAATCCGACTGCAGGATAATTCCCCATCCCGGAGAGACTGTTCCGATGGCACTCCAGTTCCCGTTCAGCAGGTAATAGAAGTTGGCGGTATTTACGGTTGCATAGGGATAGGAAGCCAGCGTTCCGGCATATTGATCAATAATCCACAGCGGATCCTGACGGATGCTGAAAGGAATCACCACGACTGCCAGTACTGCCGCAGCCCATCCGATCCCTTTCATGATCCTTTTTCTGGCATCTTTTTCCCGGACCCAGACAAGAGCAATGGCAGCCAGACCGAGAAATCCAAGCATCAGTGCCTGAGGCTTCACAAGTACGGCCAGCATATAGGCCGGCAGGCATATTTCCCATTTTCCTTCGATGGCATAAACAGCTACCAGAAGAATCAGCAGCGCCAGCGCACTGTCCATCTGTCCCCAGGCAGCGCTGTTCAGAATCAGAACAGGGTGGAAGGCCAGCAGAAGCAGACCGGTAACCCTGGCCTTAACGGAAAGACCGGACTCCCGGCGCTGCAGAAAGCGATCCAGCACCAGGCAGCAGAGTATATCGCACAGGGATGGGAAGAAGCGGAAAACAACCCGGCGCATTTCATCGCTGATCCCGGGTATCAGCCTGCAGATCAGCGAGTTGAGTCCCAGAATATAGGTGTAAGCAGGGGGATAGTCGCAGAAGTTGGTTTCCGGATAGAAACCTGCAGGGCCGTAGGTTGCCATGGTGTTTCCCCAGGAGAGGAAGCAGTTTACATCCACCATATATCCGAGAACCTGGCTGCTCACAGCCATCCGGAACAGCAGCGCCGCTGCAAGACCGGCCCAGAATACAATACGGATTCCTTTCTTCTCTTCCATCAGCTCCCGTCTTTCGCGCCGCAGCCACTGGGTCAGCAGGATCGCGATCAGGGTATAAAGCAATGTAAGCATGATGAGCCTGGGCCAGGCGGGCGATGCGCTTCCAGCCTCTTCGGGCTCTTCGTCCTCCTCATAATAGCTGATGTTTTTTTCCTGATACCATCTGGAAGCAATGCCGCTTCCCGGAACCACATTTACCTTCTCAAGCTTCAGATCGTCAAACCAGGCCTTTCCCCGGCTTTCGCCGCTGTATCCGCCCAACCTGGCAAAAAGCGTCACGGAGTGCTGTCCTTCGCCAGTCTCTCCGTACCATTCGATATACTGCCATCCGTCACTTGTATCATAGACGCTTTCGCTGAAGGCATAAAGGCCTTCAATGGAAAGATTGGCACCTCGGCCGCCTTCCACATTCTCCGTCCGGATATAACCGCTGAACCGGTAGAGACTTTCAGGTTCAACATTGACCTTCTGATAAAAGCGGGCGTCATTGTCCCCGATGTTCCGGATTACAGCCGCTCTGCTGCCTTCGCAGAAATCCTCTTCCGTCACGGAAAAAACAGTGTATCCCTCTTCCTTGACATAGGAATCCGTCTTCCATTCTTTCGGGAGACCGCTCTGATCCAGTGCTTCAAAGCTGCTGTTTTTTAACAGATTCTCCTCCCCGGCTGCGGAAACAGCAGCCATTGCGGCCAGAGCCAGCAGAATAAAAAAAGCCTTCCGGATTCTTCCTGCATGACGGCAGAAAGGGTTTCTCAGTTTCATTCTACTCAAAATCTTATGCCTCCAGGCTGAAATGCATTCGGAACATGGACGATTCCGTGCTGATTGATTTCCACCACATCAAACCTTATATCTCTGCGAAGCCATCCCTGCTTCATCAGATACAGCATCGCGGTCCGGGCAATTCTTCGCTGCTTGGCAGGGGTAACCGCCCGCAGCCCTTCCCCTTTTGCCTGCATGGAAAAACGGGCCTTTACCTCAACAAAGACAACAGTCGTCCCGTCTTCCATGATCAGATCTATTTCACCGGTTTTTTCCCGGTGACGGGATTCAATAAGCCGGAATCCGAGACTCCGCAGGTAATTCTCTGCGATTTCCTCTCCCTGAATGCCGGTTTCATAGGTGACTTTCTTCCGGCTTTCTGGTGACATTCAGCTCCCCTTCTTCTTCTGTTCCGGCATTTCTTTGCTTCTGGCTGAAAGCCGGATGAACACTTAGCATTACCTTTGGAAAAACTCAGTACCGTCCTGCTGCGTAAAGTGTCCGATAAACGTTCTCCGATGGACAGGACAGGGACCGTACTTTTTCAGCGCTTCAATGTGCGCAGCCGTTCCGTAGCCTTTGTTTTTCGCAAATCCATATTCCGGATATATTCTGTCCAGCTCCCGCATTTCCCTGTCCCTCGTCACTTTGGCCACTATGCTGGCGGCGGCAATGGCGTAGGAGGTGGCATCACCGCGAATCAGCGGGACTTCCCTTCCCGGCAGCCCGAGCCCTGTTACGGCGTCAATCAGAAAGATTTCCGCCGGAATCCCAAAGGCAGCCTCCCTCATGGCTTTTTTGGTTGCTTCCAGAATATTGATACGATCAATTTCCTGTGGAGTGCAGCGTCCGATCCCAACATGCAGAGCCAGGGACATGATTTCTTCATAGACCTTTTCCCTGCGGCTTTCAGACAGTTTTTTACTGTCATCCACCCAGAGAATAAGCGGCTCGGCAGGCATCACTACGCAGGCTGTGACCACATTCCCAGCCAGAGGCCCCCGACCGGCTTCATCCATCCCGGCGACTGCACCAACATACTGAAGATCCCAGGCCATCAGAGCTTCCGCTCTTTCCTTCCGGCTGATTTTCATCTATTCAGTCCTCCCCGGGTATTTCCAGCGTGATTCGCCCCAGCTTGCCTTCCCGGAATTCGTCCAGTACGACGCTGCAGCATCGGTCATAGTCATATTCATTTCCGCGCAGCAGAAATCCGCGTCCGCGGCATACCGCATCCATCAGCTCGGGACCCCGCAGATCAGGGTCCTGAACGTGAAACCGTTCCATCAATCTGTCGGGAACGGAATCAGCCAGGTCGTTCAGCAGGCTCAGTGCCAGGTCATCCAGATTCAGGACCTCATCCCGGATGGTTCCCAGATAGCTCAGCCGCCGGGCCGCTGTCTGGTCGTCCAGCCGCGGCCACAAAAGCCCCGGTGTGTCCATGATTTCCAGATAGGGTGTCACACGAATCCACTGGGTGCTCCTGGTTACACCCGGGCGATCACCGGTCTGGGCAATATGTCCCCCATGCAGCTGATTGATGTAGGTGCTCTTTCCCACGTTAGGCACCCCGACGACCATAGCCCGAACGGTTTTCCGGATTCCTCTGGCCGCAGCCTGCTGAACTGCTTTTTGCGTAGATCGTTCGATCGCCGCAAGCGCCTCTTTGTTTTTCAGCTGCTTCGCCTGAATCGCGGCAGCCTCTATTCCCCGGCTCCTGAAATAGGAAAGCCACCGGCTTGTCAGTGCGGGAT
>AUXO018480358.1_pt1 | contig 15767 bp, 13 predicted proteins | sample 768731 | NCBI WGS metagenome assembly AUXO01 (sample SAMN02715735, study PRJNA202380) | gut metagenome | biome: sheep rumen | host: Ovis aries | place: New Zealand: Palmerston North
CATATGTAAATATAGTTTATATCCGCATCTCTTGCATCAATAAACAAAAATAATTTTTAAATAAATTTAGTACATCATTATTATTTACAAATCTCATACATTAATACATAATTGTGTGCTACTTTTAAAGCATAAATAAAATCTCATCCTTTGCCCTCATGGCAATAACTGTTTTATATTATACTACTATTTTACAAAAATGTCAATCATATTTTCTTGCGTTATGTAAAGTTATATGATATAATATTGTACAGATTAATTATAAGGAGTGAAAAATTATTATGTCTAATAAATACAGACATACAGCAATTATCCTTCTTATTCTCTCAAGTCTTTTACTTATTGGAGAAATAATTGTTGTAACAAAATTTTTCACTAAAGAAGAATTTAAAGAAATTACTTATACCCAAGATATATCTCAAAACATTGATTATAGTTTAAGTAATTCAGAGGATACTAATGATTTTAATTTAGCAAAAACAATTAGCAAACCTTCAAATAATTTTAATAATGAAATTTCAAGATCTAATATTTCTACTTCAAGTAGATCTTTAATTACAAGACAAAATATTAAAACAATTAATACTAATCAAAATGAAGAAAACATAAAAAACGCTACTGAAAAATCAACTATTAATTCGAATGAACATATATCTAATGCACAAAAAATAGAAAATACAAAAAACAATAGTAACGATAATACATCTACAACAATAAAAGTTCCCAAAAATGTAACAAAAAAACAATCAACCCAAAAAACTAATACTTCTACAACTCAAATTTCTCAAGATACAATTGGTAATATAACAATCCCAAAAACCGGTGTAAATTTACCAATAATGAAAACTGTAACACTTCATAACATGGATACAGCAACATGTTTTTTATATTCAACTGGAATACTAAACCAAAACGGAACAACAATAATTATTGGTCATAATTATAAAAATGGCAAATTGTTTTCTAATAACAGCAAATTAAAGAAAGGTGATAAAATTTATATTACAACACAAGGCGGTCACAAAAAAGAATATACAATCTATGATAAATTTATCACATCAGATGATGATATTAGTTACTTAGAAAAAAACAAAGATAATTCACCACAAATAGCATTATCTTCATGTACTGATGATGAAAAAAATAGAATAATTATTTTAGCAAAATAACTATAAAATTAAAGCTATCACCCATTAATTAAGCCTACGATTATTCCTTTTGAATCTATACAAATAGAATAATCATAGGCTATTATTATATAAAAAATTTTACATTGAATCAAATTTTTTTACTTCATTTATCAAATCATCTATACCTTTATTAGTTGATTTACAGTAAAACTTATCATTTTCTTGATAAATTGGATAAATTCTATATATATCATTTACAGGTGTAAGAACTAATTGAATACTAGTTACTGGTGATACAAATACATCCCTTAAATGAAATACTTCGTGTTTTGTTTTTTTACTATTTCCAACTACTGTTGCATGTATATGTCCCCTTCTTTCATATTGTCTACCTCCGGTAAATTCTTTCCATTCAGGCTCATATCTTTTATAGTGTGTTCCTACTGCATACATTACATCACAATCATCCAATTCAAATTTTTGTTCTAATCCTATATCTGTAGCATCTTGTAAAATATCAAATGGTTTTTGAGGTAAATGTTTTAGTACTCTTCCATTAATTACAGTATTATATTCCTTTGTGTTTTTAGTTTCTATATATATCTGAATTGCATATGATGATAATTTTAATTTACTTGAAATTTCACTTATAATATCTAATAAACTGGTTTGTTTTTGAGTTGGATTTATACTTATGCATATGCAATTAGAATTTTCTATCTTACATTCTCCAAGAAAAGCAGTATGTGAATACACTATTCGCTCATCTCTTAATTTTCTTTTGGTTTTGTCGTATAATACAATACTTTTGCTAAATTCTTCATTTTGAGGTAAGTATCCACTAACACTTTGAGAAATTCCGCTTCCATCACTTCCATTTATTAAACAACTTTCAAAAACCTCTCCACCAGGATGATAATCACTTGGTCTTGAACCAGAACATCCAAATCTTAAATAGTTTCTGTTTTTTTCTATTGCTCCTAGTTTTAATACAATCTTTCTAACATCTGAATCACAAAATACTTGAGACTTTGCAAAGCGAAAATTATCTATCCCATTCATATCTACAATAATTGAATTATTATCACCATAATTAAAATCTAATTTCCAATTTTGTTTTAATTTATCTAACTTATGTATTTCGCATTTCGCATGTTCTAATAAAATTTTATCATCAATATAATTAGTACTATTTTCAAAGCTTCTTTTTATTATTAAGTATTGCTTATTATCAAATGATGTAATCCAAGCATTTGGAGCATATTCGCTTAATTGTATATTATCCAAATCTTTTACAGCATCTATTTTCAAAAAATCATCATCATTTATTTTCTTCATATAATTTTCCCCTACCCTTATAAAAAATTTATAATAACATCTTTTTTATAAAACTAGAAATTCCTTCTGTCATATTACTTTGTGTAACATAATCAGCAACTTGTTTTATTACCTCTTCAGCATTCTCCATTGCAACGCCAATACCTGAATATTTAATCATTTCGTAGTCATTATAATCATCTCCAAAAGCAATAACATTTTTAATATCTATTTTTTCCTTTTTTATTATTGCTTGAATACTTGACCATTTTGAAACATCTTCATTCATTATTTGACAAAGTTTACCATTATCTGTAATAACACCTTTAGCATATATTTTTATTGCCTCATTAAATTCTGGTAATATTTTTTCTTGACTACATATTATTACTTTAAAAACACTCTCAAATTCCATATTTTCCAAATCCACAATTTGATTTAGTGCATTTCCAAAAAATGGAGTAGTATCAAATGTAGAATATAATTTGTCGTTTATCTCAAAACAAATTTGATTATATCCAAAATCTTTTGCTACTTTTAAAATATTTAATGCATTTTCTTTACTAATTTCTTTCCTATATAGTATATTTTTATGATTATCAATAATACATGCACCATTATAACAAATTATTGGATTATCCCTTAGTATTTCAGGTACATATTTATACGCATCTCTTGGTGGTCTAGCTGTAGCAAATAATATTTTATTATTCATTTGCTTAAATTTAAGCAATGTCTTAATTGTTTCTTCTGAAACTGTCTTATCATTTTTTAATAATGTTCCATCAAGATCTAAAACAACAATTTTATTCATTTTTTTCTCCTTTTATTAATCAAAAATATTTTTCCATTCTTTCATGTAATTAGGCGATTTTCTTATTTTTAATTGATATACTTTTTCTTTATTTTTTACTTGTTGATACTTCTGTTCATTAGGTTTAAATTCAACACAATTTTGCATATCTATACCTGCTACATTTATATCATTTTCGTTTAATATATTCAAGTATTCTTTCATTTTTAATTGTGAAGTATCATCGGCAATTAATATTGGAACCGTATTCCCTTTTATTTTTTTGGCTAAATATTTTAACATTACAATTCTATCTAAACTCTCTTTATAAGAATCTGAATAGTTAATTAAATCTGGCTGATGCTTTGAAAAATCAATTAAAATATAGTCAGTATTACAATTTAATATATTATGAATATTCCAAAAATACTCTTCAAAATCTTTTTGGAATAAACCAATTGTTGCAATAACATTATTACATACTTTTTCCTTTATATCATTAATATATTTCTTATCTGTCCTATGTTGAAGTTGAATGTATAAATTCTTTTGAGAAATATTATATAATTTACAAACTTCTTGCATATTTTCTATTTTTAGCGGTCTTTCAAAAAGAACTGCTTGTTTTAAATTTTCTGGAATATATTGTTGCATATCTTTTATACTATCTACTTCTAAAAAAGCTATAGGTAAATCTTCTTTTATATTTGCTAATTGACATTTCGGTGAATATTTTTCCTCATTTTTTAAATATTTTATTCTATCTGGATATACAGCATGTATTCCTATCATATTTACACCATTTTCAATTACAGTATTTAAATCAATAATATTATGAACTCTACACATTTTAAATATCATTTGACTTTTATCAATTTTTATTTTTTTAGGATGTATATCGCTAATCTTTTGCACATTATATATATTGTTCAAAATTTGTGTTTTCTTACTTGTATTTATAGTATTAAAAGATGTAATATAATCAGTTATTGCATTAAAATCTAATACTTTTCTCCAATTTTCTGAAAGTTTTTCCCCATCTTCATTAATTAAAAATCCAGCAATATTATCATAATTAACAGCCGCAACAGCTGCATATACTTTATTTCCATATTGATTTAAATAATTCTTACAAAATTCTAATGTTCTAAAAGTTGTTACATTATTATCAAAAAGCATTATATTTTTATCTCCACTTTTTATATCAGCAACAATTTTTTTATAATAATTAGGTATGTAATCAAATATTGAAAAATCCGAATATTTTTCTTCTATATTTTTTCTTGCTTTTTGTTTTGAACTATAATGACAATTTACTAATTGTGGTAAATTGTTTTTATTTAATATAATTTTCATATATGATTTCAATGCAAATCCTAAGGTTATTCCTCCATATGGAAATGACATAACAAAATTGATATTCGTCTCTTTTTTATTTAATTCATCTCCTACCATTTTTGCAAATTTGAAAATCATAATATTATCATCTAATTCTCTCATTGTTTTATATAAAGTTATATTATTCGAAATAAGATTATATATTTTTATATCATCTAATTTAGAGATAATATTGTTAATTTGGTTGAATGATTTTTTTATATCAAAAATAAATATATACCAATAATCCATTATGTTTTGAATACTTTTCTCTAATTTAGAATGTGTCTTATTGGAAATAATTTTATTATGTATTAAATCATTTTGTTCAACAAGATTTAAAGCAAATAACATAGATTCAATTAAATTATCAAAAATCAAATAAATTATGGTTTTTTCAAAAAAATCTAATTCTTTAAATAATATCTTATGTTTGCTAATAGTTTTCAAACAATATTCACAATTTATTTGTAATTGTTTCCATTTATCAATAATACATCTATTGTCTAGGAAAAAATATTGTGGTAACCAATTATAAAACATTTTGCCTCTAAGAAAAACCTTATCTTCTTTTTCAAAAATTAATTCATTTATTTTTCTTTTAAACTCATTTTTTTCATTTTTATCATCTATTTTACTTATAAAACTTTTTAATCCTTGGCTAAATTTATTTCTATCCAATGAAACTATACCTATTTCATCAGTATATTTACTTACTTTTTCCAAAAACTCTGGCATTTCTATATTTGAATTATATAATTTGACTTTTGAGTCTTTACTTTTCACATAATTTTTAACATTATCAAATGAATACTTATTCCTAAAATCTCTCCAGGTTTCATTATAATCCATATTAGATTTATGATTTATCTTTAAAACTTCTCCACCATTTTTTTCTACAACACTATATAATTCAGGATTTTCATTTGAATCATCAGCTAGAAATCTTACTTTTGCTCCTGAATTTATTAAACCTTCTATAAATTTTTGTTTTTCTAACTGACTCATATGAAATAATTCTTTTATTTTTCCTTCTTGTATTTCAATTTCAGACCCCTTTACTACATAGTTTATATCCTTTAAACCCGATTTTGAAAGAATTCCATCAACAACTCCACGTATAAAACACTCATATCCAGCAGTTAGAAAAATAACTTTTAAATTATTTCCATAATACTTTTTCAAGTACTTCATATACCATATCGCATCTTCATAAATTTTAACAAGATTATATGCTGTATATACCCCTGCTACATAAAATCTCCATGAATCTGTGTAATCACCTTTCTTAAAATATCCGTTGTTAAATTCACTAATCTTTTCTATAAATGCTTTATCTATTTTTGTATTTATTAGATTAAAAGTTTTAACTCTAAAATCTTTTAATTTATTTTTAGTTGGATTATTATAGGCAATATCATTTATCATTTTGTATTTTTCTATATTTTCTTTTGATATAAGCAAATCTTCTGTAATGCAAGCACGATACCAAGAAGTAGTATTGATTATTGTTCGATCAACATCAAATACTACAATATCATTTTCTAAATTAATATTATCATATTTTTGCATAATAAATTTCCTTTCTAAACAGAATTATTCACTTTATCACAACAATATTACCATATTTTATGTTTTATGTCAACAAATATGTGAGGTGTAATATTTAGCAAAAGTCCCTTTCCTGTTTGACTATTTACAATTTATACAGTATAATATTTACATGAAAAAATTAATTGTAAATGCCAAATATGATGGAAAAAAATTAAATAACTTCTTATTAGATAATATTCCAAACTTAGGAACTAATCTATTATACAAAACTCTAAGAAAGAAAGATATTAAAGTAAATGGTAAACGTGTTAATGAAAATGTTACCATCTTTTTAAATGATGAAATTTTGGTATATATTTCAGACGATTTATTAAACAATCATATAAAACTAGAAATAATATATGAAGATAATAATATTTTAATACTTAATAAACCTATAAATATTGAAGTTACAGGTGAAAACAGCTTAACTACTATCGTTCATTCAAACTATAATTCTCAAAATTTCAAGCCAATGCCATGCCACCGTTTAGATAGAAATACTACTGGTCTTGTTTTATTTGCTAAAAATGAAGAATCTTTAAATTTTTTACTAGATAAATTTAAAAATCATGAAATTGAAAAACATTACCTAGCTTTAGTATATGGTATACCAAAAGAAAATCAAAAAACTTTAGAAAACTTTTTATTTAAGGATAATAAAAAATCACAAGTATATATTAGCGATAGCCAAAAAAAAGGTTATCAAAAAATCATTACATCATATACGGTATTAGAAAAAAGAAAAGATAATACTACTCTTTTAGATGTAAAAATTGAAACAGGAAAAACTCATCAAATAAGAGCACACCTTGCATACATTGGCCATCCAATTATTGGTGATGGAAAATATGGAAAAAATGAAATTAATAAAAAATTTAATAAAAAATATCAAATGCTATGTAGCTATAAATTAAAATTCAATTTTACAACATCTTGTAAGAAATTAGATTATTTAAATAAAAAAGAATTTGTATTAAATGAAAAGCCATTTTAAATTTAGACTAAAAAAAGAACCTAAAATCTTTCTTTAAAGTATAATCTTTAGGAATTCTTTAGGTCTTTTTTATTTTAATATATTAATTAATTTATTTATTATTTTTTAAATATTCAACAAATTTATTTACCATTCTTCCTCTATGGCTTATTGAATTTTTTTCTTCACTTGAGATTTCTGCAAAAGATTTACCTAATTCACATATAAAAATTGGATCATATCCAAACCCATCATATCCATGTGGTTCAATACCTATTTTACCTTCTGCAATACCTTCAAATATATGCTTTTCTCCATTTTCATCTATATAACATCCAACACATCTAAATCTTGCAGTTCTTTTTTCGTCTGGAACATCTTTTAAAAGTGTTAAAATCTTGTTAATTCTATCTTCATCTGTTGCATTTTCACCAGCAAATCTATGAGAATATACCCCAGGCTTCCCATCTAAATAATCGACTTCAATTCCTCCATCCTCAGCAATTACAGGTTCTTTAACTAAATTATATATAGCTTCTGCTTTTAATATTGCATTTTCTTCAAAAGTAGTACCTGTTTCATCAACTTCAAAATCAAATCCAGCTTCTTTTTGTGAAATAATTTCAATATCCAGTTCTTTTACTTTTTCTTTAATTTCTTTTAATTTATTTTTATTGTTACTTGCTAATATAACTTTCATCTCTTCTTACCTCCTACGTCTATTTATCGATTTCATTTTTATCTAATTATTAATTTCATTTTTTTCCAAATAATGTTTAGCATAAGAACATGTTGCTCTTACTTTCCCTCCATTTTTTCTTATTTTTGTTATAGCTAATTCCACAAGTTTTTTTCCTATTTTTTGTCCTCTTAAACTTTCATCAACAAAAGTATGATTTATATTATAATATCCATCTTCATCTTTTGGAAATGTAATTTCAGCAACCAAATTTTCTTGATCATCTTTACTATAAATTCTATTATCTTCTTCTAAAAATTCCAATTTAGTATCTCCTTCTAATTTTCTTTTTGTGTTAAAACCTCTACTGGACAATAATTATCTGTTAAGACTATTTCATCTTCCGAAATATTAATATCACATGTTCCTTCCAAATCCATATCTTGATCAGTTGCAATTACCATTATATTTTGCCTATTTTCTTTAGATATATTCGATCTACAAGGAAGAATATAGACATTTTTAAATACTAATTTCAAAGTATTTACTTCTGCCTTTAAAAATCTAGATTTATCTCCTTCTAATGCTGAAATAATATTTGTTAAATATAATCCATCTTCATTTAAAGAATTCTTTATCATTTTAACAGTCTCTAATGTTGTCAATGTCTTTGCAGGTGTACTTCCAGAAAAAGCATCATTCAAAATAGAATCATATTTTTTTGTATTTCTATTTAAATATGTTCTTCCATCATCAGTTATTAAATTTAATCTATGATTTTCATTTAGATTATAATCTTCTATTAATTTATCTAAATAAAAGTATTTTTTTGCAATATTAGTTATATCTCCATCAATTTCAACAACATCCATTTTTTTATCATCATAATGACTTATATAATATTTCGGATAAGAATAGCCAGCTCCTCCTATCAAAAGAACATTTTCAATATTATTTTTAGATTTAAACATTAGTTCATAAAACTTTGTATAATCAAATACTAAATCATATTTTTTATCTTCATTTATAAATGTTGCAGACTCATATCCGCTATCAATATTTAACATTCTCACCGGTTCATTTCTATAATATGTATTGTAAATCCAAACTCTACCATATTGCGTATCAAAGCTTGCTTTAACATTAAATTCATTTTCTAAAACTTTTTCTCCGTATCTTATATTAAAAATATAAAATACAGTAAACAAAGCAATATCAATTAATATGATAGTACCTACATAAATAATTGTAGCTTTATCAAATTTCACATATGTAAATAAACTTATAATCAATAATAAAATTGATAATACAAATAAAATCTGTACACTACCAAAATTGGGAACTAACACAAATCCACTAAGAAATGTACCTACTATTCCTCCTATTGTTGAAATAGCATATATTCTCCCTGCTGTCTTACCAGTATCTTCTAGCTTTTTCAATTTTATTTTTAATATTATTGGAATAATTAATCCTAATAATAGAGATGGAATAAAAAACAATGCAATTGTTGATATTATTGCACCAATTCTTATATCACTTATAGCTGTTGATAAATTATTTAATAAATTTTGTTGTACAAGAGGAATTATCATAACAAAAACCGATGCTATCATTAGTATATATTTCAAGCTTTTCTCATTTTCATTTTTATCTGCAATTTTTCCTCCAAAGTAATTTCCTAAACTTGAACTTAATAATATTATACCTATAACACTCGTCCATACTAAATTAGATGTTCCAAAATATGGTGCCAATACTCTTGATGCAACAAGCTCAAGTGTCATGCATATTGCCTCTATTATAAATATTATAATTTCATACTTATACCTAAAAGTCTTATCTTTCATTTTATTCACCCTATATCTTATATTATATTATGAATTATAACATACACGTTATAAAGTATCAATTATTAAAATTTAATTATTGAAAGAAGCTTTGAATACAAATCAAAGCTTCTTTTTTAGCCTAAACTTTCATAATAACTGTTATATAATTTTGAATAATATCCTGAGCTCTTTAATAATTCATAATGATTTCCTTGTTCAATAATTTGTCCATGATCAAGAACTAATATTTTATCAACATTCACTATGGTAGATAATCTATGAGCAATAAATATTGACGTTTTTTCAGAAAGTAATTTATCTACAGAATTTTGTATATATTCTTCTGTTATTGTATCTATATTTGCAGTAGCTTCATCTAGAATAAATATTGCAGGATTTTTAGCAAAAATTCTAGCAAAAGCTATAAGTTGCTTTTGCCCTGCTGAATACGAATTTCCGTCTTTCTCTTGCAACCTCATCAATTTTATTTGGTAATGAATCAATAAAATAATTTGCAGAAGATACATTAATAGCATCTGTAATTTCATTTTCTGAAATATCAGAATACATTTTAATGTTTTCTTTAATTGTCCTTGCAAAAATAAATGGATCTTGTAAAATTGTACCTATATTAGATCTTAAACTTTTCAAATTTATATCTTTTATATTTATTCCATCTAATAATATTTCCCCTTTTTGTATTTCATAAAACCTGCTTATCAATGCAGTTATTGTTGTTTTTCCAGAACCAGTTTTTCCAACAAGAGCAACTGATTGACCTGGTTCTATAGTAAAGCTAACATCCTTTAAAACCCAATTATTTTTTTCATAAGCGAACCATACATTTTTAAATTCGATTTTTCCCTTTATATCTTTTAACTTAATTCCAGATTCGAAATCCTCAATATATTCTTCCTTTTCAATTACATCATATATTTTATCTATAGAACTAAAAGCATCAGTAACAATATCAACATTTTCAACCATTCTATCTATAGGATCAATAATTTTCTTTAAATATGATATAAATAAATAAATTATACCAATATCCAAATTGATTCCACCTATATGATATACACAAAAAACAATAACAGCTGCTGTTGCTAAATTTTCTATAAAAGCTATCATTCCTGGGAAAAGTCCATAAAAATATCCTAAATTTTTTGTTTGTTTTCGATGTTCTTCTGTTTTATTTTCACATTCTATTTGTTTCTCTTTTTGTCTATTAAATATTTTTATTAATTTTGCACCATAAATTGATTCAGCAAGAAATGTATTTAGTTTTGTTCTTGCAATTTTAGATTTATCATGTATCTTTGTCATAATTCTAGATACTAACACCGTAGAAATAACAAGTATTACTATCATAATAAAGTTGACTGATGACAATTGTAAGCTCAAAGCAATCATTGCAATTGTTAAACCAATAATTATAATTAAATCTTTTGGAAAGGTTGTAATTACTTCAGTAAATAATGAGTAAATATCTTCAGTATCTGAAGTAACCCTTACATATAATTTTCCAGAAGGTGTTTTGTCATGAAACGACAAATTCGATTTTTCTATAAATCTAAAAAGTTTAGAACGTAAATCATATAATACTCTTTCTCCTAAATTATATGAAATACATCTATTAATGTAATCAACAATATTTCCACCTAATACTAAAACAATATAAATTACAGCCATCATTGTTATGCTTATATTATTGAGTACAAAGACTTTAGCTCTTAAATAATTGTCTATAACTTGCTGAATAATATATGGTTTAGCAAGTTCAACACCATCAATTATTAAAGAAAGTATAGTTACTAAAATAATTTTTTTCCAATATGGCTTTATCATATTTTTAAATCTTCTTATTGTTATCTTGTTCATCATATTCCCCCCTTTGTCTTTAAAATAATATTATTTGTGCTTATACTAATTCTTCTACTTTATGAGCCTGTCCCTCATAAAATTTATAATACTTTCCTTTTTCTTTTAACAAACTATTATGATTTCCTTTTTCTATAATTTTACCTTGTTCCATAACAATAATATTTTTACAATCTTTTATATCAGAAATTCTGTTTGAAATAATAATACATGTCTTTCCTTTTACTAAACTTTTTATATTATTTAATACATGTTGTTCTGTTCTATTATCTAATGCAGAAAATGTATCATCAAAAACAACTATATTACTATTATTTAAAAACGCTCTTGATAGAACTACTCTTTGTTTTTGTCCACCTGATAAATCTATTCCTTTTTCACCTATAATCGTTTCAATTCCATCTTCCATTTCTTGTATTTCATTGAATATCATAGCCTGCTTAGTACTTTCTATTATATCCTCATCTTTATATTCATCTTTAAATAAATTTATATTTTCCTTTAATGTTGTTGAAAACAAGAAATTATCTTGTGTTATATAGCATATACTATTTCTTAATTTTTCTGTAGGGATATCATTAATATCTTTCCCTCCAATACTTATAATACCTGGTTTTACATAGTATAATTTTAATAATAAATTCATAAGTGTTGTTTTTCCACTTCCAATAACACCTATAATTCCAAGAGTTTCTCCTTGTTTAACTTCAAGAGAAATATTACTCAATACTTCATCTATTCCGTCTGGATAATGAAATGTTAAATCATTTATCTTTATATCACCTTTAATATGTTCATTTGAAATATTTTTCAATTCTAGTTTTTCTTCTGGTAAACTAAATACTTTTTCAAGTCTGTTTATTGAAATTTTTACTTCATCATATCTAGAAATAATCCATGGTAAGTATCTTATTGGCATTTCAAGAAGTGCTAAATATCCCAAAAATGCCACAATATCTCCAACCGACATCTCTCCTGCTAAAACTAAATTTCCTCCCCATAATATTGCAATAGCATATGATAATCCCATTCCAACATTTATCATAACATCTAGTAAACCTTCAAAATATGTAACTTTCAAATTATCCTTTCTTAATTTTTCGTTTTTATTTTTAAAATTTTCTATTTCTGTTTCCTCTCCCGAAAAAGCCTTTACAGTTCTTATACTATCAGTATTTTCCTGAACAAACTCTGACAAATCTGTGAAAGATTTTTGAGCAATAAAAAAGTTCTTTCTGATTTTCTTCCTAATAATTACTAAAGATATAACTGTAATAATCATTGGAATCATTGCACATAATGCTAATCTTAAATTACTGCTTTGTGCCATCAAAGTCCCTACAATAACTGCAGAAGCTAATACTCTTACACCAGCAGAGAAAAATTTAAACAAAGTCCTGCAGGTTTTATTTATATCTCTTACAAAATATGACATAATTTCGCCATTTTTTGTGGCATTTATATCTTCTAATCTTATTTTTAGAATTTTTTTAAACAAGTGATCATATAATGTTTTTCTCCATCCAATTTGCATATTAAAATCTAGATATTTAAAAATCAATCTTGCTACTACTCCCCCAAAAGTTGCAAGTAACATTAATAAAACATTATTAATAATTTGTGCTTGATTTTGCTCTATATCAGCTAACATATCAATTATTATACCTAAATATTTGGCTGGTATTGTAAATAAATATACAAATAATATTAATGTTAAAAACTCCATTAACAACTTAAACTTTGATTTTTTCAATAATTCTTTTAATTCTTTTTTCATATTATCCCCTCCTTCGCACAAAAAAGCCAAAATGGATAAATAAAAATCCATTTTGGCTATATATTATACTAGTATTTAGAAATGATGATTTTTATTTAGCTTAAATAATGCAAGCTAAATAAATGTTAATTTAGCTATACATTTAACATTTGAAATTTTCTATTATTCCTTTCACTCTCTTCATTTCTAATACCTTCTTTCTAATTTTTCTTACAATATATTAACATCTTTTGTTTTATTTGTCAATTTACACTAATAAAATTAGTAAGAATTTTATTAGTTTTCTGCTTGATAAAATATTTATCATTGTGGTAAAATGTTTTCAAATATTAACAATATATCTTATAAAATAAGTTTTATTAAATATATTTAGGAGGAATATTTATGAAAAAACGTGATGATTATATAGATTGGGATACATATTTTATGCTTATTGCAAAAATCTCTAGTATGAGAAGTAAAGATCCAAATACTCAAGTTGGAGCTTGTATTATAAATGATGATAAAAAAATTATAAGTTGTGGTTATAATGGAGCACCAAGCGGTTTTAATGACGATTTATTTCCATGGGATCGCGAAGGTGAATTTGCTCAAACCAAATACCCATATGTTTGTCATGCAGAATTAAATGCAATATTAAATTCAAATTCTGATTTACGTGGATGTACAATATATGTTGATTTATTCCCATGTAATGAATGTGCAAAAGCAATTATTCAATGTGGAATTAAAAAAGTTTATTATTTATCAGATAAGTACAATGGTACTAAAGAAAATTTAGTAGCAAAAAAATTGTTTGACGAATGCGGTGTTGAATACAAACAATTTATACCTACCAAGAAAAATTTTACAATAGAGTTATAATATTTAATATTTTTGATATATTAATTTAGTTTATAAAATTCAATAAATGATACTCTATTTTAAATTTTTAGTAAAAATTTTAAAAGCGAATTACGATTTTCATTTTAAACATTAAATTTACGAAAATCTAAAATTCGCTTTTATTGTATTTATAATGATATATCAAATGCATCTTCATTTTCTTGTTTATTTTTTTGTAACTCTAAATATCTTTTTTCAAATTCATATGTTCTATTCTCTCTTGGTCCATAATACTCATGTTTTTGCATTTTGGATTCATCATATTTTTCTAAATAATCCGTATCAATTATAACATAATTTCCTACCTCTAATACTTCTATTTGTGTTTTTCCGCTTCAATCCTGTAGCCTTTATGTCGGGTCTTATCTCCTTCTTCTTACCATCAATATCAAGATAATAAAAATTGGGTTTATTGGGCTTTAATAATTTTGCAGCATTTTTTTCTGTAATATCAAACCATATAATCCCTGAATCTCGTAAATCAGAGTATATTTCAAATAATATACCATCAATTTGTTCCTCTGTCATATCTTTCCAGCACTCTGTATCTGCTATATTTTGTACCTCAATAAAATAGTCTTCTTTTTCATTTCTCCAAATCTTTTTATTACTTTCAAACATTTTTCTTATTATAGGCTGCATAATTCTTCTATGATTTGGTATTTCACAGTAGCTTCTGTTTCTTCCTTCTTTCAAAACATAATTTCCTACCTGATATGCTGAAGAAAAATGTCCATTTCCAATCTTTTTTATTTCCTCCACATTAGGTTCTTTCCCTGAAGCTTTAAACAATTCATTTATTATCTCTTCCATTAATTTTACTTTGTCTTTATCATATGCTCCAAATTTTAAAATAGAAAAAGTTTCTATATCATATCTTTCAAATAATTCATTTGAAATTTTTGAAAATGATTCCATTGAATCATTTATTGGAAAATTAATAAAAAACTGTGGTCCGATTTTACTTATCTCTTCTTTAAATTGTGTCATTCTTTCGAACCATTGGAATTTAAATCCAAATCCCCAAATAATATTTTTTTGTATAGTATCAATATTAGTTGCTAGCGCATTATCTATTTGATTTATTTGTTCATCTGAAGCAATATCAAAATATGAATATATTTCTTTTATAGAATCAGAAAAATTTTCACCACTATCTAAAATTATATTATTAATATTTTTTATTATAACATCTAACATTTCCTCTTCAGGAATTACATTATATCTTCTTATATTTCTAATTAATATTCCATAATTAACATCATAATTAGTTCCATTTTTTGTAAAAAGCTCATTTAAACATTTCTTTATTTCTTGAATTGATAATATTTTATCTATCTTTTCTCGATCTTCTAATTTTTTTATAACTTCTTTAATATTTTCCATAATCACATCTTTTAATTGAGGATTATCCATATAACTTCTTAATACTTTTACTGTAAAAGATCTAGTATTTAAAATTATATTAGTAAATTCTGCTATAAACTTACTTCGATAATCACTATCTCGAAGTAAAAAAGATAATGTTCT
>AUXO011085298.1_pt1 | contig 15757 bp, 21 predicted proteins | sample 768731 | NCBI WGS metagenome assembly AUXO01 (sample SAMN02715735, study PRJNA202380) | gut metagenome | biome: sheep rumen | host: Ovis aries | place: New Zealand: Palmerston North
TTCACCACCCGTGCCGATACCGTGTTTGGCGTAACCTTCATGGTGCTTGCTCCGGAGAGCGAGTGGGTGGAAAAACTCACTTCGGCCTCTGAAAAAGAGAGTGTTGAGGCCTATCTTGCGGAGGTGAAGAAAAAGACAGAGCGTGAGCGTATGGCCGCAAAGGCCGTTACCGGCGTATTCTCGGGTTCTTACGGCATCAATCCTCTCACAGGGGAGAAGGTCCCGGTGTGGATATCGGAATACGTGCTTGCCGGATATGGTACCGGCGCCATCATGGCCGTTCCGGCCCACGACAGCCGCGACTACGCTTTTGCCAAGAAATTCGGCCTGCCCATCATTCCTCTCATAGAGGGGGCCGATGTCAGCGAAGAAAGCCTGGATGCCAAGGAAGGCATCATGTGCAACAGCGGTTTCCTGAACGGGCTCACCGTGAAAGAGGCAATTCCCGCAGCCATCGATTACGTTGAAAAGCACGGAATTGGGCACAGGAAGGTCAATTTCCGCATCCGTGACGCCATATTCTCCCGCCAGCGCTACTGGGGAGAACCTTTCCCCATCTATTACAAGGACGGCATAGCCACGCCCGTAGCTTTCGAAGACCTCCCGCTCACCCTGCCGGAGATTGACCAGTACAAGCCCACCGAAGACGGTCAGCCGCCGCTGGCCCGTGCCAAGGACTGGACGTACAAGGGCTATCCGCTGGAGAAGAGCACCATGCCCGGTTTTGCTGGCTCCAGCGCCTACTACCTCCGTTATATGGATCCTCACAACGGAGAGGAACTGGTAAGCAAGAAGGCCGATGAATACTGGCGCAATGTAGACCTTTACGTAGGTGGTACCGAGCATGCCACCGGTCACCTTATCTACAGCCGTTTCTGGAACAAGTTCCTGTACGACCTGGGTTACGTCTGCGAGGCAGAGCCGTTCTGCAAGCTCATCAACCAGGGTATGATTCAGGGCCGTTCCAACTTCGTATACATGATTCCCGGCACCAATAAGTTTGTGTCCCTGGGCCTGAAAGACCAGTACGAGACCATCCCGGTGCACGTGGACGTGAATATTGTGTACAACGACCGCCTGGATATAGAGGCCTTCCGCGCCTGGCGTCCGGATTACAAGGATGCCGAGTTCGTCCTGGAAGACGGAGAGTACATCTGCGGCTGGGCCATCGAAAAGATGTCCAAGAGCATGTACAATGTGGTGAATCCGGACAAGATTTGCGACACCTACGGGGCCGATACCCTCCGCCTCTACGAAATGTTCCTTGGCCCTATTGAACAGGCCAAGCCCTGGGATACCAAGGGCATTGACGGCGTGAACCGCTTCCTGAAGAAGTTCTGGCGCCTGTTCTGGGATCGCGAGAAGTGGCTGGTCACGGATGAAGAACCCACCAAGGAGGAACTCAAGGCCCTGCACAAGCTCATCGGTAAGGAGCAGGAAGACATTGAGAACTTCTCATACAACACCACCATATCGGCCTTTATGATTGCCCTGAACGAGCTGGGTAACTGCTCCAAGCGGGCCATCCTGGAGCCCCTCACCGTGCTGCTCTGCCCCTTTGCACCTCACATTGCCGAGGAACTCTGGCACCAGCTGGGCCATGAGGATTCCGTGGTATACGCTGCCTTCCCTGAATACAAGGAAGAACTGGCGGCCGATAATACCGTCAAATACCCCGTCTCCTTCAACGGAAAGACGCGTTTCTTCCTGGATGCTCCCGCATCGGCCTCACCCGCAGAGGTGGAAGCTCAGGTGCGCGGCCATGAGAAAACGCCTCAGTATGTGGGAGATATGTCTATTGCCAAGGTGATTGTGGTGCCCGGCAGAATTGTGAACGTAGTGCTCAAGAAGTAGGCTATGGATAACAAGAAAGTCTTGATAGGAATCTTCGACTACATTGTCATTACCATTGGCACCGTGCTGTTTGTAATGGCCTGGACGTCGTTCCTGTTGCCCAACAATATGATTGACGGTGGTCTCACGGGTGCATCGGCCCTGCTGTCCATGGTTACTGGCGTTTCTGTGGATATCTGGTACTTTGGCATCAATGTGTTGCTGCTCATCCTGGCCTTGTTCATTCTGGGGCAGGGATTCGGTATCAAGACCGTCTATGCCATCGTGCTTTCCACGGCGTTGTTCCGTTTCTTGGGAGACGAGAGCATGCGCTGCCTGTGGTCGGTGGAAGGGGAGATGCTGTATGTAGGAGACGGTATTCTGGTTCCCATCATCGGCGGCCTCCTGGAAGCTGTGGGCCTGGCCCTCATCATCTTGCGGGGAGGTTCCACCGGAGGTACGGACATCCTGGCCCTTATCGTGAACAAGTTCTGGCCCGTTTCCATCGGCCGCTTCTATGTAATGGCAGACCTGGTGGTCATTACGCTCCTCATTTTTGTTCCGGGGCACAGCTTTACGGACGTGGTGTACGGTTACATTACCATGGGCGTGTGCGCCTATGTGCTGGATATGATTCTGCTGGGTAAGGAGTCCACCGTGCAGGTACTCATCTTTTCCGAGCAGCGCCAGCAGATAGGGGATTATATCACCCATAAGATGGAGCGCGGCCTTACGGCCCTGAAAGCCATCGGCTGGTATACCCAGGAAGAAAGGCAGGTACTCATGGTGATGCTCCGCAAGATAGAGTTGCCGGATCTGGTGAAAGCCGTGAAAGAAATAGACCCCAAGGCCTTTGTGACGGTGGTTCCCGCCAACAACGTGTATGGTGAAGGCTTTGACCAGATAAAGACAGGTATTACCCGTAAAAAGAAAAAAGAATAACTATGCCTATCCTCCAAAAAAACCTCTTCACCCAAGTCAAGGAGTGGCTGCTGGTCACTCTGGGCATTCTTATTTACGTTACGGCCTGGTCGGTATTCCTCATCCCCAACAACCTCATTGGCGGGGGTGTCTCCGGTATCAGCTCCATGATCCAGTATGCTACGGGCGGTAAGATTCAGATGGGTTACAGCTATTTCATCCTGAATGCCATTCTGGTAGCGGCAGCCATCATTATTCTGGGTATGGGCTTTGGTGCCAAAACCATCTACGCCATTATCCTGGCTTCCATTGCGCTGCGTTTCCTGCCGGGAATGATACCGGCCACCATTGTGAAAACGCTGGCCATAGACAACGGCAAGCTCCTGAGCGTGCTTATGGGCGGCCTGCTGGCGGGTATCGGCATTGGCATGAGTATCTCCAACGGAGGGTCTACGGGAGGAACGGACATCATTGCCCTTATCTGGACCAAATACCACAATGTGTCGCCGGGTAAGGTGATTCTGGTGCTGGATTTCATCATTATCGGCTCTTCCCTTTTCATTCCTTCCTACGTGAACGAGCTGGACGCCGCCGGCATGCCGGTGCTGGATGCCGCGGGCAATCCTGTCACCTTTAAGATGCCGCTGGCCGAAAAGGTTACCACGGTGCTGTATGGTCTTATCCTGGTAACGGTGAACAGTTATGTGCTGGATATGTACATTTCCGGTTCGCAGCAGAGTGTGCAGCTGTTCATCCTGTCCAAGGAGTATGAGAAGATTGCCGATGCCATCTCCAAGGAGATGAACCGCGGCGTTACCGTGCTGGACGGCAAGGGCTGGTACACTAAACAGGAAACCAAGGTGCTCATGGTTCTTACTCGCAAGACGGATCTGAACCTGATGCTCCGCTATATCAAACAACTGGATCCCAATGCCTTCCTCTCCGTGAGTTCGGTGAATGGCGTGTACGGAAAGGGATTCGACACCATTAAGAAATAAGGTTCTTTGACATAGGATACGCGTTCTGTCGGCCACCCCAAAGATTATGGAATTGGCTCTGCTGATTCTGGCTCTTTTAGGCGCGTTGGCTGTGGCGGTTTGTGTTGTTTTGTTTTTGCGCCTCCGCAAAAAAGAAGACCAGATAAAGGCTGTGCTGGAACAGCCCCGTATGGCAGACGGTTTGTCTGCACCCTACGAACTGGCGGCGATCGATCAATACCTGTACGACAGGTGTTGCCGGTATATGACGGAATTCAGGCCCTTCCTGGTGACCTCGTTCAACTTGCAGGACCTGGCCAATGCCGTTTATACCAATAAATACTATTTAAGTAAAACCATCAAAATCCTCTGTTATTTTTTGATAGTTTGTGTCATCATCTACATCAAGCTCAAGTCAAATGATTATTTATCAATGACTTGAGCTTGATTTTATTATATCTTTTTAGCCAAATCTATAAGTTCATCTTTGTTGTTAATAACTATAGGTTTTCCTTCTACAAAGATGCACCCATGAATGTCCTTTACTCTATTTGGATATTCGAACAATTCACTGACATCAACTCCGATTACATCCGCTACTTCTTGTAATCTGCTTAATGTTGGATTGCCGTTTAAAGATTGGGATAACGTAATCTGAGTGATTCCCATTCTTTCAGCAATCTCTCCCATCGATATCCCTTTTGACTTAGCTACTTCTCTGATCTTTAGTGCCATAATACTCTGTTTTGGTGCTAATATAGTCATTTTATGGCTAAACACATAATTATTCTGAAAAAAGTTGCAAAAATTATGAAAAAACTCATAAAAATATTTTTTATTTTATGAATAAACTCTTATATTTGTATTGGAATTAAGAACAAACACATAAATATTGAGCGATGATTCAGAACCAAAAATATTCAGTAGGAGCGAGTGGAAGCGGCTGGGGTGTATGGGATGCTAATGGTAATAAGATTGCGTCCTTCACTGGTCGTTCTATCGGTCGTTTCGAAGCTCTTCGGTATCTCTATTTCCTCAATGGGTGGGATTGGAACCGCAGCAAATATGTACGTGAAGATCCGAGTCTTAAAGACTTCCGTATTTGGGAAGGATATAACCTTAACATTGCTTATAACAACTAACAACATACAATCATGAATACCATCATTACTACTGCCACTAACAACGCTCTCGTAGCCGCCCATATCAAGGCCATCACCATCAAGACTGGCTCCGCCCTGATGGGTGCTTCCAAGGCCCTTCTTATTGAAGAGGCAAAACGCCAGATGCTATCTACCTCCGGCTGTCACATGGTCTATAAGAAGGTGAACGGAGAAATTCGTGAAGCTTTCGCTAGTCTTAACCCCGTTCTGTGTGGAAAACACATCAATGGGCGTGGCGAATCCCCAGAATATCACGGATGTACATGTTACTGGGACATGGAAAAAGGAGGGTTCAGATCCTTCAGGTGGGAGAATTTAATCGCGGTTCTTTCTTAAAGATGTTTAACGGGCGGGGTGGTTTTGATCACCCCGCTTTGAATGTAAAGACCATGATACAAACCGGAAATACAATCATTTACAAACATGATGACGGTTCAATCGCTTTCTATTGGTTGTGTGATATCGTACCGAGCGGGTATGTATTCTTTGACTGGTACGGAAACGTTCGTAACGCATCTTCAACGGACTTTTGGAAGATAGGTTTCGACTGGTTCAACGAACAGATTCAAGCCGGAAAGATTGAAGTATACGAATCCCTCCCTCTCGACAAATACGGCGACATCTTTGAGCGCCAGGCGATTGAACGGAACAACAAATAACACTTTACCATGAGCGCACGAAATAGTTATACCACTGCTGATTATCTTGAATGGGACACCATGCTTTCGCTTATACGGAAGTTATATCATGACGGAGACTATAGGTTCAGCCTTCTGATTGGATGCGGATCGTTTTTCGGTTTGAGAATTTCCGATCTTCGTACACTTACATGGGGACAGATTCTTGACCAGGACAGCTTCATGCTGAACGAAAAGAAAACAGGGAAACGTAGAATCATCAAAATCAACCAGGGCTTTCAAAAACACATTAAAGATTGTTTTGAAGCGTTGAAGGTTACCGACTTTAACCAGCCTTGTTTTCTAAGCCAGAAAGGTACTGTTTTCTCTATCCAGCGTATCAACGCCCGCTTCAAAGAAATCAAGGTGAAATACCGTTTGAAGATTAAGAACTTCTCTACCCACAGTTTGAGAAAGACACTCGGTCGGAAAGTAGTTGAAAGTGCCGGTCAAGACGCGGAAATGGCTCTTATCAAACTGTCTGAGATGTATAACCACAGCAGCCCGCAGGTGACAAGACGGTATCTTGGACTGAGGCAACAGGAGATCGCAGGGGTATATGACGCCCTTGACTTTTGATATGAATTTTGTTTAACCATTAAAGCACAATGTCATGAAACACATTTTGAACGTTTTGAAGAATGAAATCTTCAACCAGAACAAACAGACCGACGGACTTGTAAAGAAGATCACCGCCAGCCAAGAGGCGTATCTTAAGGACCGTAAGAACGAGAAACTGTTCAACGTATGGTCGGAAAACGTGAAGGGACTCCAGAAGGTTGAGTCTAACCAGCGTTACCTGCTGAGCGCCTATGCAACCATCTGCGCAGCATGTGAAACGGAACCGATGACTATTGAGGAAATCATCGCCGAGAAGAGCGCGAAGGCCACTAAGAAGGCGTCACGGTATCCGGTCAAGAAAGAAGAGCCGGTCAAGGAGAACCAGACCAAATAGACGAAGGTTATGACTCTGGAGAATTGGACTATTGAAGAAGAGACCGGTTACAAGCCGATAACCACCTTCTACATGGATTTCAGCATTGCCGACAAGTTCGGTTTATCGGCCATTCAGGATACGTATAACAGGGCTTTTGAAGGTTGGAAGTCTGACTACAAGTACATCACGGAACTTGCTATGGTCTTGAACTGGAAGTGCTGGAGATGGTATGAAGTGAAGGATGACTATTCGAGGTTGTATACGGAACTGTTTCACAAGCTGGACGAATGGATATTCAATAATCTTCAAGGTGAAGAACTCGATTATTATATCCGCATAACAGACTGATTCTCCGTTACTTTCAGATTCTCCCGGTTCTTTGCTTGCTATATCACACTGTCTATGTGAACAAGGGTCAACTCAGACCAATCCGGGAGAATCTTTCTTTTTTACGAAAAAAGTTGGTAGGAACTTTGAATTTTGGGGAGAATGTTTCTATAGTAATGATGGATCAAATTTCATAATATTTGTTTTGTTTACAAAGTAAATGGGTCCGTTGTGAAACGCACCCATTTTTATAATTTGACGGAAATTCTTTGAATAATTAGGTACTAAAGTTCTATATTACTATTACCCGGATGCACGTGAGTGCATATTTATATATTTATGACTAAAATGGGTCCGTTGTGAAACGCACCCATTATTTTTTTGTTTACTAGCAGCTTAACTGCATATTGAAGGTGAGTTGTCCGGATCTTTCCGGAAGTAATCCACTTCACAGTGAGTATGAGCGCACAAACGAGAATTATCTTTGAAACCGAAGTGGTTCTTTAGTATTGTCGCGACGAGGAAGGGAAGATTTGGATTTCCGGCAAAGGTCGTGTAATCAAAACAGTCCTGGCCGCTGCTGTATGTGTCGTCAAATAACCGGCCTTCTGTTGAACTAAGGAAACGGTTGGCTTTCTGTATCGTGTCAAAGTAGATGACAGTAATCTGCTGCATCATTATACCGGCCTCGTTCATAAAACCACAGACAGTGATTACGGTATGCTCTTCGTCATCCTCTTCGCCTAAAGACGTATCAATATAACCGCCTTTATTGGTGAAAGGAATCCGGTCAAAGTTATCTGCCAAAGCAAGTTTGATAAGCTGTGTGATGGTCATATCGGAACAAGCCTGGCGGATGATGTGATCGTTTTTGTTAATCATAGGTCTTACAGTTTAATGGTTCTGATCACAAATATAATATACTCCATTCGAGCAAATCAAGAGGCTGTAAGAAATTAGATTTGGACTATCGAATCAACAATCTGATTATCAGGGAGTTCGTTTCCCGGAAACGAAATAAAAAAGAAATTGTTAAAAATAGTGGGGCAAAACTTTGAATTTTTTGACAAATGATTCTATAACTAATAATAGAGAGGGGATATTTTGTTTTTATATATGGATATTACAATTCAAGTACAGAATAATAAAAGGCTTGTCGGGATGCGGGCCTTAATACAAACGTGTCCTATAGTTGTTAATTTGAACCTCACGATGTAATAGGTCAATCGTTTTTATTTATATGTCAAATTGGGTAGATAATGAAATTATCATTAAAGGAAAGAATGAAATCATCGAGCAATTCCTTTCCGATGCACAGAAAGACCAGAATGGTCATCTCTCTTTTTCTTCGTGGATTCCTATTCCGGAGACGTTTCTTAAATATGATACAACCAATCATCCGAATGGAGAAGGGCTTGTGATAGGAGAGAAGATCCCTTTCAAGGATGATTCTCCAATCGTAACAGAAGAACTAATTGAAGAATACAAAGCGGCCACTAAGCTTCAAAAAGAACAATACGGTGTGGTTGGACTATTGGATTTCAACTGTAAGACTTTTGGTTGTAAATGGGACTGTCAATTGGATGTGGATAGTAAAACCGATGGCGAACTATCTCTTTACTGTGAGACGCCGTGGGGGGCGCCTATGAACTTCTTCATTACAATGTCAAAGCGCTATCCGGAATTATCCTTTAACATCATCTCTAATTACGAAATGACTCATAAAGAGGAATATATTATAGAAAAAGGACAAGTTTCTATAATTGAAATAAAGGATTACACTTATAAAGAGCTCATCGAAGAGTCTGAAAAACAACTGGGACATTGCTGGATAAGAAGAAAATGGGTGCTCTTTAAACAATTCAATTATGATCCTTTTATAAGCCTATTATCGTCAAAGATATGGGAACTTAAAGTGAAACTTGGAATAATAAAAATAAAAGAGAGTGTGGATGAGGATTTCCTGATCTAAAAAATAGAATATAGGAAAGGGCTTGTCGGGGGTACTTTAAAAACAAGTGCCCCTTTTTTTATTGTCGGACAGTCATTAATAACTAACTTTGTAGAAACAGATATTCATATGACTAAAGTATATGTCGCATCAAGTTGGCGGAACAAACATTATCCGGAAGTCGTGAAGCAGTTAAAGTCTCACGGATTCGATGTTTATGACTTCCGCAATCCGCCGGACGGCAAAGGCGGATTCTTTTGGAAAGACATTGACCCGAAGTGGGAAGATTGGTCAACTAAAGATTACATTGGCCAATTGAATCATCCGTGGGCTGAATACGGATTCAAAAGGGATATTGATGCTATGAAGGAAGCTGATGTGTGCGTGCTTGTTCTTCCGTGTGGCAGATCGGCACATTCAGAAGCTGGATGGATGGCAGGGGCAGGCAAGCGAGTGATTGCCTACATACCTGAAAAACAAGAACCAGAATTGATGTATAAGATGTTCGACTATGTTACGGACAATCTGGAGCAACTGATTGAAATGGTTGGTGGGAATTACTAAAACGGTTTACAGTATATCTGAAAGACGGATGGTCGAAAGACTGTCCGTTTTTCTTTTGAATGGTGGAGAAAAAAAAGTAACTTTGTAAGTTAGGATTATTATGTTATGGCCACAGTTCATAAAGACATACAAGAAGAAAGTGAGCAAATCAATGCCGTTAAAAAGATTGTAAAGGAAAAGGCGGCACGGATTGATGCAAGTAAACTTAAAGAAACCGCAATTTCTGAGGGCGAGTTATGGAAAGACCGTTCTTTCTCTCATCCGGAGAGAACAGTTCGTCTTGCGACAGCATTCAGCGGCATAGGAGCAATAGAGCATGCTTTTCAAAGATTGGGATTGAAACATGAAATTATATTTGCTGGTGATATTGACGAAAAATGCAAACAGAGTTATTTCGCAAACTATAATATCTCGGAAGAACGATGGTTTACAGACATTCGTGAATTCCACGCAAATCAATATAATGGAAAAGTAGATTTGTTGGTTGGCGGAGCTCCTTGTCAGGCTTTTTCAATGGTGGGAAAGCGACTCGGCTTTGAAGATGCAAGGGGAACATTGTTCTATGAGTTTGCAAGATTAATCAAAGAGTCTGAACCAAAAGTCTTTATTTTTGAGAATGTCAAAGGATTATATAATCACGATAAGGGAAGAACTTGGAGCGTGATGTGTGACATTTTTCAGGAGCTTGGTTACCACATCTATTATCGCGTTCTGAATAGCAAGGATTACGGCATTCCGCAACATCGTGAAAGGGTTTTCTGCGTTGGGTTTAAGAAACAAACGAAATTTGAATTCCCGGCTCCCATTCCACTGGAATACAAGATGTATGATTTTCTCGAAGATTATATCGACTCAAAGTATTTTTTAGGAGACAAGGGTATTAAATTCGTCACAAGCCATAAAAACAGAGAGAAATTCTACACACAGGTCAATGGAGATATCGCGTTGTGTCAAAAAAGAAATCAGGAATTTAACTGGCATGGAGATTTTGTATATCATCCTATTGGTGAGGGTGAAGATTTTGATGAGTTTGTGTTTGATGTTCATGATGTTGAGGAAAAGTATTATCTGTCAGAGAAGGTTGCAAAGTATGTTTTAACACCGGGCACAAAGAATTTTCGTACTACCATTCAAACGGATCTCGATGTTGCAAGACCTATTCTCCAGTCAATGCATAAAATGCATAGGGCGGGAGTAGATAATTATGTTACCCACAAAGGACGGATACGTAAGCTTACACCAAGAGAGTGTATGCGACTAATGGGATTCAAGGATACATATAAGATAGTTGTTTCCGATACTTCCGCATATCAGCAAGCAGGAAATAGTATTGTTGTAGACTGTCTTATTGCTCTTCTCAAACAGATGGATATAACCAAATACGGAAAGTGATATGAAGATTCTTGGGAAAGACTTTCGTGTAATAGACACTTTTGATGGTAACATCACTGTCCCGGATTGCCTTGTCGTTCCGAAAAACAAGTTGGGTGGTGGACATGGGGAGGCAAAACTATATATTGCTTCAAAAGAGGAAATGCGGTCTTTTTATGGGGATGAAGGGTTTAATGCCAAGTGTTTCATCCTAAAAGAGGATTTGAAACAATACATGAATGCCATAAAAACAGAATATTTTAACCCAACGTTAGATTATAGAGGTAAAGATGAGTTGATAGAATTATGGAGAGAACGCATAACTGCAATAGATTTGCTGGATGATATGATTCTTTTCAATGTTCAGGATCAGACTCAAATAGAAGGACCGAGAGGATATGTTAATTCTGATGATTTGGGATATCAATTGATAAGAGAGTTATCTTTGCCATTGGTCAGTTACATATCTGTCCTTAAAGTATCAGACGGAGGGAAAACTCCACTTTTCTACTGGAAACTCTTTGTGGATTATGATGCTCTTGATGTGGAAAATGCTCTCGTTTTCAAGTATGGGAAAAAACAAGATGACCAGCAACCGATTCCACAACAAAGAAGGCAGAATAAGAGGGATGTTGAAATAGGTAGGGCTCGCATAGGTCAGGGTAAATATCGTGATGCTTTATTAGAAGAGTGCCCTTTCTGCCCGATTACAATGATTAATGATGAAAGGTTGCTAATAGCTAGTCATATAAAACCGTGGGCCGTCTCAACAGACAAGGAAAAAATTGACCCCCATAATGGGTATATGCTTTCGCCCTTATATGACAAACTCTTTGATAGGGGGTTGATTTCGTTCACTGAAGATAGAAGGATAATGGTGTCAAATTGGATATCTCCAAGAAATGTTCAAAGAATGGGGTTAGAAGATGGTAGGTTCTACCAGTCTTTACCAACAGGAACTGACAGGTTGCGATATTTGGAATATCATAGGGAATGGGTCTATAAAGGATAATATGTCCGACACACTCTCTCCAGAACAACGCCATCGTAATATGGCCGCTATCCATTCCTCCTCAACAAAGCCAGAGGTCAGGATGCGGCATGAGCTGTGGAGAAAAGGATTCCGATACAAGAAGAACGATAAACGACTTCCCGGCAGTCCAGATATCGTATTACCGAAATATCGGACGGTCATATTTATTCACGGGTGTTTTTGGCACGGCCATAAAGATTGTAAGAAGTACACAGTCCCGAAGTCCAATACAGATTTCTGGGTGGAGAAGGTCGCACGGAATCAGCAGCGAGACCAAGATGTCTGGCGGCAGCTTGAAGCAAAGGATTGGTCTGTAATAATCGTTTGGGAATGTGAGTTGGAGAAGAAACGATTTGATGAAACGATAGACCGTGTGGAGAAGGAGATAATAGAGAACGGCAGACTGCACGAACAGAGAAAACAGGACAGAAGAATCAGGAGGGAACAGTATTTGGCCGAAAGCCGAGAACGGAAGGACAGGCAGAAACTGTTATTAACGGAGATAAAATGATATAGCCATGAAATTACACATCGATTCTGAGGTGAATCCGCCGTATAAAGAAATCGCCTTTCTCCGTATTGAGCGGAAACCGGCCGGCGAGGATTTCTACTTAATCGGATCACCGGATAATAGACTTGATGGCGAATATATTACACCTCTTGTAGAGACACATCCTTTCAAGTACGTATATAATGTTCGTGTCTCAATCAATACTATCAAAGGACAGGATTATGATATGCCCGATACCTACTTGATGGTTTTGCCTGATGATTGTTCACCTGCTGATGAAAAGGAGTATTTGGAATCAGTGGTGAGAAATAACTTCAGAGTGTGTTGGACTCCAGATGATTTCAGATTGTGGTTAATTGAGGAAACAGAAAAGGCCCTGTCGTTCTGTGAAAAGGTGGCATCACTGTAATCGTCCTCTAAGTTAGATGTCCTTTTCAAATAATCTTCGCTAATTACAAAAGTGAAACAGATAACGAGCTGATAGCGAAGCACTTAAATATTAACACGATAAATTAATGTTCGTTTTTATCTTTCAGAGATAAAAGTGAACATTTTTCTTTTATTTCTTCAAGTCTTGATTATATCTTGATCGGACATGATCAGACTTAATCAGCCTTGAAGAATAACTTAGCGAGTCTTGATTAGTATACAATTCTTGTATTTAAAAAGAATTCAAAGAAATCATGAATTTGATTTGATTAATACTCTGAGCAAGATTCTCTCTCAGTAAACTAATTACTCACAAAAGCTCTTAAAATAATATATATAATTATTAATGCTTTGAGCTCAATTAGTTTACTAGAATACTCTTCAAGTCTTGATCAAGCATATGATATCATTGAATCTGATCAAGACTTGAAGAATACTTGAAAATGATTTATAATTTATTCTTTATGTTCTTTCGTTATTCTTTTTGAAACTTTGATTTCTCAATGCTTTTATAGTAAACTAATTACGCACAAAAGCTATGAAATATTATATATATATTATTATGCTTTTGACTCAATTAGTTTACTATGATTATGCTGTTCGAGAATAATCTTGTATTTGTAGTAAACTAATTGTTCTGAATTGTTTATTATTACTTGTAAAGAAAAAATATATTTATGTATAGAAATGAAGAAACTTGAAGATTATTCTCAAGAAGAGCTTATTGCTCTATATCAGAGAATTTCTGTTTATGCTGTTACTTGGTGGATCAAGTATTCGAGAATGTATAAGATGAAGCCGGAAGAAAAGGATAGTCCTTTTATTCAAAGTGTAATAGACAGATACACTGAGTCCGAAAAAGAGGGAACATGTATTCCAAGATCTATTAGATGGGCGAATCTTGCTCACATAGACTTTGTTCAGTGTAAGATAGACAAGATTGAAAGGGCAAAAGGTGCTGATAATACAGGTTGTCAAATACTAATCTATGAGAAATCGGCCTTGACTACAATTAATCAGTGCTTGTATTGGCTTGGTGGAGAACATGATTATCATGTTGAGTGTGAATCAGAAGGATATGATTATTGTATGGACAAACTTGATGATTTTCGTAGTGTAGATGATATGGAATGTGAACTTCACATGAATGATCAGATGTGTGTTCATCAAGGGGTGGCAACAGACTATCAGGTATATGAATTTGTCTGGAACACTCTTCAATACCTCAACATTGAAGAGTTAAGCCGATTATTAAAGTTTGCCGAGACTGGTCTTGAAAATAAATGGACATTCATAACAGCTTCAGCAGGAAGAAAGAGCAGGAATAGTGATATTAAACAAATTGATTTAGAGACCGGAAAGGTTGTTAATACATTCCAAACAAGAAATGAGCTGATCGATAAGCTTGGTATTAAGAAATCTCATTTGTCGCAGTGTATAAAGACTTCAAATGATAATCCAGATAATACTATGAACTGGAAGAAGTGGATCGGAAACGACGGGAAGAAGTATGGTTTCGTCGAACATCTGGTAAACTAATTGACCTAAAAAGCTTATTATTAAACAAAAAGGGTATGAAAAGTTTACTGGAGACGATATGTGAAAGCTCGGCGATTACTGGCTTAAAGCCGACATTCTATTTTAATAACGTGGACTTCTTTGAAACGGTGACCAATCCGGAAGAACAAAAGTTTATAACGGCTGCTTATAATCAAGTGAAGAATAATCATTATGTTTATTTCTACTATAAACAAAAACAGATCGGCTTTTTGAAGCTAAAGCCAATCACTACTGTCGCTTAATAGTTTTGTAAACCGAAAAGCGCTGTTACGCTGCGTTGAAGCGCAATAATTTAGCTGACAAAAAGACTTGTTTTTAAAAAACGAAATGACGGAAGATGAACAAAAGATGTTATTAGAGGCCATTAAAAGAAACGCTCCTGCCTGGTATGAAAGAATCAGAACCAGGCAGGAGCAAAAGAAGTCTGTCATTTCTACTTGTATCAATATCGCCGGCGGCAGTGATTGTGATGATTATCAGAACGAGATCAACCGTTTATTGCAGAATGGTCAGACGAAACTGAACAGCAGAGAACAGATTCTTCTGAATTATGTCTGCCTGATCAAACACAAGGAAAGCCTTAATAACGAAGTGGTACGAGATGATACTGATATTCAGAAGTGGCTGTCCGTCTTGATACGATATACTGATGAACCGGCTGAACCCGTCATCAGCATACTGGAGAGAAAAACACGTCAAACGATTAAACGATACAAGGAAAAGAATCCGGTCGGACGTCCGAAAGGATCCGGGAAGCGAATCTATATGTTTAACGGAAAAGAATACCGTACGATCCAGGAATGTGCTGATGATTACGGAATATCTAAACAGGGAATGTACAAGAAGATGAAGAAACTCCAGGTGCTTTAATACAAATACAGGCGACTAATAATTGCCTATTAGTCGCCTGTATAAGACTCGGTTATTCTTCTAACAAGAAGAATTCTCCATCCATTTTATGATTTTCTCTAGTGCATGATTATAATAATCTGGTTCAAAAAAGTCGCTAAACCTACCTATAATCCTGTCACTAGACCACCACTCAATCTTTTCCGGTCCGTCATATTCTCCGGGCCACGGGTAATAGATAAAGTTATAGAAGTCAAACATAAGTGTATCATCCTCAATGTAAAGCCTCTTGATACAGATTAGGTCACATCGACTCCACCCAGTCCCGGAAAAAATAGTCGTGTCATATTGGTTTTCATCAACCACGAATGGCCCGTCTATATCATCATTATCATAATACTCATCTTCATCAAAGTCCACTCCCACATAGTTGATTATATATTCCTGGTTTTCTTTTTGTTTTAATAGTTCTTTGGCCCTGTTAGTCAGTTCCTTGGCCCTGTTAATTCTTATGTCTATATTTTCTTTCATTTTTAATCTATTAATGTTTTTATAAATGGGCGCCTTCTCTAAAAGGCCGGCGCCCGTTAAGCCTATTTGTATTTGTTATCAATTACTTACCTTGGGTTTTTCTTTGAATTCTTCCCAAATTTC
>AUXO016412087.1_pt1 | contig 15757 bp, 27 predicted proteins | sample 768731 | NCBI WGS metagenome assembly AUXO01 (sample SAMN02715735, study PRJNA202380) | gut metagenome | biome: sheep rumen | host: Ovis aries | place: New Zealand: Palmerston North
ATTGCACATGGTAAAATTGCAAAGCATTCTATGCACCTCTTACGTTTGTACATGATGTGTGAAGATATTCTTCTCTATGGTGAAATTAACACTTATAGAGAGAAGGAACATGATCTACTTATGAGCGTTAGAAATGGAGATTTTCTTGGAGAAGACGGGAAACCCAACAATGAATTTTTTGAACTTGTAAAAGAATACGACGATAGACTTCAAAGAGCAAAAGAAAAATCTGTTCTTCCTGACAAACCGGACATAAAACGGATTGAGGATTTTGTTGTTGGAGTAAATGATTGTATTGTGCATGAGGTGATAAAATGAAAGATTGGAAATACGCAACTCGGCAAGAAATCAACAATATGACTTACAATGAAGCTTGTGAGATCATTCAGCGACACATTGATAATGGTGTACGAGCGACGGAACAACTCGATCATGGTTCTCGTAGAGGAACTGATTTCGCACCGAGAGCGCATATGACAAAGGCTTTACAGATAATTGTTGATAGAGCAGATAAAACCCAGAAGTATGAAGAGTTTCTTTGGGAAATAATCAATGAAACGCATAAAGACCATTATGGTGATCCTGCACTTGCGTATTCAATAATATGTGATATGCTTTCAGAAGTTGAAGAGCAGATGAGAGAATGAAACGAGATTTTCATTATGAGGTAAAAAACAAATATGACAGAATCAAATTTTATGAAAATAATACTTAATGCGTCTGATGAAGAATTAAACGTTTATGCTAAAGAATGTAATGCTTGTGCTTCTTGTGGTGTTTGGGATGAAAATAGTAAAATGTATTCGTTATTATGTGAATACGCTTACTGGAACAATGGGGATTTTGTGCCAGCAATGAATATTATCATAGCAGTAGCATTGGAATTTATGAAGCGAAATGCAAAGGAGTAAAAAATAATGAAACTTGAAATGCTATCAAATATTATCAACGATCTTTGGCACGAGAATGACGTAGACGAAATAAGGGTTCAACTGAGGCTTAATAAGTCTCAGTTTAGACACGATGCTATGACGTATGATGTGGTTCTAATTTGCCGAGATATATCCGCCAGCGACGAGGACGATCGCAAGCATATCATCAACAACGCTTTGTTAACTGGTGTTACAAGACTCGCAAAGCTAAAATACGGAATTAAGTACGACCTTCAAATCATTGGCGTGCGTATATCGCCTTCATATATTGACCATCGCGTGATGGAGGTAGATGCTACTTTAGGCACATTAGGAGGAACGCTTATTATATGAAAGTTTATGTTGTATATCGTGAAGCTTTTTGTCGGTATGGCTTTATTGATAAACGTTTGGTAGCAATCTTTAGTAAAGAAGAATACGCCATTGCGTATTGTGAAAGACAAGCTGTTGGTTTAGATGCATATTGGTATGACGTAGAATATGTAGATAGCGAGGTGAAAAAATGAAGATATTGATAGATATTCCGCAAGATTTTGAAAAACATTTCAACGAAGATAGATTTGAGGATAGCTTGAAGCGTATTATAACAGATGTCAATCATCAAATTGAAAATGAACTTTCAATTAGCGGACTGTACGAGATTGAAACTTGTGAAATGCTGATAGGAGCATTTAAGAATGCAGAAATCAGAAAGGTCGGTCATTGGATAGGCATTGGTAACATAGATATGTGTTGCTCAGAATGTGGTAATACGCCAAACCATGAACCGGGAATGACACCAGAAGCAACAGATTATTGTCCTTATTGCGGTACGGAAATGGAGTGATAATAATGAAACCGATTCAAGACGAAATATTCTCAACGATTGATACAATTCAAGGTGAACCATTCTCAGGAGTCAGTGACACTAATATAGTAAGAGTAATAGGAGTTAAAGAAGCCGCTCGGCGCATAAGAATACATAACAAGATTCATTACGCCAAAGAAAGAAACAGTCTGATTATCACAGAAATACTTGAAAGCTGTGCCAGATTGCTTGAAGATATAGAGGCTGGGAAGGTGAAGTATGTGGAATACGGAGAATGGAAGTGGGTAGATGATGATCCAAATAATACAGACCTTATATGTACAGTATGTGGGGAGATACAAGATTGTGGACATTTTAAATTCTGTCCAAATTGCGGCTCAGATATGAGAGGTAAGAAAAATGAAAGCAATTGATGCAGATAAACTAAAACAAACGATAAGCGAGTTAGATGTAGAATGTTCCGATATAAAGCGACAAGCGATAATACAAAACACTATTACAAAACTTTTCCCTCAAATTGTTGATGATGAACCAGCTTTATGTGTTGTGCCTACTAAAGAAATCTACAAGCTGTGTGATACATTGCAAAAATTATCTAATGATAAATGGGAGAGTTTTGAACGTAGTGGTTGTAGTGATAGATATTTACAAGGCAAGGCTCATGCTTATAGCATTGTAGTTGATATGATTGATGATTTGTTGGAAGATAAATTGGGAGATGATACTAATGCGTGACCCAAATAGAATAGATGTAATTTGTAATCTGCTTAGAGAAGTTTGGAAACAATATCCTGATTGGAGATTGGGACAGTTGATCTTCAATCTCACAGGTCGATATGACTGTTTCTATGTGGAAGATGATGCGTTGGAAGAAGCGTTGAAGATGATTAGGGAGGCGTCGAGTAAACATGATTAGTTTTCTTCTCGGAGTATTTGTGGGCGGATTTATCGGGGTTGCTACAATTTGTCTGTGTGTTATAGCAAGAGATGATAATATGAATCAAAGGGAGGAAAAGTAATGAATAAACCTTGTTCCAAGTGTACACATCTTCCGACTGTGTGTTGCCGCCAAAATTGTGACAAATACCAAAAATATGAAAAGTACAAGGAATCTCGTAGGAAATACCGACGAGGTAAACAGATCAAATCTATCGTTGGATTTTTTACATATTGCGAAAACAATAATTACATATATTATTTTGACACGGTTCGTCATGTTGAGGTAATAAAAAGTTGGCAGTATCGTATGATCGAGAGAAATATTGATAGAGGGAATCTTTACAGAGCGATAAAGAAATAAAATGTAGGAGGAAGTATGAAGTTATTAGGAACATATAAAAACGGAAATTATATTACAAGTATATTCTCAGACGGCACAAAAATCAGGGAGACTGAGGCGGACGAATTTATAGCTACGTTCCCCGAAAACATTGATATAAAGATAACGAACCAATGCGATATGGAATGTCCTATGTGTCACGAGAACAGTTATGTAAATGGCAAACATGGAAACATAATGAAGGCGGAGTTCATTGACACATTACGTCCTTACACGGAGCTTGCGATAGGCGGCGGCAATCCACTTGCACATCCACAGCTAATACCATTTCTAAGAAAGCTGAAAGATAGAAAAATAATATCAAACCTTACAGTCAATCAAACACACTTCATGAAGTTTCGGAATCTTTTAAAGTCTTTGACCGAAGAAGGACTGGTTTATGGTATAGGCGTATCGTTTAATTCGGCGGACACAGCATTCATAGATGCAGTCAAGAAGTTTGATAATGCAGTTATCCATGTAATAAACGGGTTAATCACTCATGGTCAGTTGGAGTTTCTTGCAGATAACAATTTAAAAGTTCTTATACTTGGATATAAAGATTTCAGAAGAGGAGAAACGTATCATAAAGAGGTAAGTGCTTATATCGAGGCTAATCAAACAAACTTAAAATGTTACCTGAAAGATTATATCCCTAGATTTAAAGTTGTCAGCTTCGATAATCTTGCCATAGAACAGCTTAACGTTAAAAGTCTTATGACTGACGAGCAGTGGAATGAGTTTTACATGGGTAACGATGGTAACTTTACCATGTATGTCGATATGGTTACAGAGACATTCGCCCAAAATTCGGTGGCTGCGTTAAACAAAAGATACCCATTGCTTAATACAATAGATGAAATGTTTCAGATAGTTAAAAGAGGGGTGTAAGTATGGATATAAAGTTCAGAGATAAGTATAATAGTCTGAAGGTGAAGCATCTTGAACTATGCAGAAAGAGCGAGGAAATCCGCGAAGAGATTTCAGAAGTTCTTATTGAAATTGCACGAATAGAGATATACCCATTTGTTGAAGGACAAGATGTTAAATGTGTAGTCCCTGCTGGTCGGACAAAGAAAGAAGTTTTGTGTCGGATCGAGATTGATAATACTGGAACGGTTTGGGTTAGACCTTATAAACCCAATGGTGTTTTGGGTGAAAGGCGGTTTAAAGCATGGGTCGGAGAGGATAAAGATTACAAAAAAATATTCAAGGAGGCAAATAGATGAAAAGAGTGATTCGCAGAGGTGTGTTTGAAACCAACTCTTCGTCTATGCACAGCATTGTAGTTGTCAGAGACGATTTGAGAATAGCAGATGAGGAATATTTCGATGCGTGGGTTATGAAGGATGGAAGGCTGTGTATATCAGAACTCGATTTTGGACGTAGCCCTTTTGAAGTATTAAATACAGCAAAAGATAAATTTAGATACGTTATCGCTTCAAAACTTGGCAATGCAAGTTATAGTCATGTAAGCAATGATACGCCTGATGAATATATGAAAGGATTGATAGACGAACTTACACAGATAGCGAGCAGAATATTTATAGGATGTACAGCATTGAGTCTTCCAGACTATGGTTATGTGGATCATGACAGTTGTCATTTGTTAGAAAACTTTTTAAAACGAGAAAAGATTACGCTTGAAGAGTTTGTTTGTAATCCAAAGTATATTGTAATAATTGACGGCGATGAATATTGCATCTTAAATTCAATGAAGAAGAGCGGACTGATTGACACTGACGCGATTGAGAAAGAGTATTGCGAGAATGATTATACTTATGACTATGTTCACGAAAGAGATAAAGCAAAAGAATAATGTATAATGGATGATTATATTGGTTGTTCGGTATTGACTTTTATCTGCAATTATGTTATAATAATATAGCACAAAATAGTGTGTCAATCATATATTAATTAAACCAAAAGGAGAATACGAATGAATAACGCAAGAAGGAAAAAATTGAGTTCTATTAGCAAAACACTTGCCGAAGTACGTGATCTTGTTGACGGGCTGATGAACGAAGAACAGGAATGTCTTGATAATATGCCAGAAAATCTTATGGATTCCGAGAGATATATAATGGGCGAGGAAGCTGTGGATAATATGGACGATGCAATTATTGCCATCGAAGACGCTATTGAGTCTATTGACGCAGCAAAACAATAATTGACGTAAGGAAGTTTTGGATTTATTCGAGACTTCTTTATAGATTTTAACGATCAAAAACGAATAAAAAAGTCTTTGGATTAGTAGAAGTTCTCACATACAAAGACTTCTTTTTGTATTTGGATATGATTATATATGCTTAATATTGTTTGCCCAGTGATAAAAGTAAAGGGGGTATGTTTATTGTGTCGCTATTAGATTCTACATTTTCTGATGATTCATGTTTATTTGTGGTTTTGAAAGAAGACTATGATAAATGGAAGAATGACGAACTATTGTTCTGTGGTTCGGGGATATGTGATTATCCATTAATATCGCAGGATGAGTTAATTGGAACATTAAAAAATGATCTTTTCTTTTTATATGAGGATGTAGATTTTGATAATCCAGATGAATTAAAAAAAGTCTTTAAAGAAGAAAAGGTTTTTGCACACAGAGACTTTTTCCCTGCGTGGGGATATAATATTATATATGGAACATATTGTTTACCTGGTGACAAAAAGGTAGTGGCTTTCGGTTATTACCGAGATTAGATATTAACACCTCGTTTTCGGACGAGGTTTACTGCCATGTAGCCAAGTGGTAAGGCAAGAGACTTTGACTCTCTCATTCGCTGGTTCGAGTCCAGTCATGGCAATAGCCCACAAGTGAAAGGAGGGTAGCGAACTGTGGAGTTGTTAAGTGGAATTGTAGAATTTTTGAGGAAATTTGTATTATCGTTAAAGAGTGATCTCTATCTAAACGCTGATTTTATGGGCGTTTACGATGGTTAAATAACTCTATGATTAGGGAACCCGTGAGAACAGGATGATATTCTCTCTAATGTCAAAAACTTTTTTACGAACATCCACTTGATAAGCATTCACATCAGGTGTATAATAATGATGATGAATCAAACACTTGACGATTATATTGTTAAGGGGTGATTTTATAGCACCATTATTAGGATTGCTTGGCTGTTTGTTAGGCGGCGCGATATGGAAAATGTGCGACAATGTACAAATGACCAATGCGAATCAAAAGGCAAAAGAATACTATGGGCGATTAAGTAAAGAGAGGGAGGATAGAGAACAATGTGATTTAGAACTACAAAAGGAGATTTATCTAAGATTAAAAGTGACACACACTTACCCCGATGGTTTGTACTGTCGTGAACCTGTAAAACACGATAAAGAAGCCATGCGTGTAACCAAGAAGTACTTGGAACTGACTGGCAAAAAATACTATGACCACGGTTTTTGGAATCTCGATTATTGCGAATTTGATAACAAAGGATACTTGCGGCGATTAAACAATGAAAAGGTTTATCAGTTTGATGACTTTATTTGAGAGGTGTTCTTGATATGACTAATGGCGGTTTTTTCAGTGAAGAGCTTTTTAAAAAATTAACCGATCTTATCCCAGACGTAAAAGAGATGGTAGACAACTCCTCTGAATACACTGGTGACGATGATGGAGAAGATGATTGGGAGGAAGAAGAGGACTCGGAAGATGAAGAGTAAATGATATAGGGGGGTATTATGATCATAGATAATCATTACTTTGTCGATTACAGTTTTGACAATACAAAACAGTACGCGACCAAGAACTATATCATAATAAACTTCGATTGGAAAACTTCTTCTAAAAACTTCAAAGAGGCTATAATGAAATGTCAGGGTTGCGAAAGTGACCCTGATAATTCTATAACAGTATGTTTACTTATGCCGCTTATTGCAGGACATCCAAATGTAGACTGCTGTTATTTACATATCTCAACAATTGGAGTTTTAAATATTGAAGACATTGTTGATTTTATCGACAATAATCTAAAGAACAATCTGAGTTTATTAGACACCTCGGTTGTTTTGACACCGAGAGAAAAAATAGAAATATTGAGTAACTTAATACCAAGTAAGGACTACAGAGAAAGGTGGTAAAAATTTGATTCGTGACGAGGCTTTTAAAACGGGCAATATTGTTCTGGTTGAAATTCCAAACAACATTGGGCATCAACAGGGTGGAACAAGACCTGCTGTGATAGTTTCAAACAATATCGGAAATACACTTAGTCCCACTATAAAAGTCCTCCCTATCACTACCAAGAGAAGCAGCTCAAAGCAGCCGACTCATGTACATTTTAAGAGAGGGGAGGTTTCAGGTCTTATTAAAGATTCAACAGTAGAAGCTGAATCTACGTGGGTAATTAACAAATGGCAAGTTAAAAAGGTGCTTGGCTCCTTTAACGATGAACAACTTGACAAGATAGCATATGCTATGGTTTTTGCGGAGCCGATTGTGGCGAGAGCATTTTCTATTGGCATTCAGGACGACGAGAATTTTGTAAGAGTTCTTAGTTCTTGACAATAATCTTTAATGATGTTATAATAATAGTGTCCGATTGTTGGGATAAAAATGCAAAGGATGAATTACTTATGACATTAATAGAGTGCTTAAACAACATAGAACAGAATTGTTATAATCCAAAATTAAAAAAAGAATTCATAATCTCCCAATGCGCCGATAATGAAGGGGTAGCATGGGATTATTATTTGACTTTTAAAGGGCTGAGTAGATTTGAGAAATTCTTTTCGAGAGACCTTCTTTGGTTTACACGAAATCAACTATTGTCGGTGTTTGAAACTATTACAAGTACATCGTCGTCATTTGAGGAAACTTGTAGGAGACTTAAGAATTATTATTCGTTTCATGAAAGAGCATTCCCAAATATTAGCTACGATTGTCTTGATATGAGTGAGAGTCTAAGAGCAAACTCTATTCGTGACAACGGCGAATTTAGGACTTTACTACAAACAGAATTTCAAGACGACTCTAAAAACACTCTTGATATTATTCGTAAGACGTGTCTGATCCTGTTGTACTTAGGGGTCAACAAAAACGATATTGTCAAGATAAAGAAGGACGAAGTTGATTGCGACAATGGAACAGTATTTGTTTCTTCAAACAACAAAACGATAGATATTCTGTATATATTGCCTGACGATTGTGTAGACACGATTAGATTGTGTAAGTCTATGACAAACTATAACTCAATTTTCGGAGAGAAGAAATTGATTGATTCAGATTTGCTGATCAGAAGAGATTCGTCTAGCAGTGCAGATTCTTCGCCCACATTGTTTGTTGAAAAGATATTTGCTAACCATTTTAAAAGTTGCGACAAGAGATTAAACCCAACGAGAGTTGTTGAATCCGGCTATTACTATTGGATGTATAAGAAAGAAACTGAACTTGGTAGAGATTTTGAAATTAACGAATTTAAAGAGTATACCACTATATTCTTTGGTAAATCATTAAAAAAATATATGCACTATTTTCAGAATTATGTTTCATGGAAAAGAGCATATTATAAATAATTATTGCAGGGATTGTTCAATATGACAGTCCCTGTTTTGTTTTGCAAGAAGAAAGGGGAAGCGTATGGCTAATAACGAAAAAGAAAAGAATTATTTTCAGAGTCTGTATGACGTTGATGTCTCAGACAAGGCTCGTGAGAAAGGAAGTCTAACCTATTTACCGTGGAGTTCGGTTTGGGCAGAAGTAAAAAAGAGATTTCCAAATTCCAACTATGTGGTCTATGAGAACGAAAATGGTCGTCCGTGGTTTGACGACGGTCACACAGCTTGGGTCAAGACAGGTGTTACAATTAATGATATTGAACATATTGAGTATCTGCCAATCATGAACTTTAAAAATCAGTCTATAGAATCCGAAAAGGTTACTTCGATGGACGCAAATAAGGCTATACAAAGAAGTATAACGAAAGCCTGTGGTCGCCACGGCCTCGGTCTATATGTCTATGAGGGAGAAGACATTCCTGAGGCGGTATCAAAGTTACAGGTTCAAAACGAAACAAACTTTAAACTTGCTCAAAAGATAGCAGAAGGTGGCGACGAGAAAACGAAGCTTGTGTCCGAAGCCATTCGTCAATACGAGCCTTCTGGTAATCCAAGAAAAGTAGAAGATATAAACGTGTCCATGCAGATTTATGATGCACTAATGGCGATTAAAAGAAATAAATAAAGAGAGGTAATTACATATGATTAACTTTAACAGTGTTTATGCAAGCGTATTCAGACCTGATACCGACAACGACAAGTATGTCAAGGCAAACATTTCAACAAGTAGAAAGGATCAGAACGATGAGTATATCAACTCAAACTGGTTCGGATATTTCCTTGGAAGGGCAAAGGATAAGGCGGCGAAACTCAATGACGGAGCGCGTATTTTTATCGTGTCTGGCGGTGTAACAAATGAAAAGTTTACAGATAAAAATGGTGACGACAAATACTTCGTGTCCGTTAAGATTTTCGACTTCGTAATCCTTGACAATAAAGAGGACGAAAGTGGTGGTAGAAAGAAGTCAGCCAAGAAGTCAAAGAAAAGAAGTGTTGACGACGAGGAAGATTTTCTCGAAGACATAGACGATGAGGATGAAGTATCGTCCAAGAAGCCAGCGAGAAAGAGTGCGGGAAAGAAGCGAACCAAGAAAGCTGAAGATTTTGATTATGATGATGACGACGGAATTCCGTTTTGATTTGAATAAAAAATAATTAACATAGGAGGGTGTTCTGAAAGGAACACCCTTTTTTACTATTATGGAGGTAATCATGATTACGGTAGATATTGAAAAGGAAACAAAACGTTTTGACGAAATGCTATTAAGTACTGAGAGAGAGGGCGTGGATAAGTTAATCGCTTATCTGCATACAACAGATTTTTATTCGGCTCCTGCAAGTACACGATTCCATATGTCTTGTCCGGGTGGACTTCTTAAACATTCGTTAAATGTTGCCGAACTTCTTTTATCAAAGTTCAGCGACGACAAAGAACCGTGGGGAGATATGGGCGTAACCAAGGAAACCATTATAATAGTGGCTCTTTGTCATGATTTATGTAAGGCAAATTTTTACAAGGTCGAAATGCGTAACCGTAAAAATGAAAAAGGGGCTTGGGAACAGTATCCTTTCTATGTGATTGACGATCAGAGTCCATATGGTCACGGAGAAAAATCGGCTATGATTGCGGCAAACTTTATAAAACTTTCCGCAGAGGAGCGATACGCTATTCGTTGGCACATGGGATTTAGCGAACCCCAGTCCAATTATCAGTATGTAGGCAAGGCGATGGAAAAATATCCGCTTGTACTTGCTTTAAACGAAGCCGATTTAGAAGCAACTTATATTTTAGAAAGCGAGTCGAACGATGGCTGAGAAACTTGTAAAATGTAGATACTGCCACTGTAAACATCCAGAAGATCGGAGACCACCCGAAGAAATGATAAGAGGCAATGGTTTTACATATTACCATGCCGAATGTGCAAAAGAACGAGATTTGATAAACAGGATTGTTGAGTATTACACCACAAACGTTGATGACAGGGTTACGATCGCACAGCTGCGTAGCGTTGTAAATAATATAATATTCAAGAAAAAGGTTCCTGCCGAAGAACTCTTGTTTGATCTTACATATGTTCATCAGCATGGCAGTAAGATAAACTCTCCATATAGTTTACATTATATAATAAGCAATAAAAAAGTTCAAAATGAGTATAAGAAATATTTAGAAACTAAAGCTCCCATAATAGATATATCATCTATTGAGACAAGTGAAGAAACTCAATTTGTATATAACAAAAAGAAAACAGGATTTGGAGATATTTTTTAGGAAGGTGATAACGTGTGGCAAAACTATCTCTAAAAGATGATTTAGCGGAAGCGGGTGTAATAGCCACACTCGTTTGTCATCCAGATTATCTTTTCAAAAGCACCAGTTTAAAAGCAAGACATTTTTATAACACAGATAACGGCTGTATTTTTTGGGCAATATCGGAACTGATTAAGAGTGGCGTAACAAATATAGACGCCATTAACTTGGAGAATATGATTAGCTCAAATAAATCTGTCACGAGGATTCTTAAAGAGAGTAACATAACGGATATGAATGAATATATTCGTCTTTGTTCCAAGGCTTCTCGTGGTTCGATCGAAGAGTATGCGCTCTTGGCTAAGAAAGTCAAAGAGCTTGCTTTCAAAAGAGAGTATTACAATATGCTTTCCGAGTTACAAAATGATTGCACTAATGACACCGATCTTAACAAGATAAGTGCGGAAACATATTCAAGGCTTTCAAAGTTGACTCAGAACTTTGTTGTTGATGAAAGCGTAGAACTTTTCGGGACAAAAGTCGATTCGTTATGGGAAGAGATTGAGAGCAGAAGAACAGACAACGGATTGTTCGGCATTCCCTCAAAGTTTAACTTACTCAATAACTATATCACATATGAACCGACAGAATTGGTTCTGCTAAAAGCAAGAATGAAAAAAGGTAAGTCGGCGTGGATGATGAACGAAGCGATTCATAAAATCAAGATGGGTATACCAACTGTTTATTTTGATACTGAAATGGCTGACAGATTATTCTTTGAAAGAATGCTTGCAAATATATCCAATGTTGATTTAAAGAAGATAAAGTCGGGTTTATACGATGCAGAAGAATCGAAAAGAATCGGCTTAGCAAGAGAGTGGTTAAAAGAACAGCCATTCGTTCACATATATGATCCGCAATTTACGAATGATAAGATTTACGCTACTTGCAATATCCTTATGTACAAAATGGATTTGCAGTTTGTAATATTTGATTATATGAAATCAAACACGCTAGATTCTTCATCTCAATACAACGAGTTGGGAGGTAAGTGTGATTTCTTGAAAAACAATATAGCAGGAGACTTAGACCTTTCTGTATTGGCTGCTTGTCAGTTAAACAGAAATAACGAGGTTGCCGACTCTGATAAAATTGAAAGATATTGCAGTGCTTCGCTTTTATGGCGAAACAAGACCGTAGAAGAGCAATCTGTTGACGGTCAAAACTGTGGCAATTACAGGCTTTCAGTAACACTAAATAGACTCGGCGAACAAATGCAGGAGAATGAGTATATTGATTTTGTTTTCGATGGAAGCAAGATGCGGATAGATGAATCCAAGAATCAGCATAAGATTGAAGAGGCAGATATTTAAATGAGAAGATATGATAGCGATACGCTTCGGACAATTAAAGAGCGTTTACCATTAAGCCAATACATCAGGAATTATATGGACGTGATACAAAAGAAAGACAAATTGTTTTCTATCTGCCCTTTCCATCACGAAAACACTCCCTCATTTATGGTCGATCCAGTAGAGCAAAGATACTATTGTTTCGGTTGTCATTGTAGCGGTGATATATTCGCTTTTATAATGAAGATGGATAACATTAGTTTTTACGAAGCTGTTGAAAAAGCCGCAAGTTTAACTGGTCAAGATATTCACTGTTCGTCTGATTCGTCTACGCTATCATTCTTAAAACGCTTTGACAAAAAAGCTTCTGCCAATATCATAACGCATGAACCACTAAGTAAGAGTGTTTATGATTCTTATGATAATTGGATTGAAGAATCATGGGTCAACGAAGGAGTACCCTCGGATATGTTTGGGCGGTATGAAATAAAAATCGACCGCAAGAACAACAGAGTGATTTATCCAGTCTATGATACCAATGGCAATTTTATAAACATAAAAGGTCGGACTCGGTATTCAAATTTTAAGGAACGTGGTGTGCCAAAATACATCAACTATTATAAAGTTGGTGGGCTTGACTATCTGCAAGGGCTACACTTGACACGTAACGAAATCATAAAGAAAAAAGAGATAATCGTGTTCGAGGGGGTAAAGAGTTGTATGAAGGCGGAGGGATATGGTTTCCACAATGTTGTGTCTGCCGAAACGTCGTCGTTGACTCTGAATCAAATTGAACTTTTATTGTCACTACAAGTTGCTGTGGTCATTGCATTTGATAAGGATAAAACATTGAATGATTTTTGTAATAAAAATCTTCGTCGGCTTAGACAGTTTGCGCCACTTTATTATATAGACGATGTTGACGGTTTGCTTGGAGATGCGTCAGAAAAAAACTCGCCAGTCGATTTGGGAATGGAAACTTGGATAAAGCTGTACGAAAGCAGAAAAGAGGTGAAAAAGTGAGCAGTTACAACTTTCTACTGGACGGTATTACTTGGAGTTATAGTAATCTCAAATGCTTTGAAGATTGTCCTCGCGCATGGTATTTAAAATACATAGAGTGTAGGAACACAGACAGCGATAATATTTATGCACAGTTCGGGACTTTTTGTCACAAGCTGCTTGAATACTATTTTAAAGGCATATATCAAAAGGATGAACTGATAAATATTTACGAAAGAGATTTTTATGATTACGTCGAAGATGCTATTACTCTAAAAAACAATCCAACAGAAAAACTCTATGGATTCGGATACAAGTATTTCTCTAACATCAATCTTGACAGGGATCTTATTAAGCCTATTTACATAGAGCAAGAAGTGAAATTTAAAATAGACCGATATTCCTTCAGAGGTTTTATCGACCTAATGCACAAAGACGAAAAAGGTAGCTTGATAATACTTGACCATAAAACAAGTGAATACCCTGTGGGTAAAAAAGGAGCGATAAAAAAATCCAAAGAGCAAATGATGAAGGGATATACAAGACAACTCGCATTATATGCTTACGGAGTTGAACAGAGTGTCGGGAAAAGACCTGAATATATCGGTTGGAATTTTATTCGTGAGGGGAAAGAATACATAATTAAATTGAGTGACAGCATCATACTCGATGCCTTAAATTGGGCTACCGATATAATACGTTCGATTTATCGAAAAGAAGACTTCGAGAAAAAAGAATCGTACATTATGTGTTCTGTCTTGTGTGATTCCAAAAGGGCTTGTTGGGAGGATAGTTGATGTCTGTCAAAAATTATACAGCTTATCATGTCCATACAATGCTTAGTTCTGGAATAACAAATGTGGACAGCGTATCCACTTATAAAGATTATGTGGAACTTGCCAAAAGCTATGGCATGAAAGCGCTGGCGTTCAGCGAACATGGTTCGGTTCTTGAATGGGTTCATAAAAAGAATGCAATCGAAGCAGCGGGAATGAAGTATATTCATGCCGAAGAGTTTTATCTCACCGAAAGCATTGACCCTGAGATTCCTATTCGAGACAATTACCATTGTGTATTGATAGCAAAAAACTATCAGGGTGTTCGTGAATTAAATAAATTATCGTCCATTTCTTTTCGGAGAGATGGACATTTTTATTATGTACCAAGAATTTCTTTTGAAGAACTTGAAAATACTTCTGACAATATAATTGTCACATCTGCTTGTATCGGCGGAGCGTTAGCATCTGATAATAGAACGGCAGCGAACAGATTCATGACTTTTATGAGAAAGAATCGTTCTAGGTGTTTCTTAGAGATACAGCATCACAACGTTGATAGACAGAAGAAGTATAATAAGTGGTTGTATGAACAATCGAGAAAATGGGGGATACCTTTGATTGCGGGAACCGATAGCCACGCCCATACGTTTACTTCGGTTCTTGGTCGAAAGATATTACAGCAATCAAAAGACATCAGTTTCGATAATGAGGATGGTTGGGATTTAGTGTTTAAAAGTTACGACGAATTGGTTGAAGCTTATAAAGAACAAGGAGCCTTACCAATAGAAGCCTGCCTCGAAGCAATCGAAAATACAAATGTAATGGCTGATATGATCGAGCCATTTGAACTTGATTATTCAAAGAAGTATCCAGTGTTGTATGATGACTCGCTAAAAACTTTGAAAGAGAAGATTTGGGCGGGAATCAAGGAACGCGGAATTGATAAGCTGCCGAACTATGACGAGTACAAAAAGCGGATTGTGTACGAGATTGATACCTTTGTACACAATGGCGCAGTTGACTTCCTATTGCTTGAAGAAGATTATAAAAAAGCAATGAAAGAAAATGGAGTTAAGTACGGTTATTCAAGAGGATCGGTTTCTGGAAGTCTTGTAGCATATCTTTTGGGAATAACCGAGGTTGATTCAGTTAAGTACAATCTAAATTTCGAGCGCTTTATGAACATCGAAAGGGTTAGCCTTGCTGACGTAGACACAGACTGGTTCGATACAGACAGGGACAAAGTAAGAGACTATCTATTCGGCAAAGAAGGACTCTCTTGCTGCAACATTATTACATTCAATACTATCAAAATGCGTGGTGCTATCAAAGATGTGGGCAGGGCTTTGGGATACACACCCGTCGAAACCCAAGAGATATGCAACCAAGTATACGAAGAAGATAAAAAGGAACTAATCCCCGACGAGATTCGGGAAAAGCACAAGAAACTGTTTGAGTACGTTGACATTCTTCAAGGTACGATAACAAGCCTTGGCAGACACGCGGCGGGTCTTGTAGTCTCTCCATACGATGTGGAAGAAGAGTTCGGAACGCTATATATATCAAGCAGCGACAGACCAATCTCACAGATAAACATGAAAGAGATTGATTCTCTGAACTATGTAAAACTCGATATTCTTGGGCTTGACTGCGTTGGTCTAATTAGTCGAACTTGCGAAATGGCAGGGATTCCATATCTCACTCCTGATAACACGAACTACAATGATATGAATGTGTGGGACGATATTGCAAA
>AUXO010467735.1_pt1 | contig 15755 bp, 15 predicted proteins | sample 768731 | NCBI WGS metagenome assembly AUXO01 (sample SAMN02715735, study PRJNA202380) | gut metagenome | biome: sheep rumen | host: Ovis aries | place: New Zealand: Palmerston North
TCATAATACTCCACCCGAAGCTTGCCCCTCAGGCACACCATCGTTTCCGATGTCTTCTGATGCCTGTGAATCGGCAGTACACTCCCCGGCTCAATAGCATTCAACATTCTCTGACTCCCATCCTCCGTTGAGTCACGAAGGTCGAGATTCATTCTCTGTCTGGGCGAGGCTTTCGCCTGTTCCGTCAGACTGTCCATCAGACCTTGTGTTATCTTTTCATTCAACATATAGCATTTTGTTTTCTTCGATTATATGTAATTCACCAATTAGCTTCTTGTTATTCAACTGAACCTTGATTTTTCAAGCCCCTTTATATTTCAAATAATACCAGACGCTCATAATCGGTGACCACAATGCCTCTTCTGGGAAAAGACGTAATAGACGTAAATTCCTAAAAAATAACGCCACCGTACTACTCTTTCTTTTCATTTTTGCGCATACTCGCTTATCATGATGTCCAAAATTACCACCTTCCATGATTTCATCCAAGAGCAACTTCCCTCTCTTTTCATCAACAGGTACAATAAGTAAAGCGTCTTTCGCCTTAAAAACTTCTTTTATTACCCACATGACCGCACCCGCAAACTTATAGAGCCCAAGGTTTTGTATCACCTCAACAACTATTTCCACATTTACTTTATCTTTTGTATAATTCAACAAATAGTAATAGTCCATTACTTGCTTCAGTCCAATACCACCATAGAAAAAATGCCTTGCCATGTGTGACATTTGAAAGACCAAGTTCATTTCTTTCATGGGCACATACAATTTATTACCCTTTGGTAACAATCCTCTATCATCAATTCCCTCTCGTTGAAACTTTTCAAAATAAGCATTTGTTCGTTTCACATATCTCGGTATTCTTGTATAAGATGGAATAAAATGCACCTCAACATCCACGTCCTTCCATATTGAAAATTGTATATGATGATGACTCACCTTACATCCATCAACTTTTGACCGACAAAACGCAATTATCTCATCACGCTTTCCATTCACCCATATATCAATATCCCCCGAAGTTCTACTCTCTGGTAGAGGATACATCAGAGCATTCCCCTGCCCTTTTAAAATACAACTTTCAAAACCGGCATCCGAGAATAACTCTGTCAACTCCAGACATCTCTTATTAAGAAGCGTATTCCTACCCTTAATCTGTTCAGATAAACCAATCCACTCTGACAGCAGTTTTAAAGGTGGTTTAACTCTAATATTATTTAGTTTCTCTAAAGCAAGAAAAGCAACACCTGTCACAGTCTGCTTTTGTGCTGTTTCAAATATAGCTTTCCACTCGTCAACTGTAGGTGCACGACTTAATAGCTCTCTTGTGTCGACTGCAATTTGTATCAGCTCAAAGAACAGTTCCATTAGTTCTCTTTACGTACTTATGCCACTTCACTAAACCAAACCACATATTCCTTATAGTATAGCAAAGAGAAACAATTCTTCCAAAGTTCTCTTCAATACGATAAGCATCATACCTCCACTTGTAGTTATTAGTCAAAAGAATCTTTCCAAATTTATTCCATTTGGTTCTAAGTATTGCCAAAGCTTCAGGCAATAGGTAACAATCACTTTTCTCTGACACATTGAGCCATAAAGCATAATAATTTGTCCATACTGACCGAAATGTCATCTTGCCCACCTTCTCCGCATTATACATCACAGTCAAGTATGCCGGCCAACAACACTTCAACATATCCTGATGGGACACACAGTCTTTACCACTAATTAGGAAACTTCTATCTTTGGATTCAGCATCCATTATTCGATACTGTGTATAGGTAAAGGCATAGTCATGCTCCTCCATAAATTCTATTTGCTTTTCTAATTTATCCGAAGTCCATACATCCCCAACATTCAAAAAAGCGATCCACTTACCGCGGGTTTTTTTAAGGGCAGAATTTTCATTTATAATCTCACCCTGTTCAGATGCTGTCTGAGATACTTTGATGCGATCTACATATTTATTATTATCAATCTTTAATCGACCATCCATTTTCAAATCCATCATCATTTCAATGGTTCTATCCGATGAACTATCGTCAACAAATAACAATTCCCAGTTTGTATATGTCTGATTGATAACGCTCCTAATGCTCTCATTCAGATATCGCTCCTGATTTTTTGAGAGCATAATGATGGATACAAGCCCTTTATCTTCAGCCATAACTTTAATAAGCTCTTAATACCACTTCGAATGCTTCAGCATAGTTCAAGCCCCACTGACCACCACGCGTAGCAGCCAGTCCAAGAATATATTCGGCAGAACGAGGATGAGGATAAGGGCGCATCACGCCACGATACATCGAAAGTGCTTTTATCTTGGCCTCAACACCCTCTTTCCCCACTTCCACAAAACAGTTCGGATTAAATGTCATCATTGCATTATTAATCTTCCACTCTGTACATGAAGGCACCTCCATATACCAGAACTCGCGAATCCTCTTCTCTTCCGGCCTGCGTTGGAACAACCTTATCGCCTCTTGACACGCCATTGAAGTCTGCAAATGGTCATTATTGGTATCGGCTGGATGATGCGTTATAACGACATCTGGTTCACTTTCCTTGATAGCAGCCTCTATATGCTGCACCAGTTTTAAATGCGACACAGTATTCATTTCAATATTAGGGAAAGTTCCTTCAAACTTGCGGTCAACGCCCAAAAACTCTGCCGATGAATTCAAATCATCATCCAGTTCTTTATCTTCCGGTCTGAAAGCACGAGCTTTAGCCTCTGTGCTCATGATACACACATCCACTTTATCCCCCTGTTGCGTCCATTTCCATATCGACGCTCCTGCTCCCAGCACTTCATCATCCGGGTGCGCAACTACTACTAAATATTTCATGTACTATTCAAATTATATTTATTTTCAGTTTAACAAAAAATTCTATGAATACTTCTTCACCAATAACAATTTCATCATTCTATCATACACCCTTTGAATCAAATAACATCCTATAAGAATACATGGACAAATTATCCCATACAAAAACCATAATGGGACTACCAAATCGTTAGCATTATTTATTGCAGGATAGTGATATAGTACTATTGCTGCTAAATAAAAATGTCGATGAAAAAGGTACATAGCCAAGGATGAGTAACTGATTACATTTGCAGCGCGACATATCATACTATAACGTGACAATAATGAACTGGCCATAATAATAACTATTCCACCCAGCAATTTCTCAAAAGATTGTAATACCATTTTATCCGCAACCACTATTAATACGATTATAAGCAGTATGGTACACAATGGCAAAACAATATTAGCCTTACGTTTTAAATATTCCATAAAATCATGTGGGCACAACAATCCCAAGAGATAAAATGGAAAGAAAAAAAATGCTTGCTTTACTAATATACCTTCTGAATATAGCAACCAAAACAACAGTATAAAGACAATACCTAAACACACCTTCCAAGTTAAATATCTCATTGATTGAAATATAGGAGTAATGACGTAAAAAAACATCAGAATCACCATATACCACAAGGTGCCTGGCAACGGTCCACAAAACACAGTAAGTCCGACTAAAGACAGGACAAAATTAGAGAAAGAGTCAAACCATGGCTGCCCCGCCACAGAGGTTGCGACAAACAGAATGGACGATGCTATAAAATAAAGTATCCAAAATCTTTTTATTCGATTAACATAGAATCTCTTTAAGTCTGACCATGTTTTTATTACATATCGATTTAGAAAGTAGCCAGACATAAAAGTAAATGTAACAAGCGTTGCACTTGTTAAACTCAACAAGATCGGTATAGTAATATCAGGAAGAGTTGTAACATCAAGATAGTTTGTCGCATGCAGAAAAAAAACTATTTCAACTATACATAAACTCCTTGCTATATCAAATGTAATATCTCTATTCTTGAGTTTCATCCTTAACGTCTTTATTCTTAATTACATCAACATAATAAAACCTGTTCTTCCTCAATTTCATATAATCACACACATAAACTGAAAACGACCTAAAAAAAGCATATATATCCCTACTTAAGAAAGTAGATAGCATTCGTGATAATGCCAATCGTGTCCATTCTGAATGCCCTACATATTTCAACACTTCATTAACTTGGCAATTCTGCTGGAACAAGTCATAGTATGCGCTTTTTGACGGTAATTTCTTATGCGACACACTATTGTCATGGATAGTATACATATAAAGAGAACTGGGTTCAGCCATTACCTTTCTTGATGCATATGCTACTCTTAATGAGAACAAGGTGTCATTCCCTCTAGGCCGATCTTCAAAAAAACAGTTATGCTCCAGCAAGAATTGTCTCTTTATCATTTTATTCCATGGCGCATGTACCCTGTATTTCAGGGACTCAATGTATTTCTCGTCTGTTTGGAATTTCTTTAAAAATTTTAAACTATAAGGGAAATCTATTTCATTTCCTTTCTTAATCATTTTAAAGCCAAAATACAAAACGTCAATATCCTGTGTTATATAATAATCTAAAACATCTAAGAAACCATCTGAATAATAGTCATCTGCGTCGGCAAATAACACCCATTCCCCTTTAGCCATTTTCAGACCTGTATTTCTTGCACCGCCACCTCCTATGCTTGTATCATCATGGACTATTATAATATTTTTCTTATCATTTCTAATATCATCTCCAAATTCAGCGTTCTGTTTGTCACTATTGTTATCAACAATAATGATTTCTACATCATCTCGCCTTGGTATGCTAGCCAAACACCTTCTCAGCAATTCTAGTGTATTTTTATGCGGTATTATTATCGAATAGTTTATCATTTCTTCCTAAATACAATTTACAGTGATATCCTTTCAAACTTTGTGTTTCCTATCTTTGCAGAATACTCAGGGAATGCAGAGGGATATAGCCCATTTCCTATAATACTATAAACCTTATTTGCACCTGCCAGCAAATACATATCAGCAAAAAGCTTTAGTATCTCATCTTGAGAAAATTGACGGATTTTGTCAACATGCACAATGCGACCAGAAACGATATACAAATCTTGTAATGTAGTTTCTATACTTTTCAGAAAATGTTCACTATCAGATGTTACAAGCAACCTTCTCCCTTCATTATAACAATTATCATATATCTCTTTGACTTTTTGGCAACAAGATTGTACTAATTCCACTTGTTTATCACAAGTTAACACTTTATAGTGATTCTTTTCTATATTGTCTCCTAACAAATTTACAAAACGCAAGTGTACTGCATCGTAACTGCATCCAATATCCTTTTTTTTTTCATTAATAAAATTGGACAATGTTGTTGATGGTACGAAAAGCTCATTAAAAAGTGTAGACCATTCTAGTTCTTGCCCATAAGTTTCATTAATTAAACCTAATATATCACCTCCGAAATAGAAATGAATCTGGCCTTTCTTTTTCTTTAAGAGCCTATTTGCTCGCAAATTCTCACTATATGCTATTATCGGTCGTGAATACGGATAGGCATATATAATGTCAGACATTTCATATGTCCAGTCATATGCATTTGGCTGCAAGTAATCCGACAAATCAAAGGGAGACAAAAAATCAACCAAGAACCGCTGGTCATGCACTTTTGACAAAGCGTATATTGAAACTGCGCCCTTCAATCTATCAAAGATTCCTCCATGGACCATCTTGCCATCTGCCATAAAAATATAGGCTGGTTTAGCTGTACCATTCCTTTTATGCAAGTAATATTTACATATAAAGATCGGCTCTCTAACCAAAATATTTTTTAGATAACTTAGATAGCGCAATATCATATTTATAGTCCAAAATGTTTTTGATTCGATTTGACAAGAAATAAACAACCAGTGCAATTATTAGTGTGCAAAAAATTGGCAATAATATCCAAGCAATTGATGTGTTATCATGAGGGATAAAATGATATTGTATTGAACTACCTATCCTATGATGAACAAGGTACCAACAGAAGCTAATGCCACCCAAGGATTCAATTATTCCACATCTTTTTCGCACTTTTAAACATCTGTAAGGATGGAGCATAATTGCTACAACAAATACAGCTACACCTATAATATAATAAAACGAATAATGTACTAAAACATAGCCCAAACAGATAATCAATGGAATAAAAAAATATCCATCATGGGTCTGCAGTACTCGATATAACTGAACACCGATAAGAATAAAGAAAAAACTAAAGGCATATGTATTTGTTATGGAAACACCATAAATATGACACGCCCAAAAGCACAAGCCTGTAATAATACAAGCTACCTGCAGGCCCCTTATTCTTTTCTGAATATTTTTTATCAGAACACATCCGCCTATAATAAGTTCCATAATCATCAACATCCCAATAAACCAGTGAGCGCCATCCAAATAACTTATGCCAGGATGGAAAATTAAAACAAGGTTCAACAGGAATAGATTAAAGTCAATATTATCATAAAACAGGGGGAACATCTGACAAAACAAGTATATAAATATACACGCAATAAAATATGGCATCCACAGCCTATAATACCTATTTGCGCAATATTCAAAATACATTTTGCCCCCCCCAGTCCGTTCAAATAATTTACCCATATAATAACCTGATATCATAAAGAATAGAGACACACCTATATGTCCATTTTTAAACACAAACGGATACGTTATCTGTATACTTGGATCTTTAGTATTATATGTATAGGTGAGATGAAATAGCACTATGCATAAAATAAGAAACATACGATATATGTCTATGAAAAGATTTCGATTATTTTGTTTATCTATTTTAGATTTATTACTCAATTTACCCACTTTTCTGATTTTATTTATGCTTTTCGTTCCCTAGTTAAAGATTAATATAAGATTGTTGTTTCAAAATTCCTATTCAACATCGATTTTGATTCTGCAAGGTAATTGCTACATAAGAATATTTCTCGGGTTTCTGTATATTTCTTTATTGGATACAAGCCCGTTGGTACTATTCTATAAATATCATATTGATTATGGAGCATATACCAAAAGTCCTGGAAGAATGTTCTAGAATCAATATTACAGCCACCAAACTCAAATTGAATATAATCAACTTTGCCTCCTCCAATCATACGGTTAGCACCTCTTAATACGGCTAGCTCGTGACCTTCAACATCAATTTTAAGGAAATGTATTCTATCTATCTGATTGGCAGCACAAAACTCATCGACCGTTGCAAACTGGCAGTCTTCTTGAAATTTCATATCAATATCGAAATGATCTAACCGACGGTGATAAACAGATGCAATTCTTGAACTTTCTTTCTCTTTGAAAATGGAGATTACCGCAGTTTTATCACTCATCCCAATATTATGACACAGTACGTTGTCATACGCTGCCATCCTATCTTTCAACTGCTGGAAGGTTGATGGAACAGGTTCAAAAGCATGGATTACAGAATTAGTAGTAAAATATTTCTTTAACATAATCGAATACTCTCCTATGTTAGCACCAACATCAAACAGAACCAATCCTTTTTCAGGATACTTTTCATTTAATTTTTTCCGAATATGATCTACTACCTTACGCTCACCACCGATTGATATGTCATTACCAGCATTATAATTAACTCTAAGAAGGAGGTTCAACAACTTCTCTTGGTCTGTAATGCTAAATATAATTTTCAGCAAGTACTTCCTAAGCCTATATTTTATGTCCATATTTTTATGATTTTAGAATTTTACAGAATTTTCACGCAAACACCTATTTGCGCACGAAAGTATCTTTCTGTAATTACGAAGAATAATTGTTCCTAGTGTAGTAAGGATAATATAGCGTAACATCACAAACTGATAAATATGTAACACAATAGTTGTCAGGAACAATAATAACAGCCCTAAGGCGAATAAGTGTTTAATTGAGAATGGCCAATACAAGCCATTTTGAAATGCAACTTTCTTTGATAAAAAAAAATGAGTAAACCCATACAACATAGAACACAATAATGTGGCATATGCTGCAACCTTAAATCCATAAAATGGTATTAGCATATAATTTAGTCCGAAATTGACAGTTGTTGTTAAAACAGAAGCAAGGACTATATATGATGTTTTTTTATAGTAAAACTCAAAATTAGAAAAAACCTGATATATAAAAGTAAAGAAAAGACCTGCCATAATAGGGGGAATTACTTTACTTGCTTCATGATATCTCGAAGGTGCTAAAACCATAATAATTTCCGGTCCAATCAACATTAATAACGACAACGAAACGAGCACAATACAAAACATTATTATTATTGGGCCATTCATTATTTTTAGTTCATTTGCTTTTATACATTCAAATAGACGTGGAACTATTGCTTGACATGCTGATGTCGTTATTATAGAAAACATCATACCCACACTATATGCTACTGCATAAATTGCCACATTAGATTCTCCGGTAAATTTACCTATCAATATCCTGTCTGATTGTCCAAGAACTGCTGCCGCTAAATAATGAATCAATAATGGAGAATTTAAACCGATGGCATATACCCAATGGCGTATGGCGAAAAGTTGTCGGCTTCTATGAAACAAAACAAAAGCAGCATAACACCCCGAAATAAAAAAGGCCATCGCATTTCCTATTACTTTCGCTTCAACACGATAACAAGGGAACAGTTCTATCCCAAGTATGGAAAGTACCGGTGACAGCCCAAATAATACGATGGTTGTAATAACTACTGAAACATATTCATAACTAAATTTGCATCTGGCCAACCATATACTTACCACACCTTGTGAAATGACTTGTATAAACATAACACATACCATGAGGAATGATAATTCCATCAGGCTATTTAATAGGGATTGAAAGATCAAATAAACCAAAAACCAAAATACTCCAAAGGCTATCATCAAACTAACAAGGCTTGAAGCATAAGCGTCCCTCTCATTTTCGAAATCCATCATGGCAGTATTAAATGCGCCATAAAACACATTCAATGAAACCAATAAAAGAAGTATGCTCTCCCAAGAATTGAAAATTGTAACGATGCCATATTCTTCTGGGGTTAATAAACGAGTAAATATTGGAAGAGTTACGAAAGCTATAGATTTCTGCAGTACTCCTGAAACAGCAAACCAAAAACCAGCCCTTAAAGGAAGTGAGAGTTTTTTATATTTCTCTAAATATGATGCAATCATCACAATCTCATAAATCTAATTGAGGATAACCTATTGATATACTATGAAACAATCGCCACGTATTATCAATATATAATTGTGTCAAAAAACATTCTATATTTTTGATAAACGTCATACGAGTCACACAAATAAAAAAAGGCATCATTTTCAGTTTCTTTGCTCTTCAAAAGCTTCTGAAGTTCATTGACTGTTGTGAAGGAATTGAATTTTACTGAAGAATAATTGTCGTCTTCCGACACTATAAGCCTATATACCGGATGTTTCAAAAGTAAAAGGTCAATAAAAACACTTGAGCTGGATATTATTGTGAATGAGACGCCCTCTGCATATTCTTTTATTGTACACTTATTATCGCCTTTTCTGAGGAATCCTTCTCCTAACAAACCATCATATTTGGCATCCGGTAATTCAGGATGATAGCGGACAACAAATCTGAAACCTGTTGTATCATAGATTTGATTCGCCATACTAATCAGTCTTCTGTTGTGTTCATCAAAAGAACTATTATTTAATATTACCCCAAAAATATTATTATTTGAAAATATCGGTATTTCCGGTTCTTTCAAATCAATGTATCGTGGTGGCCCAAGCACAATAATTCTCTTCTCATCCACACCCATCTTAACAGCCTCGTCTTTAGTATATTGATTCCATGCGAGGTAATAATCAGCTATTGAACCTGTAATTTCAAATGCAGTATCTGCTATTGATCGTATTGTATTCTTACGTGAATACATCCCATGCTGAAGGGTCATTGTCATTATTCCACGTTTTTTAAACTCCTGAACAATATAATTTTCATCAGGAGATGCATCATAAAAAACCACAACGAACTTATATGTTCTGTCGAAGATTTCTGTCAACTGAGCTTTCTGATAATAACATATTAATATATAATATATCACATTCAAAGACGCATACAAAGAAATGCCTGACATAAGCATCTGAAATACCCATATAACAAATAGAGGTATGCTTTTAAGGAATCCTACATAATTAACATCTCTATTTCTATTGAAATCGCCATATATTATATCAGCATCATTAAACTTTTCTGCAAAATTTAAAAAAGTTTTCTGATGATCTGGGCGACAATTTTTTTGGCCATAAAGTAGTAGGAATTGCCCCTCTGTAGATTTCTTCTCCTTATATACCCACTTATATTTAAGACTTAACTGAAAAAAATAATAAATACCACCTATCGAATTTTTTAACTTTGGCGGATTAAAAGAAATACGAGCAGTTTTAGCTACGACTACTTTTGTAAAATCTATATAGCCAGGAAATCTCCAGAAATGGATGTGTTTTAATTCCCCGTAAGGATTCTTCATAATTCTTCACTTAATAATCCAGAGATTCACGTTTCAACCAGTTTTCTGTTTTTATGATATCATCTTCGTCATGAACATCAAAACTTTCTTGTACGATGATTGGTTTGATATTATTCCCCATGAAAGTCCAAGGCTGTTGACCTCCCGCTTTGGAATATACGGAATTCGAAAGCCTTAAAGTCCAGAAATTGTGACATAGGATGAAATTCATTGGTAAATCCTGGCGATTGGTAGATATCTGCTTATTACCAAAATCAAACCATGTGTCTAAACAGCCATCATCCCTTAAGCGTTTTGAACGATAAGGATGATGATCCATTTCTAATAGAACCGGACAAGACGCTGACAACTCTTCATCGTGGACTAAATTATGAATAGACTCTTCTATCCACTCCGTTTTCAAGATACCACAATTTGCCAGTAAAACCACCAATATATCTGGTTCGCAACCATCATCTTTCATAACTCTTAATGCATGTTTTATTGCATCTATATGCTGTGAAGTTGGTTGGGCCAATTCTTTGGGGCGTTTAATTTTCCTATAACCACAATCCTCTGCTGCCGAAAGTATCTTATCGTCATCACTACTCACATAAAAGTCTGTAATGAATTTGCATCGTTTGGCCGCCATGGCGGGATAATATAGTAATGGTCTACCTAGAACCAAACGGACATTTTTATCTTTCATCGTGTTATTACCACGACCGGTTAAAAGTGCAGCTATTGTCATGACTAAAGCAATTAAAAAAACTACAATTCCGAAACAATCTTTTTCACTATATTAGACAGTTTCTTAGCTCCACATTCTGAGAGATGTCTTGAATCCACAAAATCATCATCTTGAAAACGAGGATCAAAACTAAAATCATAATACTTCACATTGGAATATTTTTTTCTTAATTCTAATGTGAAGTCTTGTATTTCTTTAAATATATCTACACTCATCCTCTTTTTGTTAGTTCGATAAATAGGCGGACTTATTATAATGAGATTTACATTTTTTTTCGCCGTTACCTCTGCCATACTTCGATAACAATAAGTAAGAAATTCATATTGATTGGCGTCTCTTGGTATGGATGGATCTATTATTCTCAACATAGACTTGTGCTCCCAGTCCTTCTTTCGCTCAGACAATTTACTTAAATGACAACCAAGATTATTGCAATCTATTTCATCCTCTTTAGGAACAAAAAATCTAGTCATGAACTTCATTTTTGAATTTAACAACTCAGGCCAGAACCATATGTCTGCTTTAACGTCCATATACTTAAAATACATACACTTATAAGTAGATTCCAGATATCTCATATCATTCCTCCTATAAGAATCATCGACATCTCTTCCTAATCCCCAAAAGCTATAATCCATAGGTACAATAATAGCCCCAACATTATTAAGTAAAGGTACATATTGCTTCACCAATCCTGTACATGCCCATACAGGCATTGCATTAATTGCTGAATTAAAAGCACTATCCCCAATATCATTTGGATTTAATCCATAATAAAATGTTGAATTACCAACAACAAGTACTTTTATATCATCTAGATGAGATAAGACATACTTGTGTTTATATGAATATGTATTGGGTTGATATAATAGTGCAATCTCAACTACTGCTGATAATGTTACAATAAGTATACCTAATAATATGGAACTTTGTATGAACTTTCTCACGCTATTAAAACTGGAAATAGAGAAACGATTGATTCTGACCAACTGAGGTCACTATAAGTAAATACATTAATAAATAAAAAGACCAACGGATATATCTTTTACCCCACCACCAATTATTTTGAAACTGTAAGGCATGTTGCTTATCACGCTGGATCCACTCTGCTATCATCATGATTATACCCAACCCACAATAAACCAATGCACTAGAAGATATGTTATTATCATAGAAAGGGTTTTGTGACATAGATTGAATATATCCAGCAAACTGGGACATACTTTCTGACCTAAAAATAATCCACCCTATAACAACTAGAATGAATGTAGTTATCGTCTGTATCATTTTTATGTACGATGGTGTTATTTTTTCTGCTATATTATAAACAACTACATTCTTCCCTTTGGACTGAAACACATAATATAGTACAATAATGCATGCATGATACATTCCCCAACATATAAATGTCCAATTAGCGCCATGCCATAATCCGCTGATAACGAACACAATCATTATATTCCTAATAACTTTCCATTTCGAACATCTGCTCCCCCCCAGAGGAATGTATATATAATCTCTAAACCATGTCATCAATGAAATATGCCATCGTCTCCAAAATTCAGGAATTGAGCGTGAGAAATAAGGGTAATCAAAATTCCGTCTCAAACTAATGCCAAACAATCTGGCACATCCAATGGCAATATCAGAATAGCCAGAGAAATCACAATAAATCTGGAATGAAAACAAAATACCTAAAAATATAAGAGATAAGCCAGATAATTCACTATAATCATTCCATAATCCATTAACAACAAAAGCACAATTGTCGGCAATTACTAGCTTTTTAAAAAATCCCCATAGCATTTGGCGCATTCCATCCACTGCATTTTCATATTCGAAATAGCGTTCATTCTGAAATTGTGGTAACAAACTTGTGGCTCTTTCTATTGGACCTGCAACCAACTGCGGGAAAAAACTGATATATGCAAAAAAAACTATAATATCTTTAGTGGCTTTAATTCTATTTTTATAAACATCGATAGTATAACTAAGTGCCTGAAAGGTATAAAAACTAATTCCTACTGGCAATATAACATTGAGCGATCTCCAATCTGTTTTAAATCCTATAACAGAGCACATTATACTAAAGTTCTCTATAAAGAAATTATAATACTTAAAAATTCCAAGTATCAAAAGATTTAAAGCGATATTTGCAGCAGCCCAATATTTGCTCCCCCCAGAGCACCTATCTATCAAAAGAGCACTTACAAAACTACATATCGATGTTAAAGTTATAAGAAAAAGGAAACGCCAATCCCACCACCCGTAAAAGATATAACTGGCAATCACTATAAATAGATTCTGTAACCAGTAAGAGCGGAAAACAAACCAATATACTATGAATACGATTGGTAAGAAGAACAGAAATTCTATTGAATTAAAGAGCATCTCATTTTTTCATGAATGGATATCTATCATCGGACAGCCATTGTTCTAAAATAACATTATTAACCTTCCAAACATCAAATATCTCGCAAGCCACCTCTCGGCTCTTTATCCCCACGGTTTTTACTTTGCCAGAAAACCATTATTATTTCCGAAATAAACACGTACCCCATCAGGCAACCTAGCATATTATGGAAAACATCATCAAATTCACATAAGCCCCTATGCAAAAGCAATTGCAAAATCTCAATTAATGATGATACTATTAAGCCCATCAATAATACTATTACGATTCTGCCTCTTCCCGCAAACATTCTATAAAAAATTCCCAATGGAATGAAAAGTACAATATTGAAAATATTCTCATAAAGGTATACCATTTGGTCATTTTTAATTATCTCAATGTAGCTCCAAAATGGAATCAGTTTATATTCTGGCTCAGGCTTTGGTATCCGAAAAATAATGGTGTTGCATATTAGAAATGCCAGATAGGCACAAAATACAGATAAAGATATCCATCTAACTCTTTCACTTTTTTCTTTTATAAAATAAAAAATACCGACGAGAGAGAGGATAAGTATAGCCGTCAAAGTTGCCAATACGTATCTTGGTGTCTCTACCGTTAGAAGGAATGAATAATTGCCTGTGATGAATTGTTGTACAAAATCGTTCATGAGAATTATTTTACAACATCTTCAACAACAGATGTAATACGCTCTATCTCCTCTATATAGGTATTTGTTACTATCTGCCTGTCAAAATGTTCCTCAACATGCTTTCGGGCATTAACCCCCATTTTTTTCTTTTCTTCAAAGGGCATAAGAATAAACGCCTCAATTTGCTTAGCAAGATCATCCGCATCTGCAACTTTTGCCAAAAGCCCGTTAAATCCATGGGTAATAATGTCATTACACCCCATGCAATCCGATGCTATTGCTGGGCGGCCTAATGCATTTCCTTCCAGAATGACATTAGACATTCCTTCATGATAGGAAGGGTTAACCACACAATGCATCTCTTTCAGGTAGGGTCGTACGTCAGACACTGCACCATGGTATATTACATATCCATTATTCTGTGCTTCTTCCACTTCCTTACGATAATCTTCATCGTAACCTCCTAATATATGAAATTCCGTCTTCAGATATTTTTGTTTGATAATTTGGGCCGCCTTCAAGTACTCTTCTATTCCCTTTTCTTTTTGAATCCTACAAATAATCATGAACTTGATTACGTCATCTTCAGGGTATTCAACAGGCTGAAACCTACTAAGATTAACCCCTGACCCCGGCAATAATCGATAGTGAGGCTTTCCTGACACCTTACTATTCAGATAGTCCCGTTCTACTTTGTTCTGATACATCAAGCAGGCTGCTTTACTATAAGTCAGCTTATAACATAAATTCAGGAATATGTCCATCCATTTCCCAAATCTATTAGGGTCAAAAAGACCACAATTGTTGATTATATATGGAACACCAATTATTCTACATACCAAACCACCATACACAGAACACTTGCTTGTGTATGTTAACACCACATCTGGCTTAACTTTACGAATAGTACGTAAGTAATTAAAAACAACACTTAATTCTTTAAATATATTGACGCCTCTCCGATCCATTTTGAGATCAATGAAGTGAGCTCCTTTTTCTATAAAAGGCTCTAACTTCTCCCCATACGGAGAGTTGATATATATATCATCCCCTCTATTCAGCAATTCGAACACCAATTCTCTCCGAAAGTTAAACAGAGTTCCATCCTGATTCACCAAAAACAATACTTTTGCCATTCAATTTTCAATTACAATTCTATCATCCCTTTATCAGTATACAGTATATCCCAATACTTACGTACCAGCCTTGTTCCATATTTAAGATCTGCTTGTGGCAATTCTTCACCCAAAAGTTGCTTTACTCGCAAATATGGGAAGTTCATACCAGCTCCCGCATAAAGGATAATGGTGGCAGTAACTCTGGGGTTCAGATCTGTCAGCCATGGGGTGTCTTCCTCATCTAGCATAAAGTCGAAACCAATGTTGCCATCCAGATTCAGTTCTCTTACGATATCCTCACAGAGCTTATATGCACTATTCTTCTTTTCAACAACAGAAGTCTGAGCAATACTTAATGAGCTTGTTGTGTTCCTGCGTCCAGCAATATATAGCGTCTTACCATGATCTGCCAACAAATC
>AUXO012051501.1_pt1 | contig 15755 bp, 9 predicted proteins | sample 768731 | NCBI WGS metagenome assembly AUXO01 (sample SAMN02715735, study PRJNA202380) | gut metagenome | biome: sheep rumen | host: Ovis aries | place: New Zealand: Palmerston North
CCTCCGGATTATGAATCCGACGCTCTAACCAGCTGAGCTACCCCGCCATCACTATGGACGTTTTCCTTTAGCGAGTGCAAAGGTAGCGCTTTTTCGACAACCGGCAAAGAATTTTGCAAGTTTTTTTGCGCAGGGAACTGAAAAAGTGAGAAAAAGGGGAATCCCCTTCGCTGTATGGACGAAATGTCGTACCTTTGCAGCCGATTTTAAGAAGGACTATAATATTCATAGGTAAAGAAACAAATTATGGCTTACAATTTGCTAAAAGGTAAAAAGGGAATCATCTTTGGTGCATTGAACGACCAGTCCATCGCTTGGAAGGTGGCAGAGCGTGCCGTTGAAGAAGGTGCACAAATCGTGCTTACTAATACAGCTGTTGCTTGCCGCATGGGTACCATTGCGGAACTGGCAGAGAAGACAAACGCAACTGTGATTGCTGCCGATGCTACCAGCGTGGATGACTTGGAAATGCTCTTCACTGAGGCGCAGAAGGCTCTTGGCGGAAAGATTGACTTCGTGCTCCACTCATGCGCCATGAGCGCAAACATGCGCAAGAAGCGTACATACGATGACCTCGACTATAGCCTGCTCGACAAGACACTTGACATATCAGCAATCTCTTTCCACAAGATGCTGCAGGTAGCTAAGAAGCTTGATGCGCTGAACGAGAATGCCAGCGTGTTGGCGCTCACTTATGTGGCCAGCCACCGTACATTCTTCGGCTACAACGATATGGCTGACGCCAAGTCACTCCTTGAGTCTATCGCTCGTTCCTTCGGTTACATCTATGGCCGTGAGAAAGGCGTGCGCGTGAACACTATTAGCCAGTCTCCTACATACACGACAGCAGGTTCTGGTATCAAGGGCTTCGACGGTCTTTATGACTTCTCTGACCGCATGTCTCCTCTGGGTAACGCAAGCGCAGACGAGTGTGCAGACTACTGCATCGTGATGTTCTCAGACCTCACCAAGAAGGTGACTATGCAGACTCTCTTCCATGATGGCGGTTTCTCCAACATGGGTATGTCTCTGCGTGGCATGACTCAGTACAACAAATCCTTCATCGAGGAGAACACCGATAAGGAAACTGGTAAGATTATCTACGGATAAACAGTATTTGTTTATCTATAGCAATAAACAAAGAAACGGCTGCTCCATGATGGGGCAGCCGTTTCTGTTATCTTTGTCTTATTCTACTCGTGTGGCTTTGCCGTCGATGATGTAGATGCCGTTTCGTTGAAGGTCGGCTTCTTCAATCTTTATTCCTTGTAGCGTGTAAATACCTTTCGGGGAATGGATTGGACGGATGGACTGGATACCATCGGGTTCCTCTTCGGGAATGTAAGTGAGGGTGAAGTTGTCGAAGATGGTCCAGTCCTCACTGATGGTAGTTGTCTTTTTTACTCCGATGCGCAATTTGCCGTTCTCGCCTACGTTGCAGATGAGAGAGTTTGGGTAGAGCCCTGCATGGAAATAGACGCTGGTCTGTTCCATCGTGTTGGGCACGTAGCCATAGCCTGTGGCCATCACGCCAATGGCTCCTTTCTTGCCGGCCTCTTCGATGATGGACAGAAGGGGAATGCTGACGTTTTCTGAGCCGTTAGCATAGAGAATGGCGTGGAGCCGTTCGTTGGCTGCATTGTGAGTGGCGGCTGCGTTGGCAGTGTTGCCTGAACGGTAGAAGCCTTGGCAGGTGAGGAGATACTTGCCTTGTGGCAGTCCTTCAATCGTCTGATAGACATCAAAGTTGGTGTTGTATTTCTCTGCGCAGTCGTATTCTACTGTAGGAGAGCCAGACCAACCTACTTTCGAGTCGCCTTCGAACGACGGGTTGATGATGTAGTCCGTGTAGTCTGTCTTTTTGACTTCGGGAAAGGGGGACACGCTCTCAGCGCATACCTCGTTGTTATCATTCAAAAAGACATGGATGGTTTGGTTCTTCTTCAGATTGTAGCCCTCAAGATAAGCAGCTTCCTCTTGCCCCTTGACGGCAATGCCTACAGAGATGGTGGCATTGGCGTTAGCTGTGATGTAGGCAGAACTCTCATCGATGAGTTGTGCGGTGAGGTTATTGCCTTTCACCATGATGGTGATGGGCTGTGCAACAGAGTGGTTCTGCTGGGCTGTGAAGGTGACGGTGGAAGCGTCATTGGTGATGGTGGTCGGTTGCTCGAACACGGGTGCCCACTTATAGTATTGCAGGCCTTTCACCGTGGCGGTGTTTTCTCCCTTAAAGTTGCTGACGATGAAGTAGGCGCAGTCGTTATCGGGAGCAATCACTCCGTTCCATCCTGCAGGTAAGAAGTCTTTCAGTGAAAGGAGGCTGCTGGACATTATTTTGGTCTTTTCTGCGTTAATGTTGCTGTAGTAAACCAGATTGCGGGCATCCACCACCTCGCCTGCCTTCACAGAACGTGGAGTGTTGGAGTACATCGGGTATAGTTTCGATGTGTAGATGGAGTTGTTGGCGCCACGGTCGCCAAAGCCAATCTTCTTGCCGTTGCCAGTCGAGATGACACCCAGCTCGTTGTCAATGTTCACCCATTCACTCTCGAAGGTGGTGAAGGCGCTTCCGTCCAGTTGCTTGTGGCTAATGCCTTCGCCCTTATTATAGTATAATGTACGTGTAGTCTTCATCAGCTCGTCTGTAGAGATGGCAAGCAGACCACCTTTCTCGGCGTTGATAGTGGCTGCAGCGTTGGCTGTCACGTAGTCGAGATAGATGAGGGCGTTCTGTGGGGTGGAATAGATGGCAAAGCGGTTATTGAGTTTATTGCCGTTCACATTCAATTCACCGTTCATTACGTAGCTGTTGCCCTTTAGTTGGTAGATACCGCTCACTACAGGCGTGGCATTAGTGCTTTGGCCTGATACTTCGTACCAGCCAGTCAAGTTACCTGTGTTGTTGGCACGGTAGGGCACCACTATTTTGTTCTTGTCGGGGGAGTTCGCTGCAAAGTAGCCGGTGTAGGACTTCAGCCCTTTGCTCCACGAGAAGCAAGAGAAGCGGTCGTCTGTTGATGCGCGGACAATGTTTTGGCAAGGAATCATGCGGGCCTCTCCATACTGCTTGTTAAAGTCGTCCCATGTGGTTGGGGTGAGGTCGGCGGTGGAGAGTGCATCGTGCATCAGGTAGGTCATCATCACTCGGTGGGCCTCCACGCCCATGCGGCGTGCACCTACATCGGCTCGCAACAGCCAAGAACCGTCGGTGGTTGTCTTTTGACGTGCCTGAATATACTTGTAGGCCATATTCTCCAGCATCAGGGCATGTGGGTCTCGCAGGAAGCAGGCCATGGTGGAGTAGCTGGTGATTTGGTCATAGAGGAAGAGACTCCAGTCATTTCCATTTGGCATAGCCAGTTCGCCATCAGGCAGTGCGAGCCAGTTCAGGATGTTGTCCTGCACCTCTTGATTGTGGTGCATCAGGGCATTAGTCTTCCACTTTTCTGTGCCGTACAGTCCCAGCTGGAACATCTTGAGGGCAAGAGCTGCCTCGCCCAGCTCTTGTTGTACTACATTCTGATAGGAAGTGTGGAAGAGATTGTGGTTCTGAAGTGAATAGTCATCGTAGAGGTTTTGTCCCTTGTAGAGATCTGCGATGGTTGTATTGTCGTACCATTCGTCGATAATAGTGGTGTTGTTCACATCGGAGGGGTGTGAGTAGCTGTTGATGGCGAACTCGCGCAGACGCTTGAACCATTTGTCGGCCAGAGGGTCATTCGGGAACAGTCCAAGTGTAGCGGCGAGAATGTCAGCCTCCCATCCGTTTTCCTCGGCCTTGGTGTCGCCTGCATAGCCAGTGGGGATGTTGCGGTAAAGTTCATAGTTGCACTCGGCTTTCAGCAGTTCGTAGATGTATCCTTTCTGTGCATCGCTGAGGTCATTCCATTGGAAGAAAGCGGAGTAAGCTACAGACATCGCCCAGAGAGAAGACTCCCATGCGACATCACTGGTGGAGGTGCTGCCCCAATAGTTGCCTCCTGAGCAGACCTTGAGTTTATTGGCCTTGTGGGTAGAGTATGCGAAGACGAGCGACTTCTTGGCCATATCTTTAATCTTATCCCAAGTCACACCTGCTGGCAAGGTTACACCTGCTGGCTTTCCATACTTGACGAGGAAAGCGCAAATCATGGAGAGGTCAGCGTTGGGACGCACACCGCGTTCGTCGTTGCCCATCGTGTTCTCGCCTTTGAAGGCACCGCATGCTTCCCCTATGGAGTTGGGAGCTTGACACTCCTGAAAGTCGTTGACAAGGTATGTGGAGAAGTTGGCGAGCATCTGCAGAAGGTCTTGTTTCATGGTGGCTTCAGACACAAAGTCTGCCTTGATAACGCCTTCGGTGAAGGAGGAAACGGCTTCTTCTGTAGGATCTTCAGGTTCTGTGTATTCGTTAGGGAGACGGTAGAGCTTTATGTTGTCGAGAAGAATAGATGCACCGGCTCCATTCACGAAGTTGATGTTGAGGCCTAAGTTGATGGTGGTCTCTGCCGTCAGTTCAAAGACGGATTCTGTGGTTGCCCATGTGGATGGAATGCTTGTGGCGAAGGATAAAGAAGTGGATGCGGTTCCAGCCACGACAGAAGCTGTGGTTGCCGAGGTTGTAGCTGCTTTGTTGTCGATGACAAGCTTGTATTTGCCTGCTTGTAGTTTCACTTTCTGAGTGAGCGAAACGTTTTGGGCTGTCCATGCGTTGCGAAGGTAAAGCATCTGTTGTCCATCGGAAGGTGAGCCTGGAGCACCATAGTTGTTATCGGTGGCGGTAGCAGAGGCAGTCATGATGTCCACCACTGCATAGCCTCCAGTGGGAGCCGTGAGTGTCCAGCCTGTGACGGATGATACTGCATATCCACCACGCGAATCGGTGGCTCCGCTAGTTGCATCTTGCTCGAAGGATGGATTCTGAATGTATTGTGAAGTGATGTCTTCTTGCGCTGTAGCGGTAAGCGCCAATGCAAAAAGAGAGAGAATGAATGCTTTTTTCATAAATAGGTCAGGGAATAGATAGCAGTTAGTGGAAAAGGTGTACCCCTCGGACTGGATGCGACGTACCCCTCGGGTACGGCATGCTGTACCCGAGGGGTACGCCTAAAAGGAAGTAAATAAGAGGAATTACTTGAGGCGTGCCAAGGTCTCCTTGATGCGCTTCATGGATTCTACGATGTTTTCATCGCTGGTAGCGTAGCTCATGCGGAAGCATTCAGGCGAACCGAATGCGTCGCCACCAACAGTCGCCACATGGCCAACCTCGAGCAGGTACATGGCAAAGTCGGTAGAGTTATTGATGACACGGTCACCGTCCTTCTTGCCAAAGTAGCTAGAGCACTTAGGGAAGAGGTAGAAGGCGCCCTGTGGCTCATTAACCTCGAGGCCGGGAATTTCCTTAGCGAGTTTCACGATGAGGTTCTTGCGACGCTCGAAGGCTTGGCGCATGTCTTCCACACACTGCTGTGGGCCAGCGAATGCTGCCTCGGCAGCTTTCTGAGATACCGAACAAGGGCCTGAAGTGTACTGGCCCTGCAGCTTGTTGCAGCCTTTTACAATCCAGTCGGGCGCAGCGATGAAACCAATGCGCCAGCCTGTCATGGCGTATGCTTTTGATACTCCATTGATGACTACCACGCGGTCTTTGATGTCATCGAAAGAAGCCATTGAGGCGTGCTTGCCGACATAGTTGATATGCTCATAGATTTCGTCAGCGATGACAATGACGCGCTCGTGCTTCAGCAGCACGTTCTTCAAACCTTCCAACTCTTCCTTGCTGTAGACAGAGCCTGTAGGGTTGCTGGGTGAGCAAAGGATGAGTGCACGAGTCTTTGGCGTGATGGCAGCTTCCAATTGTGCGGGAGTAATCTTGAAGTCCTGCTCAATGGGTGCATCGACGAATACGGGTGTGCCTTCAGCTAAGAGCACCATCTGTGGGTATGAGACCCAGTATGGAGCAGGGATGATGACCTCATCGCCCGCATTGATGATAGCCATGATAGCATTGCAGACAGACTGCTTGGCACCATTGGAACAGAGAATTTGAGAGGGCTTGTAGTCCAGTCCGTTCTCGTTCTTGAGTTTGTTGACGATGGCCTGTTTCAACTCTGGATAGCCTGGCACGGGACTGTAACGGCTCCAGTTTTCTTCTACAGCTTTGATGGCTGCGGCTTTGATGTGGTCGGGAGTGTTGAAGTCGGGTTCACCAACACTCAAGTTGATAACGTCCACGCCCTGAGCTTTCAGCTCGGAGCTCTTCTGACTCATAGCGAGCGTAGCAGAAGGGGAAAGTCTGTTAAGACGGTCTGATAGTTGTTCCATATATAATTTATGTTTATATTAATTTACTAATGTTGAACGAAGGGCTTGTTGCCTTACTTGTTGAAGTGCAATGTGTGCCCCATGCGCTCCTTTTTCGTGTGTAAATAGCGCTCATTGTATTTGTTGGGGGTAATCTCAATCGGCACGTTCTCAACAATCTCAAGTCCATACCCCTCAAGTCCGACACGTTTTACGGGATTGTTGGTGAGGAGGCGAATCTTGCTGATACCAATCTCGCGCAGGATTTGAGCTCCCACGCCGTAGTCGCGCAGGTCGGGGTCGAAGCCCAAATGGATATTGGCATCTACCGTATCTAGTCCTTCTTCTTGTAGCTTGTAAGCGGCTATCTTGTTCATCAGACCAATGCCACGACCTTCTTGAATCAGATAGACAATAGCGCCCTTGCCCTCCTTTTCGATGAGCTGCATGGACTTGTGCAGTTGCTCACCGCAGTCGCAACGCTGACTGCCAAAGATATCGCCTGTGGCGCAGCTGGAGTGCATGCGTACCAGCACGGGTTCGTCGGGCTTCCATTCTCCTTTGATGAGTGCTACATGCTCAAGGCCGTTACTCTTTTGGCGGAATGGAATAATGCGGAAATGCCCATACTCTGTTGGCATATCAGCCTCCACGCCTTTCTCTACCAAACTCTCTTTTTGCAAGCGGTATGCGATGAGGTCTTTGATTTGAATGAGTTTCATGTCAAATTCTTTGGCCTTCTCAACAAGTTGTGGCATGCGCGCCATTGTGCCGTCGGGATTGAGAATCTCAATGAGAGCGGCTGCTGGGCGCAAGCCTGCCAAGCGAGCCAAGTCAATGGCAGCTTCTGTGTGGCCAGAACGGCGCAGCACACCGTTGTCCTGTGCATAGAGGGGATTGATATGTCCTGGGCGGCCGAAGTCCGTGGGTTTAGCATCAGGATTGGCCAACCACTGAATAGTGGCGGCGCGATCGTGGGCGCTGACTCCTGTTGTACAGCCCTCAAGTTTATCGATAGTCACCGTGAAAGGAGTGCCCAGCATGGAGGTGTTCTCCTCCACCTGATGGGGCAGTTCTAGCTCCTTGGCGCGTGACAGGGTGATGGGCGAGCAAAGCACACCACGTCCTTCGCGGAGCATGAAGTTTACCTTCTCTGGAGTTATCATCTCTGCAGGAGTGATGAAGTCGCCTTCGTTCTCACGGTCTTCATCGTCAACTACAATGACGAACTTCCCTTGACGGAAGTCCTCGATGGCTTCTTCTATCTTACTGAACTGAAAGGATGTTTTCATATATGTATGTTTTTATTTGCTCTGAATATTTGATGATGGCGCGCAAGTCTTTCCTGCGGCGGCGATAGAAACGGAAGTTGCGCGTTTCCATAACGGGGTAGCCGTTGAGGAGCCGGAGCACTTGCCTGTCTTTACTGTTGGAGAGGACGTCCACGATATATTCTGTCATCAGCATGATGCCCTCTGCCTTCATGTCTTCACGTTTAGAGAAGAAGTAGCGGGCAATGTAGGCCATATAACCAAAGAAGGTGGAACGTGGCAATTCTCCAAGATACTCTCGACTGGTTGTGATAAGCTGCTCCAGCGTCTTGTGCATGTCGGCATAGTCAGGGTCGTTGATAATGACCTCCTTACGGGTGATGTTGCGCTTTGGACGGATGCCTAATAGCTTTCGCCATAAGTTTACGTAGGCATCCATGTTGAATACTGCAGAATCGTTGTTGGACTTGATAGTGAAGAACACGCCTAATGGCGTCAGTACAATGGTGCTGAGCCACATGCCTAACCATACGGGCATGCCGCCTTCGCGACCCACTTTCATGCCAAACGTGTTGATGATATAGTAGGTGATGAAAATGATGACAGCTACAACAACAGGGAAACCTAAGCCGCCTTTGCGGATGATGGCTCCGAGTGGCGCACCGATGAAGAAGAACATCAGGCATGCCAACGACATGGTGATTTTCTGCCAGTATTGTATCCAGTGCCGGCGAATCTGCTTGTCGCCAGACTCCATCATGTCGGCTTTGTAGCTCACATCCATTTCTTGGAAGCTGGCTTTCTGTAGGGCGCTCATCAATATGCGCTGCTTGGCTTGCGAATCGCTCTGGCGATATAGTGTGTCAAGATTGACGCTTGATTGTGGCGCAGTCTTGGCATGGCGATGTGCAAGATAGTCGTCCTCCGATTTCTTCAAGACCTTTCGGAGACTGTCTGGCATCTCTGCAATGGAAAGGGAATCGTAGTCGGAAAGGCGTGCTACATGGGGATAGGTAAGCGCGCTGCGCTGCATCTCGGCATAGAAAACGACGCTGACACTATCGTAGTAGCTCTCCATCGAGTCGATGTCGTGTGTCAACTGTTTCATGTCCTTCGTCATGGCATTGCCGGCAATGTCCTCTTGGTCGGCCATGTTGAAGTTCGTGTCAAAGTCGATAATGAAGTGCTTTTCCACGAAAGTCTCTCTGCGGTAGGGCACGTCTTGGGTCTGTAAAGCATCGCCCTGCAGGTTCTCAAACTGTTCGCCTTGGTATAGGTGGAGCAACAGGTGCATCTTGTTGCTGGTCGTTTCTAGGCGTCCAGAGTCTGCAAGGATAATGTGTGCTTGGCTTACACCATCTTGAAAATTGTAGATGATGATATCGTAGAGCATTCCTGTCTTCTCGTTCTTCTTTTCTACATAGAGGTTGATGTTCTCAATTCCATCGTAGAAGACACCCTCTGGGATGTCCAGCTCAGGAGACTTCATTTTCATGGAGGTCAGCAGCTGCAAAAGCTTCTGTTGAGCATCTGGAGCAATTCTGTTTTGGAAGTGGAATGACGCCAAAGACAACAGCGAAATAAGGATGATGAGAGGACGGAGTGTTCGGAACAATGAGATGCCGGCTGCTTTGATGGCGAGCAGCTCTAGGCGCTCACCAATATTTCCAAACGAGATGAGCGATGCCAACAGAATCGCCAAAGGGAGTGCTAACGGAACAAGGGTCTCCGCAGCATAGAAGAAGAATTTGACGTATATGTCGAACGTGAGCCCCTTGCCAACTAATTCATCAATGTATTTCCATAGAAACTGCATCATAACGACAAAAAGACTGATGCAGAAAGTACCTGCAAACAGAGAGAGGAAATTCCTCAAGATAAACATGTCAAGTCGTTTGATGAGTCTCATTCTTATGCACCTGCGTGCGCACGCAGACATTTTGGGGTGCAAAGGTAATGATTTTTAAACGAAACGCATACTTTTCCCCTAAAAATCATTACCTTTGCATCAAAATTGACTCATTATGATTACAGTAGAACAACTTAAAGACATTAAAGATAGGACGGAGGCTCTGCATAGATATTTGCAGATAGACCAGAAATTGATTGAGGTGGAAGAGGAGGAACTCCGGACACAAGCACCTGGATTTTGGGATGACCAAAAGGCTGCAGAGGCACAGATGAAGAAGGTGAAAACCTTGAAGAAGTGGATTGATGGATACAATGAGGTGAAAGCTGCAACAGATGATACTGAAGTGGCATTTGACTTCTACAAAGAGGAGATGTCGACAGAGGAGGAAGTGGACGCTTACTATGCAAAGGCATTGACGCTGATTGAAGACCTTGAGATGAAGAATATGCTGCAAGGAGAGGCGGATAACATGGATGCCGTTCTGAAAATCAATGCAGGTGCAGGCGGAACTGAAGCGCAGGACTGGGCACAGATGCTTATGCGTATGTATCAGCGTTATGCAGAACAGCATGGTTACAAGGTGACGATTAGCAACTTCCAGGACGGTGAAGATGCAGGTATCAAGACAGTGACGATGGAGATTACTGGTGATATGGCATACGGATACTTGAAGGGAGAAAGCGGTGTGCATCGTCTAGTGCGTGTGAGCCCCTATAACGCGCAGGGCAAGCGCATGACATCGTTTGCAAGTGTGTTTGTAACACCGTTGGTGGATGATACTATTAATGTGGAAATTGAACAAGCGCGTATTTCATGGGATACATTCCGAAGCAGTGGAGCCGGTGGCCAGAATGTGAATAAGGTGGAATCGGGTGTTCGTTTGCGCTACCAATACAAAGACCCGTACACGGGTGAAGAAGAGGAAATCTTGATTGAGAATACGGAAACACGCGACCAACCGAAAAATAAGGAAAATGCTCTGCGCTTGCTGCGCTCTATGCTCTATGACAAGGAACTGCAGCATCGTATGGCAGAACAAGCGAAGGTAGAAGCCGGCAAGAAAAAAATAGAATGGGGAAGCCAAATCCGTTCTTATGTGTTTGATGATCGCCGCGTGAAAGACCACCGTACAAATTACCAGACCAGCGATGTGGGTGGCGTAATGGATGGCAAGCTGGATGAGTTCATCAAGGCTTATCTGATGGAGTTCGCTACGGAGGACTAATCGAGATGGTGCATCAGGAGATAGAGAGAAAGTTCCTGGTCAAAGGGGACTGGAAGCCCTTCGCAGATAGCAAGACGCATATTGAGCAAGGGTATTTTGCTACGGAGCCTGGTCGGACTGTGCGTGTTCGCATTCGTGATGATAAAGGGTATTTGACGATTAAGGGCCCGTCGAGAGGAAATGGCATTGCACGATATGAGTTCGAACGAGAAATTCCGTTGGAGGATGCTCGTGAGATGATGGGACTATGCATGCCTGGTAGAGTGGATAAGGATCGCTATCTCATCAAGAGTGGTAAGCATGTCATCGAAGTGGATGAGTTCTTTGGCGAAAACGAGGGGCTTGTCTTAGCAGAGATAGAATTGGAAAGTGAAGATGAAGCTTATGAGAAGCCCGACTTTCTAGGCAAAGAGGTGACGGGTGACTATCACTATTATAACAAGTACATGTTGCGTAGACCATACAAATTATGGAAAGATGAAGTAGATTTTGAACAATCTGATGATTCGACGGAACGCTTATGAACCTCTATAAATATCTATACACAGAGATTGTGACTGTGGCCATAGTGGTGCTTTGTACCATTCCTGTGCCGGAGCAAGCTCCGATGAGTGATGTCCCTCTGATTGACAAATGGGTGCACATGGTGATGTATGGAGGCCTTGTTTTTGTGATGTGGGTGGATCGCGTGGTAAGGAATAAACAAAAGTTCTCGTGGGTTGCCCGTGCTGTAATGTTGCTCTATGCGGCAGCTTTGGGCGGAGCGATGGAGCTGGTTCAGGCGTACTTGACAACTTGCCGCTCAGGCGATTGGGTGGACTTCGAGGCGGATGTCGTGGGCGCTTTGTTAGGTGTATGGGCATGTATGGGACTGAATTGGAGACTGAATACTTATAGCAAATGATATGGAAAGAGAGAACTTTGGTTCAAAGATAGGGGCTGTGCTGGCAGCTGCAGGGTCTGCAGTTGGTTTGGGGAATGTGTGGCGGTTCCCTATAGAAACAAGCCAAAATGGCGGTGCGGCGTTTATCATTATATATGTGATATGCATCTTGCTGTTGGGATTGCCTATTATGATAAGTGAATTCCTTGTTGGACGCTATACGCATGCTAATACGGCAGGCGCATTCCGTATTGTCTCAAACGGCTCACCTTGGAAGTGGGTGGGGCGTATGGGCATATTTACGGGCTGGTTTATTCTGTGCTACTATGTGGTAGTGGGCGCATGGACCATGCACTACACGTTCCTTTCTGTCACAAACGCGTTTCACGAGGTGCCTGCAAAAGAATATGGGGACATCTTTGACAACTTTGTCGCTCATCCTTGGCTCCCTACGGTGTGGCTTTTCGTGTTCATAGGAGTCATTCATTATGTCATTACGCGTGGTGTGCAGTCTGGCATTGAGAAGTCTGCCAAATTGATGATGCCCACGCTTTTCCTTATTACCATCTTTTTGGCAGTTTGCTCAGTCTCTCTTCCTGGTGCATCTAAGGGATTGGAATTTCTTCTCAAGCCTGATTGGAGTAAGGTGGATAGCACCACAGTGCTGGATGCGATGGGACAGGCGTTTTATTCGCTTAGTTTAGCCATGGGGTGTCTTTGTACATACGCAAGCTATTTTGACAAGAAGACACCACTTGCCAAGTCTGCTGTGAACGTGTCCATCATAGACACATTAATTGCTATTATGGCAGGGTTCATCATTTTCCCGTCGGTGTTTAATATTGGCATGGATCCTAATGAGATGGGAGTTGGTGCAGGTCTTACATTTGTCTCGCTTCCGAATGTATTCCAGCAAGCATTGGGCAATGGGAGTTTCTTGGCAGTCGTCTTCTCCTCGCTTTTTTATTTCCTGCTCTTTGTGGCAGCTTTGACTAGCGCGATTTCTTTGCACGAGGTGGCAACGGCTTATGTGACAGAGGAGTTCGACATGACGCGCAAAAAAGGTGCTGCTTTGGTCACGGCTACTGTCTTGATACTGGGAACGATGTGCTCTCTTTCGTTCGGTCCTTTGAGTGGCCTTACATTGTTTGACCGTAGCATCTTTTCACTGTTTGACGATTTTTCGGGGCGCATCCTTTTGCCATTAGGTGGTATGCTCATCAGCATCTTTGCGGGATGGGTGCTTGACCGCAAACTTTACCGTGATGAACTCAGCAACCAAGGTGATTTGAAGACTCCATATTTTAAAATGCTCGTATTCTCCTTACGCTATATTGCACCGCTAGCCATTGGTCTCGTGTTCCTTGACCAATTGGGTGCGTTTGGCTTTCTGAAATAAAGCTAAAGAGCGAAAGCTATAGAGCGAAAAGCGAAAAACGAAGAGTGAAAAATCCAAGTTACCTGCCATGCGTGGTGTTAGTACCTTGTTGGCAAAAGTAACTTGGATTTTTCACTCTTCGTTTTTCGCTTTTTTACTTCTGTTTTTACAGAACCTAAATCTACTTTACAAATACCTTTCGTGTCTTGCCGTCAGCAGTTCTGATGATGTTCACACCAGGCTGAAGTGCAGGTATTCGTACACCTGCGGAGTTGTAGATTCTAACAGATTCTGTTGCTTCGTTGTCATTGCTCTCTATGGTCGGAATGTCGGTGCTGTCGTTCAGCTTTCTCACTCGGCATTCAGCCAGCATGAATTCCTGCATGCCACTGCCCATTTCTGCAAACTGAATGATGTAATTACCATTAGTCTTAATCTCGAATTCCAGCGTATTGCGTGTGGCAGAAGAAATGTCACCAGCAGAGTTCCCGTTGACATTGGGCTTTGCCGTTTGTGTGGTCGAAGTCTTGATGGTGGCGCCACTGCTGTTGAGAATCTTAGCCCGATAAGTAGGCGTGCCTTTCCATGCGGCCATTGCATAGATGAGTTGATAAGTGCCCGGCTCTAATGCCAACTTGTAATTGTTCAGACGGCCATATTCAGCACTGGTCGTACGCCAATAGAGCGCCTTTCCCTGATAACCGGTCATACCGGCGAAGGTGCGTGGACCTGAGCTGTTTGAAGTCGGATAGTTGCGAACGCTGCTGCCATCAGTGGTGCGCCAACCTTCAGGGAATGCTCCTGCAGCCACATTCGTGAAGTCGAGGTTGTAGATAGCCTGTGTGTCGGTGAAAATGGGCTGAATAGTCATGTTCTCATCCGCCATGGTGAAGGTTATTTCTTTGGCTCCTTCCTCAACAGGGATGGTCAGTCCTTGCGTGAAGAATACAGAATTGATGACCTTCAGCGCCTTGATGGCATAGCCGTCTTCAGGTGTGATGGTGAGAGTTACCTCTTGACCTGCGGCAGCAGCGTCTACATCAGCAGTCACTTGTCCGAAATCAGCATCGACAATATTTACATTGAACTCCTCAGCAGGTGTGCCTTCAGGTTCGTAAGTCACTTGGTCGATATACATGGTGATGGCACTTGAGTTTGTGATGATGAGCGTGTTGCTGCCTGTCTTCATCGTAACAGGAACGACAGCTTCCAGCCAGTCGCTCACGCCTGTCTTCTGAATGGCAGCGTTTTGGCTAACTCCATTGACACTCACTTTCAAGGTGCCAGCTTTGTTGCTGTTGGCATAGCGGATGCGGACATTATATTTACCTCCTTCAGCCAGTTTCTGCTGATGGCGCAAGGCACTGCCCGTGTTTGCCTTCATCTCCACGTATCCCATGCCGGCAAAGTTCTTGGTGTGCTGCGCCCACCAGCCAGAGTTGGTCAGTTTGCGGTCAGCGCTCTTGGTGTCCATGTTCTCAGCCTCAATGATGATGGGACCATAGTAGGGTTCTGGCTGCTTGGGCAGCGAAAGGGCTGTGGAAGGCAGGCCTTCATCAGCACCAGAGCGGTCTTGTGCACCGGTACAATTGATGGTTACATCAGTGGCACCGAGGTGACGGACAATGACGGTGTAAGTCTTTTTGTCTGCATCATAATTGGCAGTAGCAGAGGCTGACTGTCCATTGGCACCCGTGCTGTGCTTTTTCAGTGTGTAGGAAGGCATGTTTGTCACACCCGTGACAATGAGTGTGTCGGCACGCACAATGGTGGTGTCATTGCGGTAGTTGTTCAAGTAGCAGTCGATGTGGTCGGCATACTCACGAATGACTCCGCTAGAGAGACGATAGTATTTGAGTTTGAGCGAATCGCAGGTATTGTACTGCAAGGGGAGCTCTGCGCGTGCGCCCTTCTTCTTGTGCAGGTAGGTGTAAGGCGTGTAGGTGACAAGCTGGTTCTTGTAGCGGTTCACATAAAGGTCGCCCTTCGACACCTCGGGATAGAGGTTGTTAAACTCCCTCACTTTGGTGTTTTCATTACCCCAGCGAGAGTTGTAAGCCGTCTTCTTCACCTGAACCTGAATGGCTTTTGCGGCATCGTCGTAGAGGCCTGAAACCATAGGGATGGCACCATAGCGTCCTGTCTTCTTGAAATAGCAGAGGTTATTCTGCCACTGTCCATATGCCCATGCGCCTTCCTTTTTCTGGTTGGCAGGGTCGGTTTGCAGATAGAGCCCATTGTAGAGATTGTCTGGCACCTTGAAGTCGTCGTTGGTGTCGTGCACAATGACCGCCTTGGTCTTTGCCAGCACTTCCTCACGGGTGGGAATGTACATGGTGCCATCAATGACCTTGCGCCACATGTCCAACCAGATGCCCTTGAAGTCATCGAATTGTGACCATCTGCGGCATGAATAGCCATCCACCGTAGTATCCCATTCATTCTTGAAGCATGCTCCGTCCCAGATAAGTTCAGGGCCATCCCACACAGCTCCGCCATTCACACATGTCTGCTCCATCACGGTGCCGATACCAGCCGCACCAGGATATTTACACTTATTAGAACCGACCAGTTTGGCGGTCATGTCGTTCCATCCGCAGTTGTCGTAACGCACGCCGTAGTTCTTGGCCAGACCTGAGATAAACGGACCCCAGCATATGCTCTCGTTGTTGTAGAAGCTGCTGCCGTGAGTATATTTGTAAAGGAAAAGAATGGCTTCAGGATACTTCTTGCAGGCTGCCATAAAGTCCTTGTTCAACTTCAGTTCGGCAAGAGGGTCTGTGTTGAAATGGTAAACACCG
>AUXO011046541.1_pt1 | contig 15748 bp, 9 predicted proteins | sample 768731 | NCBI WGS metagenome assembly AUXO01 (sample SAMN02715735, study PRJNA202380) | gut metagenome | biome: sheep rumen | host: Ovis aries | place: New Zealand: Palmerston North
GCTTTAAAATGATCTGCTGGATTTTTATCTGAAGGTGCAGGCTCACTATAAATATATCCGCCACTTCCATAAGAATTACCACCTGGCACTGCTAGCCAAGCATTGCCATGGGTATCTTTCATCTCTTTTATGGTGCCATAGAAAGAATGTGTACTATTTCAAACTTCTTGCTGATACATACTATCATCTAAAAATTTAATATAAAATTTTAGCTCTTCTCCTTTATCAATATCTGCAGACTCATTATCTATGCTTATATTTCTATATCCGGCGCCTGATTTTCCATCCATATGATCAATATATCTATGATATTTTGAATTCGTTGCATTTATAGTTATTGAACCACCAACACCGCCTGATGCGCTAGAGCCGCTTCCTGCTCCGCCAGCGCCACCACCGCCAGCGGTAAATAAATGGTATTCACTAATACTTGATTCTTGTCCATTTATAGTTTCAGCTACAACAGTTACAGATGCTCCTGAACCAGCTGCTCCTTCTGACGTTGGGCCTTGCGGTATGACTATTTTAAATTTAGGACAGCATATAACTAAGTTATTATTTGTATCTCTTACTTCATCTCTTATTTTTAAAACAGCTCATACAGTGCAAGCGCCACCACCACCAGCTCCTGGAAATTTTATGTCTCATTCAGATGAAGAACTATCATATTTTTTTACATTGTCTTTTCCGCAAGAACCACCGCATCCAACTAAAACTATTCCAATACGCCATAAGTTTTGAGTACCATCAATAGCTGGATTTGAATCTGCTGCTTCATTTGTCCCACAATGTAAACAGTTATTGGCCATAGAGTACTGTAAATAATATGTGCCGGTATTAGTGCCCTCTCCTGTATCTCAAGTATTTGTTTCATAAAGTGCTTTATCTCGTGAATGAGCTTTAACAAGAGACCCTTTTCTACAGCCAGTAAAAGGTATTTCATTTCTTCCATAAGTAAGTCAATTTTTATTATCAGTATTAGAATATTCTGGAATAGCTCCCCTAGTTATTTCTTCTTCATATAATAGATAACCACGGTCGTTATCTGTATCGCCAGTATTTTCAAAATATTCAGCACTAATTGCACGATGTTTTTCATTTGCAGCAGCTGAAATATCTCCCTGATATGGCTCCCAATTAACAAACATATCAATTTCATCGGTGCCGTCTTTTTTAGATCTTGTATAAGTTGGCATAAAAATTTACTCTCCTTTTAAGGATTTAATTTCTTGTTTAAGTTCTTTAACTTCTTGTAGTAATAGATATACTAATTTACTTTCTTCTATAGCTAAATAACCATCAGAATCTGTATGCACAAGTTCAGGACAAATTTGCTGTAAATCTTGAGCAATGCAACCAATATGTTTAATATGATTTTCATCATCAATAAATTCAAATTCTTTAATTGGTAAGTCAAGAATAGACTTGTTACAATAATAATTTTTAATATTTGTTTTCTTACGGACATCTGAAGTAGCATTAAATTGTTCAGCTGTAATTTTTACAATGCCTGTAATATTACCATTTTTAAACTCAATGCCACCATTAGTAGTACCAACAGTTAAATCACCATTAAGAGTTGAATTACCAGCAACTTCTAAATTGCCACCTTTAGTATCGCTTGCATATTTTTTAATGTGTAAGTTACCTTTTAAGTCTGCATATGAACTATCTTCGTCTTTAACACCAACTCTAAATGTGACAGTATCTTCATCACTAGCTCTGCCCATTACAATTCCACCAACTAATAGTTCTTGTTTAAAGTAAGCAAGACCTTCTTGTGTAATTTTAGTTGTAATGTGCTTTGTTCCACGATCACCACTAAAAATTGCAAAATCACCAGACGTAGTTAATTTACCATTTACATGTAGTCCAGAAGATTGACTACTAGATGCGGCATCATCTTCTTCATACTCATTGTTAATTACAAGAGCATTGTTATGGACGTAATTCCCATTGGCATCATTATCATTTACAGTAAAATTATCTTTATCTAATTTAATAGCTTGATATCTTTTTGGATTTGTTCCAGGAACTTCTGATTTAAATAGTGAAATGCCACCTGTTAATTCAACTTTGCCATCTGTATCAATAGAGACGCTTTTTATACTAAAGCTTTGACCAGTAATTTTGCCTGTTCCATCAATACTGCCGTTAGCAAGTGATAAGCTATTTGCAGTAATATCTCCAGCAGTATTTACAATGAATTTGTCAGTATTATAGTTAATATTAGTATCATTAACTACTAGTTTAACGCTGCCATCATTTACTTCTAATCCATCATTAATGGTAGCCTTTTTAGTAACATTTAAATTGCCACCAATGCCAGCACCACCAGTAACTGTTAAAGCACCATTATTTGCAGCTGTAGATTCAGTATTAGCTGTGATAGAAGTATTACCTTTAATAAGACCAGTGCCATCAATTTCTAAATCATCATTGCCAGTAATTTTACCTTTAATTGTGGTAGTGCCGCTAGTTCCAACTTCAAATACTTTAACTCTGCTATTATTTTTTTGCCCATATATATCTAATTTACCGAAGTCATTTGGAGTATCAGAACCAATGGTTAAAGTATGTACTTTATTGCCGCCGGCCAATGTTAAATTACCATGTCCAGTAATATTAGCATCGGCTTCAACGTCTTTAACTACATGAAGAGTCTCTTTAAAGTCCACATTGCCGTTTACCATTAAATCACCATCATCATCAAGCTCAAGTATTTTTCCTTTTTTGATATAAAGAGTAGATTTTTTCTCAGCATAGTTAGCTAATGTAACTGTATTATCTATTTCAAAGTTTTCACCTGATTTTTTATAATAAGTAATATTAGGATTATAGTTAGTATAAGCCTCTTCATCTGGTATTTTTATATAATCTTTTAATAGGCCATAAACTGTAATACTGCCTCTACTTTGTTCTATATTACCAAGTTCTAAGTGGTTAGTATTATTACTAGTTGCAAGAATATTACCAGTTAATTGAACATCACCATTTTTATTAACAGCAAATTTTTTGCCATTATTTCCAATAACAAATGCATCATTGCTTGCAGCAGTAGTTTTATATCCAATAATAACTTGGTTATTTCCACCTGTTTGAACTTCTTCGCCTAACGCAAAAGAGCTTTTGTGTTTACTTTTGGCCTTATTACCAATAGCAACAGCATCTTCCGCAGTAGCTTCAGAATTAGCAATAAGTGCAAGAGTGTGCTTTGCAGTTGCTTTTGTTGCTTCACCTAATGCAACTGCATAATCTCCAGTTGCTTCGCAGGCACCTGAATATTCATCAACGGTTTCACCAAGCATTTTTACTGAGCTGTGGCCAGTATCAGGAGCTAAAATATCATCTAAGCGTTTTGCGCTCCAGTTAATTTCAACATGATAAGTTTGGTCTTCACCATCTTCAACTTTATCTTCAACTTTTAAACATGGGTATAAGCTATAGCTATAATCTTCTGTACTATCAGCTGGCACTAATGCTATACCAGTAAAACAATAAATACCATTAATAGCTGTATCTAAATATGTTGCAGTGTCAACATGTAAGCTTTTAAGAGTCCAAGTTTTATCATTATATCTATTTCCTAAATCAACTTGTGATGTATTTATAACTAATTTATATAATACACCATCTATTAAAAAGTCTGATTTAGTAAGATCTTTGAGCTCAAAATAATAGCCACCAATAACACATTTTAATAAGGAGGTTTGAACGCTAGTGCCTTCTGGTACATAGTCTTCCCAAGAGATAATAAAGCTTTCTTTACTTTTTACTTTACTATAAAGATTAGTAAAATTATATTCAGTAAAAGCCGCTGATTCTGGGTCAAATACTTCTCGTGGTGAACCATCAGTAGTATTATCATATCCACGATAAGCACATGGAAATACTTTTACATTAGTACTGCGAATAAATTTAAGTTCGCTGTCTTGTTTTGGAATTAAATTACCCATATATTTTGGTCTCCTTATTTTTATTTATTTTCAATTATTAATATCCAATCAATTATAATTGTATAATTGCCCCCTGCTTCTGGAACAGGAATTTCTTTACCTTCTGGTAATATAAAATATGCACATAAGTCTTTTGTATAGCTAGAAATTATATTTGGATATAAACCTATTTTCTTAACAATTGCACCATTAGCAAGAGTTAAGAATGGAAGTCTAAAATGATATTTAACACTGCAGCCATCATTTTCTGTTATATTTGGTTCTGGGGTAGAATCATAATATACTCGTGTAGATACACGGCATTCTTCACACATACTTGTTATATCAAATTTATCAACTCCGCCTACTTTTCTATAGGTTGGATGATCATCATCTTCTTTAAATAAAACTACTCTACATGGCCTATTTGATTTAGCAATATTATAATTACCAATTAAGCAATCGGCAAAGAAATTGAAAAGCTTTAAACAGCCAGTGTTATGATATTTTGTCTCACTATAAACTCGATTATCATCATCTGTAATTTTAATAGTAATATCACCACTATATTTAAAATTTTGAGATGAGCTAGAATACTCTTCTATTTTATTTTTTTTCTTCATCGCATGTGACTCCTTCTGTTATTGTTGTAGTTGGACTTGTATTAATATCTTCAGTAGTTATATTATTTTGAGTTATTTTTTTAGCTGTAGACATATTTACTAGCATACCAGGTTCATTATTTGGACCACCAGTAGCTAATCTACTCTTAACATTAGCATCTTTAACTTTTAATACTTGATTCAATTGTTTAGAATCTTCTTTATACCAAGTAATAGTATCTTTAGTTGCAATAGTTGTTTCAATTGTATGAGTTTCACTAATTTCTTTAACCATTCTGCAACCAATACCAGCAGGTAAAATATAGACAAGTAAATCTCTTAAAAGTGATAAATCTGAAAGATCTGTTGGTAAATATAATGTAATAGATTTACCAGGGTCTATTGAATAATCTAATGCTTGTTGAATACCTTCAGCATATAATAATGAATTAACTGCAATAATAATTGCATTAAAACTTCCTTTATTTTTTAATATCTTTGGTAAAATACTACAAATAGCTAATAATTGTCTTGAATTATAATTATGTTTTGATTGAAAGCCCAAAGTTGTAGCCAACAAATTCAAAAGACGTTCATTCATATTTTCTCCAATTGGGAGATTATATAAATTATCAGCATTTGTTTTTACATGATTTAATACTATATCGAAAAGTCTTCCAATAAATTGAAAGTCTCTAGATTGTTCATAATATATATTAGGTGTTAAATCTTGTAGCTTAATCATAGATTATAACCTCGAAGCTCTTGTTAATGTAATGCCTACTGGTAAATAGTTTGCATCAATTTCGCTAACAACAAATTTATTATTAACATTATTTGGATCATATCAAGTTGCTGGACTTAACAATGAATCTTCAGTAACATCAGTAATATATTGGTTAAGTTCAATAGCATTTTCATTTTCAATTGGTGTAGTATAATAGAAGTCTTTAGCAACACCTTCTTTTCTAATATCTGCTAATAAAGTATCTAAGGCAGTGTTATTATTAGTGCTATTATATTGATATCTTAATTTTTTATTAATATCTTTAACCAAGCTTAATTCACTAAAGATTAAGATAGATTTTAAAGATGAATCACCATAAACTTCTAATTCTGTTACATCTGGTGTTAATTTTATAGTATATATTTCATTTGATTTATCGAATACAAATGTTTTTTGTAAGTCATCAGTATCAGCAATATTAAATCTGCAAAGCTTACCATTTGCTCCAGCTGATACTTTTATTTTTGCCGCTTCATGTAAAATATATGCTTGTGGCAAGTCTTCTAAACTTGTAATTTCAGATTCTGCATTTGCATTAGTAATTTTAATATATGCTTCATCTTTAAGTATATATTTTCCAATATACCAAATACGCCAGTCATTTAATGTTTCTGGTTCTGTTTCACCATCATAGTCATATTTCTTATATGGCTGTTCAAGATTTTCATCTATGTAATAGAACATGATTAAACCATATTTATCACTTGACGGAATATTGATTTTTAATTTAAAAGCTGGTTTATTTTCATCTGGTGGAGTAGCTACTAAACTCTCAAATGAGAATTTTGTATATCTAGTATCACCATTTGTATAATTTCCAAGACTTACAGTATTACCATTAGTTGATGTATTATCCGGGTTAAGTGTTGGCTCATCTAGTTTAATAACTTTTAATTTTAAATTATCTACTGGAGAAATAAATTCATGATATGCATACTGACAAATATAGTTAGCATAGACTGCAACCGGTTCATAATCAGACGCCATAAGTGGAGTAATAGTTGCTACCTCTGTTTCTACTTCTAAGTCATCTTCTGTATAAAGAGTAATAGAATCTTTTGCGTGCAAAATTTGTGGAGTATCTGGATTTAAATTAAAGTTAAGTCTAGTTCTTGCTTGCCAACTAAGCCCATCAACTAAAACTTCTGGAAGCGGCTCAGATGCTTCTGCTTCTGCAAATTTATATTGAGCCCCAGTAACTGAACGTCACTCATTATCAAGTGCCATACCAAGATTACTAGTTTGTTTAGAATATGTTGCACCGTAGAATGTATCACCTTCAGTTAAAGTAATATATTGATTTTCAACAATAGTAAGTTTTTTTGCTTTATCTAATTTAATTGTAATCCAAGGAATTGCTTCAATACCATTTGTTGCAATATCATCAGCAGAAATAACTCCATTAACATTATATTTAACTAATCTAGGTGTTGTTACAGTTCTTTTGATAATACTGCCACCGCCATAGTAAGCCATATTTACTTTCTTTGAATTAGTGTAATATAAATATTCTCCTTCTTTTAGCGTATATGATGAGTATTTCCATGTTGTATCTTGTCCAGTATCAGTTGAACCTGCCCATGGTTTACCAGTATTTATATCAACTGGTTCTTCATTAAAAGTAAATTCATGTGATAATGCGTCTTCTTTTTCATCATTTCTATTCCAATAAAGAAGAGTATCAGTTTGGTCAAGTTCAATTTTAACAAGGTCTCTAATTTCAATTTGTTCATTGGTATCAAGAGTAAACATCCCTTCAATATTTTTAGCATCACTATATTTACTAAAATCAAAACCATCACGCTTTGTATAAGAGTGATTGTTATGATAAAGTTCGCTACTAATAATACCAAAGTTTGGTTTAATAATTGTGCCTGGGCCTCAATATTTATTAATAACAGATTTGGTCTCAGCACCGCTTTCATCTGTTTTGGAATTGGTATAGTTAATTAATAAGAATTCATTAGATTGAAGTTGATATTCAGCATCTTTAGTAATGCTAGAACCACTAGCATCACGACCTAAACCATGTGGTGTATAACGATCATCGTCTTCCGCATGAGTGTCTTGAACATACAACATTGTTGCATAATCTTGATCAGCTGCAGGAACAACTTCTTGTTTTAAGTATTTAATATATGCAGAGTCAACTAAATAGCCTGGAATTCTACTTAAATTTTGCGGAAGACTATAATATAAGCCATTTAAATGACTACTAGTATTATAAACCTGAGCTCTTATATAGTTTTCAACTACTAAGAAATTTTTACTAACTTTTAAGCCATAATAAGTTTCATCAGCAGTACGAGTTGTTACAAGTTTATATTCACCGTCAACAATTTTAAATATTGCACCATATTTAGCTTTTGCAGTCTCAAAAAGAGCATCACTAGTAATTTCAGTAAGTTCAGTTAAAATAATGCCTTCTGAGTTAACAAGAGCTTCCCACAAAGATTTATTTGATAAATAAGCATCTAATGTAATAAATGTTGCTGGAATTGCTGATTGAATATTATTAGAAGTGTTTAATTTAATATAATAGTTAACATATGCAGGATATGTTATGCTTGTTTTTAGGTTTGGAATTCTAAATTGAATAACTTCATTTTCTTGTAATTCATAACCATCATCAGATGATTCCTGGCCATCAATAGTAAATTTTGATACCATTCTAGTAATTGGAGTTTGGCCTACTGGATATTTCTTTTCATATCCAGCATATGGAGTTTCTGAATAACTTGTGGCAAAATCATTATCATAATCAAATGCAGCAATTCTGCCTGCTAAGATATTTCTAAGCGCTAAGCGATTATATTTTGGTTTCCAGCCGCTTAATTCTCCTGGGGTGCCGTCATCACTTGCAATAACTTCATATTCAGTGCTGCCATCACATAACATAATTTTTGTATATAAAGCTGGTTCATCTAAATTAACATCTTTAATTCTAGCATCAGCACCTTTAATGACTTCTAAAATAGAATCATATGGAATTTCTTCACCAAAATCAATTTTACGACAGTTAAAGTTTTCATAGATAGACGTATAGATGTTAGATAAAATTTCTAACTCTTCATTTCTAGTTACTTTTTTAATTGTAGTAACTGACGCTTTTAATCTTAAATAGTTTTTAATGCATGCAATATCAGTATCAAGTGGTGTTCTAATATTATGTGAAATTGTTTTATAATTCTTTAAATCATATAAAATTTTATTTGTATTTTCATTATCAATTCTAAAAGAATTAAGATATTCTTCTTTATTATTTAAACCGTAAATAGTCTTAAATGGGTAAAGCATTAAATCAAAGTGCTCAATTTCATTTGCACCAGTTGCATCTTTAAATGATAAGTCTTCATAACAAATACCATACTCATCAAATGAGCATAAGGTAGTAGCTCTATTAATATCATCTCTAATATCTGAAACAATTACATTAGAAACTAATGGAGTAGTATTAGTTTGACTTCTGGTTAATTGATAGATTTTATTCATATAATCACGACAAGTGACTAATGTATCAAATGTGCCAATAGTCTTTTTAAAATTATTATAAGCTGCATTTAAAGTTTCTGGGTTTGCACCATTTATGGATGCAGAGTTATTAATAACATAGAAGTCATCTGCAGTAAGATCTTTAATTGGATCACCATCGTCAGCAGTTCCCCAAAGAGCTGGTACTTCAAGTTTGCACAATGTCTTAGCAGATACATTTCCCATCAATCCATTTGTTCTAATATAACGAATACGTAATCCATCTTTAATTAGTTGACTAATATCTTCTGGGAATTGAACATATGGTAAATTTTCATTTGAATCAAAACCAAATTTATAAACATGTGAGCCAAGAAGTTGTGTATTTAAGTTGTCTACTTTAACCCAAGGGTCTGATTCTCTTGATGAACCAGCAATATCTGTTATATTACAAATAAAAACACCATTTTCAGCAACATTTGTCTCCGGAAGTAAATATCTATGATTATCGTCTAAATGTGTTAGAGAGATAATATTATCATTATCAGTCTCACATTCAACTAATTCACCTTCTAATGCATCAACTTGATAAGATGAAACACCATCTTGTAAAGTAAAATATTCAGTTGTTACATAGTTAACATCTTCTTCTTCATTTTTTATGTTTGTAAATCTAGGGAAGTAAATAGAACCAAAATCAGAAAGTGGAGTTTCATTACTATCTCTATATGAAATAGAAACTTTACAAATAGCTGCTTGATAATACTTCATATTATAACCCATCATTTCAGTGAGTTTTCTCATTGACTCTTGTTGGGTTGCACTTGGCATAAAGGCTTCAAGTGTATTTTTATCAATGTTGTAATTTAATTTATCAGCAATTGCAGTAAGTGTTTTTAAAAGAACGATGCCTGGATCACTTTCATTAGTTGATTCAGGGGACCATCTAGTAGAAATTTTAGATGCTAATTCAATTAATTCATTTCAAATTTGATAGTAGTCTTTCTTTGTTGGTGATAAAGAAACTTCATTTAATTCTTTATTTGTAATCATTTCTATCTATCTCCTTATTTGCTTGTTTCAGTTTCATCAAATAATACTAATTGATAGTTATTTATTTGATAGTCTATTTGGTTTACACCGCTAAATTCACAATATAACTTTGCTTTTTCACGATCTTGGAATACATTAATATTCTTTCTTTCAACATGAACTTGCGGAATAAACACAGCAAGTTGTGTATAAATCATATCGATAATTTGATCTCTTAAGACATAGTTATTTTGATCAAACATAAAATGTCTAAGCATTAACCCAAAATAAGGGTCTCCAATCAATTCACCACGTTCACAATGCAAAACTAATTTAGTATTTTGCATAGTAGCTTCATGATGTTCACTTGATTTTCAGACTCTTGTGCTATTTGTATTAAACATATGTGGGAATTTTATACTTCTCAAAATAGCTACCTCCAAATCTTACAATATCATATAATTTAGCAAATAGATTTAATAAATATATTTAAAATAAAAATAGCAGTTAGACTGCTATTTTTTAAAATATTGGTGAATTATCTCCAGATATTTTTGTTAAACTTAATGTCGTTCTATAGCCATTACTATCAATTCTATCTTTTTGCTGAGTAACAAGATAAAGGCCAGATGATATATGCTTTCTGCCGCCAACAAATATTACATTTAATCTTACATAACTCATTAATATTGCTGGTCTAAGCAAGCCCTGCACTGTGATTGTTGCTTTAATTGGATATTTAGTAACTTTTGTTCACCATGTAATATCAGAAGGTTTAGTGATAAAGTCGTTATTCTTAGATGTTACAGTAGGTGCCCATACGTCTATTCAGTTACCATTTTTATCTAAACGTTTTACATATGGATCAAGTTCTAATTTGTTATTATAATCATATAATAGTGAATAGTTTTCGTCATCTGTAACTTGAAATTGAGTAACAATAGTTCCTGTATTTCCAAAGCCAATATCAATTTGTAAAGCATCTGATTTATTAGTTTTATAAGATACTCTTTCAATTTTAAAATATGAGCCAGATTCAACAACAGTATCTCTATATTCATCATCAAATGTAGTATCATCATGCATAGTTAGAACATAAATATCAGTTGATGCATGTTGAGCTAGTGTAAAGCTTTCTGGAATCATACAGCTAACAAGGTAAGTAATATAATCAATAGCAGATATATTACGTTTTGGTTCAATATCTACAGCTCTGTCATCTGATGGAATAAGATAATCAAGATTATTATTATTCATACCTGTAAATAATCTTGATAGCCCATATTTATTATTTTTAAATATTGCTTTTATTCTTTCACTTGGTCTAAAATTACCGCCTTGGAATGTTCAGCTGCCGCCATAATTTAATGCAGCACTAGAAACAGCACTAACGGTATAATTGATAATACCACCTTGTAATTGAAAGTTTGAAGTGACTTTTGTAATAATTGCTTCTTCTTCACGATAGATATAAGTGGGCATACTCATATCACCATAGCTAAATACAATTTTACGGGTTTTGCTTACAGAACTAAAGACTTTTTCAAAAAAGTTTGGATCATCTGTTTGAGTAACTGGGTAAGATAATGATAATGTATATTGATTAACTTGGCCATTAATTTTTGTAATTTCTAGACTCTGAACAAAGTTTGGATACTGAACATGGTATGTTCCAGAATAAAAATTATCTTCACTTGGTTTCTCAACTTGTGTACGACTAAAAACACCAAAGGTATATTCACCTATGGAAACTTTAATTCATGGGACTTGAACTCTTGCCCCAGAAGAAAGTAATGAACGTCTTTCGTCTTTAAAAGCCATTGTTATCTAAGATCTCCGAATTCTAGACTACGAATGCTTGGAATTTTTAAAGTAGTAAATTTATCACTTAGTTTTATAAAAGCATCTTGAATATCATTAAAATATGCAATAATTCACCAATAGCTTGGATTATTATAATATGATAGTGCCAATTTATCAAGAGTATCTGTTGGCAATACTTTATGAGCTACCCAAGAAGCATTTTTAATCATATTTTTACTTAAGCCAAATAATTCTTTATCATCACGTTTATGATAATAAATAGGAATACCAACATATCGTGAGGTATAATCAAATTTTGCATATCTCTTATTTTTTAAATCATCCATTTAATTAGTCCTCCTCTAAATTCATTCCTTTTCTTAAGCTTTGAACAACACCTCTAAAACCACCATTTTTAAATACTTCTGTAGCATCATATGGGTCAACCTCAGAAATAGTTATTGATAGTTTTATTTCAGCATATTTTCCGTTCATTAAGATTGGTTTTGCATAAGTAATACCAATACCACTTGTAACAACACCTTTAATAAATATTTCATTGCCAAGACGCAACGCAACTAATGGTGGTTCAACAGCTTTATTTGTTAAATTATATCTTGGCAAAGCAATTGCTTGCAAAGCACGAAGTAAATTATCAACATAATCTTCACCTTCTCCGAGTTGTGAATTACTGATACCAGTATTAATATTATCCATAATATCACGATGTAATTCTAATTCTATTTGGACAGTCCTTGGTCCAGAATTACTAAAGGTGTAAACAGGCGCTGTTCTACCTAAAGCACTTGTTGGTGTAAATGTTGATTGCATTGAATCACTAATGGTATCTGGCCAAGATGGAAGCTTTCAAAATTGAAATCCTTCATCTAAGTGGGAGATATAAATATAGTTATCTTCTAGGACTTGATTAACATTGCTTCTTTTTGCCATAGATTAATCCTCCCATTCATCATAAATGTTAGCACTTGCAATTGTTTCTTTCTTTGAAATGCTGCCATTTGAATATATACGTTCTGCATCTTTGTCTACATACCCTAAGATATCATGATAGTTATCTAAGCGGTCATAATGCTTAGACATATAATTATAGAGTAAAACTTGCATAGAATCTTCCCATATTCCATCTAATGTCTGTAAGGAATTTGTTCTAGCATCTATAACTTTCTTTGCTCTAGCAATATTATCTGCTATTGGGTCAATAGGTGTAATCATATTACCAGTAAGGAATTCAATAAGTCTATCTGCAAATGGATAGCTTACTTTTGTATTTTGTGCTAATAGCTGTAATGGTGAAGATAAATGTTTTAAGTTTTCTTTTACATCACCGTCTAAGTTTAGTTCTGTATGATTATTTAGTACAATAAAATTATTATCTTTTCCTTCACGAGTATTTCTTTGAGTTGAGTATGTTCTAATGTCTAATTCAGTGGCGCCTTCAGCAACTTCAGTTGTACTGTGAATTAGGTCATTAGTTTGGAAGTCTAATGTAGCAGTGTCTTCATCAAAATTTGCAGAATACCAATTACCAACATTAACAGGTGTTTGAAAGTCAATAGTAGTTTGTTCTACTTCATAATTAGACTTATCAGTAGGACGGTATTTAATAAGAGTTGCGTTTGTATAATTAGTATAATCGCCTTCTAACACAACAATAGAAGAGTTATTATTTGTTGGAAGTTTAATAAATAATTTTAAATCTTGCTCATGTTGAACAATTTCAAGTGCATCAGTAAGAGATAAATATGTATTAAGTTCTTTAACTTTATCAAATAAAACAGGCTCACAGAATGTCATACTGTTAAAACATTGATATGTTTTAAGTGCAATTTCATTATAAGCTTCTGGATATTGATAATGATTATAAAAACCGCAGCACATTTCAACATCTGACATATTATCAATTGCTATTGTATATTGTTGAAATAGCTTAATTGGGATCATATAAATTTTATATTTTGTATCATCTGTATTAAATGATGCAGTATATCCACCTTTACCAGAAGCATTTGTATAAACATTAAATTCTATTTTTAATTTTGGGCAAAGTCTATTACTAAAACAATTATATAATGACATTAAATTTACATGATTATAATCTCTAACAAATCTTAAATAATCGCCAAGATATTCATGGGTATATGAATCATAGGTATTATTTTGTATTTTTAAATTTTTAGTATAATTTCTAATCTTTAGATTATATACATAACCTTTTGGTGTGACTAAATTTGCTCCATGTGTATGAATTTTATCATGTCTTTTTGCATAAACAGCATGACAATCTTTTCAGTCATCATCTGAATAAGTAATAGAGCCATCTATATTAACTTTTGGAGCATAAATTTGAATTTTATTATTTTTAATGTATGGAATATATCGCATATATGATGGATATATTTCAACACTTTCTTGTATAGATCTAAGTTCTAATAAGCGTTTTTCAGCATCTACTTTTTCTTGTAATTTTGCTTTACGTACATCTGTAGGAAGTTTTTCAGGATCATCTGCCGGTTTTAAATTGTCTTCGGCTAATAATTTTTCTATATCAGAAATAAGCTTATCTAGTTCTTCAATTTCAAGTGCAACTTGAGCTTGATAGTTTTCTCTATTTGCATAAGTAACAGGTATATTTCTAATTGCTGACATTAAAATATTTTTTTCAGGACTATTTTCTAATATTAATTCATATTTTTTAAACAACTCCCTTAAATCATGTTGTTGTCTAATTAACTCAGCACGTTTTGTTTCATCAGTTTCCGCATTAATTTTTTGCTCTAGTGCAATAACTTTTGCTTCAATAGTATCAATATTATTTTTTGCTTCTAAATATTTATTATGATAATCCGCTTGATCTTCTGTATAGATATGATACTTAGGAAGATTAAAAGAAGCTAATAATTGTTTAACATGTCCAACAAAGATATTTTCGCTATTAAATTTAAACATAAAAATAACTCCTTATAATCTTAAGTCTGTTGCATCAATTTTTAATGCCGGGTTCTTAACATCAACTGCAATTGTATATGCGCCACTTGCAACTTGTTGCAATAATTGATAAATATCAACTACTTCATCATATACATCACGTAATTTAGTTTCTGTAGATTCATCTACTGCCTCTGCTGTTTGTGCTTTTGCATCATCAGTAGCATTTGTCATAGTTGCATTTTGTACATCATCACCACTACTATTACCAACTAATGAGCCAGATTCAGAGACAGTAGCACCACCAGTAGTAATTAAGCCTTGTCCACTACCACGTTTGACAGCAGTAAGGCCACTATTACTCATGCCCAATGTTTTTAGCATAGACCAGCCAGAACCACCACTTGCAATACCTGAAGCAATATTACCAATATTACTTAATACACCACCAGATAATGCTGCAACACGCATTAAGTCTGCAACATTCAAGCCCATATTTAAGCCTGAACCCATAACTAACGGTAATGGAATATCAATACCGCCAACTGTATCAGATAACATATTAGCGGCTTTATAAATTCCATATAATACTGGGTTATTAGCAATACCAGCAGACATTGTATATTTTACATTTTCTCAAACGTTTCCAAGCATTTCACCAATACTTGTTCTTTGGATCATGCTATTGCCCATATTTTGGAGCTGCTTCATAGCACTTGAATATGTAAGACCATTACTTGCAACTGCTTTTCTTGATCTTGAAAGATTAACAGCTGCTTTTAAGTCAGATGCTTGCATGCCATAAATACTAGCCATTTGTTGTTGAATAACTTTGCTATCTCCAGCTGTTTCATAGATTTTAGCTAAATAATCTACCATAGCATTCATTAAGGTATTAGCAGTATCACTATTTAATCCATTTGATAATAAATCTGCAACACTTAAACCTGCTTGGTTAGCTGCCATAATAACTAAGTTGCCTTGACCACCTTGAGTAACGGCATCAAGTTGACCAGATGCTAATTTACCAAGAACACCACCTAAACCTTGAACAGCAGTTTGGGACATACCTGTTGAATATAATGAACCTAATCATTTTTGAACTTGATATTCAAATGATAATGCATTTTCACCAGACATTAATGACATAGCTTCTTCTAAGCTGCCTTTAA
>AUXO011358714.1_pt1 | contig 15747 bp, 3 predicted proteins | sample 768731 | NCBI WGS metagenome assembly AUXO01 (sample SAMN02715735, study PRJNA202380) | gut metagenome | biome: sheep rumen | host: Ovis aries | place: New Zealand: Palmerston North
ACTTTAACTTTCACAGTTGAAGACGCTTTATTATCTCCAATTGGATTCTCAGTATTATCAGGAGCTGGTTTATTTAAAGGAACAACAGAAAAAGTTCATGTTCATACAACTTCAGCTGCAGTTGTTGCTGCAAACGGAGAAATTGATTTAACTGATGCATTAGATGCTTCTGATAAAATCGATGGAACTGCACCAGTATTTGTTACTAGAACTGAAGCAGACGGATCTGTAACAGGAGAATTAATTAATGGTTTAAGTGTAGATACTGCTGGTAAAAAATTAACTGGAGCAACTTCTTATGCAGGAAAAACTGTTTTAGTAGATTATTATGTAGCTAAAAATGCTTCAGATATTTCTGAATTACAAATCGATGCTGAAAACTTCTCTGGAAATTACTATGTTGAAGCTAGCACATTATTTAGAAATACTGAAGGAAAAGATTTACCTGCAGAAATTACTTTACCAAATGTAAAAATTCAATCTAACTTTACATTTAATATGGCTGCTACAGGAGATCCTAGTACATTTACATTTACTATGGATGCAATGCCAGGTTATACTTACTTCAATAAAACTAAAAAAGTTTTATGTGTAATGCAAATTGTTGACGATGCTGAAGATCCAGAAAATGAATTAGCATCTGTTATGTTACATACTAATGACGAAGTAATTGATAATGCTGACAGCGATTCTGCATCAGTTTAATTTTAAACAAGCCGAGAGGGAGTAATCCCTCTCTTTTTTAGTTTAATAAAATAAGAAAGGAGTTGAATTATTATGGAAGATTTAAAAATGAGTATTTATAATAAAGAAAGAAATACTTATTATATTCATGCTCATGAAGAGGCAATGTACAGTCTAACATCTAGAAAAAGTGCATCTAGTTTCTTTGATTGACACAAAAGTAGAGCTATAAATACTGTAAAAAATAAATATCAAGAAGCTTTTAAACAATCTATCTCTGGACCAAATAGACAAAATATTATAAATATGTTAAATCAACAAACTCCAGAAGAAATGGATAGACTTATAAAAGAAGTTTCTGATGAAGTAGGAAAACAATTAAATGAAGGTTTGCTTTCTCAATCTGGAGATATGCAAGGATATTATCAAAGTGCAAGTGGAGCCCTATCTGCAATAAAAGGACTTTCTGGATCAAGCGATATTGTTAATAACTTTGATAAATTATTAACTCAAATGGAAAAAGCAATAGAGTTATTAGATGGTAAAAAAGAAAGTTTAGGTCCTATTCTTGAAATCATGGGAGTTCAGCATGGAAAACTTGGAACAAAAGGATATCCAAAAAATTATGCGGGAATTAGTAAAATATTTGCAAATATGATAAATCAAATTCCAAAAGATAAATTAATTAAAATTGAAGAAAATGAAATTTCTCGAGGAATTTTACATCAATTAGATTTAACGGGACAAATGTTTGCTCAAATTGCGGGTTCTTCTTCTTTATCTTCAAAACAAATTAAAGATAAACTTGCCGGTTCTATTATCAACAACTTTTTTAGTAAACAAATTGCAGAACCATTAAGTGCGGCTGCGACAGCAAAAGCAATGGGCGCCGCAGATAGTTATATATTAACAGGTTCTCAATCTTATAAAAATAGTGATTTAAATAAAAGTATTACTGCAAAAGCAGACTGAATTTTACCTCATATACAACAACATGTAACGATTAACTCTGATAAAGATCAAGTTGCAGAATTTACTTTTGGAATAAGTGGTAAATTTTATTCTTCTGTTGACATGAGTAGTGAAGAATTAAAAGGTTCTATTAGTAATGGTTCTGGAGGTAGTTTAAAAGAAGCTTTATCTTTAATATTTGGAACTGGAAGTAGTATAGGACAATATTTTAGTAGAAATTTATTATCTTTCCCTGTTGGGAATGATAGTGAGGATGCTTTATCTTTACAAGATTTATTATTAAAAAGACAAATTTTAAGAATGATGGCAACTTCTGGTAATAAGCAAGATTTTGCACAATATATCTTTATCAATGGACAAATTTTTTCTATTTTTGATATTATGAATTATATATTAAATACTAAAAATTTAGGTCGAAGTTTTAGTTTATTAGATAGTAATAGTGATCAAGCTGTTGCTTTATCTATAAAAGGACGTAAAGATATTATTGCAACAAATCAAAGTGAAATTGCAAAGATGAATGGTGCTAATAGAAGAAGCATGTATATGGCATGAGAACGTTCTCGTTTTGTAAATGAAAAAATAGATGCTGCGGTAATACAAGCTGAAATTCGATTAGAGCAATTATATAAGATTCTTAAAGTTGCTTAATTTAAAAATTTTAAGTATAATTTATTAAAGGAAAGAAAAGGAGATTTTTAATATGACAAAACCAACTTATGCTAGTCTAAAATTAAAGACTAAAGAAGATACAAAAACTTTTAATTTTAATGGAACTGAAATTGAAGTTAAACAATATTTGCCTATTCAAGATAAAATTGATTTAATTGATATTACTTGCCAAAAAGCGCAAGAAAATAGATTATATAGTCCTATTAAAATAGATATGTATTTTCATTTACATTTAATTTATTTATATACCAATCTTATTTTTACTGATAAACAAAGAGAAGATGAATTTAAATTATATGATTGTTTATCAAGTAATGGTTTTATTGAAGAATTTTTAAATGTAATGGATAAAGATGAATATAATAATTTATTAAATTTAATTAATCAAAAAATTGAAAATGAATTAAAATATAATACAACAACTGCAGCAATTTTAAATCAATTAATTACAGATTTACCTAAAAATGCGGAAGCTGCAAAAAGTATTGTAGATAATTTTGATCCAGATAAATATAAAGCCGTTATTGATTTTGCTTATTCTGCTAATGGAAATCGTCCAATAGAATAATTAAAAATCTTATATTGGGTATATTACATTAATTTTACTATCCTTTTTATCAAATATTATTAGATAAAAAGGATTTTTTCTTTTGGAAGAAAATAATAAAAGAGGAGGAAAAAGGATATGGCGAAATTTAATTATGGTTCTAAAAAAATCTCTTATACAATAGATTTTGACGTCAATAAGCAAGCATTAGAAGATGTTCAACGTAATCTTACTGCTTTAAAAATGTCTGCTAAATCAGCCGGACAAGACAGTATTAATAAAGAACTAAAAGAAAGCGTTGCCGTCGCCAATCAATTATCTGACATCCTTGCAAAAGCGTATAATCCACGATTAGGTTCTTTAAATTTAGGAAAATTAAATCAAGAATTAAAATCTGCTGGATTAAATGCTTCTGTTTTAAAAACAGAGTTAAGCAAAGGTGGAAAAGATGGTGCTGCTGCTTATAATGAATTGGCTAGAACAATTTTAAATACTAATATACAATTAAAACAATCTAATGATTGACTAGATAAAATGGCCACAACTTTCAAAAATACTATTAGATATGGTTTTTCATCAAGCGTATTTAATAAAGCTACTAGTGCAATAGAAAAAGCATGGTCTTATACTAAAAATTTAGATAAATCATTAAATGATATAAGAATTGTTACTGATAAATCTGCTGCAAGCATGGCCGATTTTGCTAAACACGCAAATAAAGCTGCCCAAAATCTAGGTAAAACAACAAAAGATTATACAGATGCCGCATTAATTTACTATCAACAAGGTGATTCAGATGCTGTTGCAAAAGCTAAGGCAGAAACTACTTTAAAAGCTGCTAATGTAACTGGTCAATCTACTGCAGAGGTTTCAGAACAATTAACTGCCGTATGGAATGGTTATAAAGTTAGTGCTGCTGAAGCAGAACTATATGTAGATAAATTAGCTGCGGTTGCGGCTGCTACTGCGGCAGATCTAGAAGAATTAAGTACTGGTATGTCTAAAGTTGCATCAGCTGCCAATTTAATGGGTGTCGATATTGATCAATTAAATGCACAATTGGCTACTGTTATATCTGTTACTAGACAAGCACCAGAATCTGTAGGTACTGCTTTTAAGACAATTTATGCTCGTATGAGTAATATTCAAGCGGGTTTAGATGATGAAGTATCTCTTGATGGCTATACGAAAAAAATGGCTGCATTAGGAGTTAATGTATTAGATTCTAATAATAGACTTAGAGATATGGGAGACGTTATTGAAGAAATTGGTAATAAATGAAATACCATGTCTCGTGAGCAACAAATTTCATTATCTCAAGTTATGGCTGGAACAAGACAATATAATAATTTATTATCTTTATTTGATAACTGAGATATGTATACAGAATCATTAGAAACAAGTGCTAATGCTGCTGGAACTTTACAACATCAACAAGAAATCTATATGGAAAGTATTGAAGGTCATTTAGAAAAACTTCAAGCTTCATGAGAAGGTTTATATGGAGAAATTTTCAATACTGATGAAATTATACCATTAATAGATGCTTTAGGAGATATTGTTAAAGGCGCAAATGAAATGACTGCTGCTTTTGGAGGAGGAGCAAAATCATTAGCTGGATTTGCAGCTATGTATACAAATGTTTTCCAAAAGAGTATTAATAAAGATATTACAAGAATAATTAGTAATAAAAATAAAGGCGTAGAAAATTTAGATGCTTTAAATTTAAGAAGAGAATTTGCTGGAGTTGATCCTAGTGATTTTTCTAAGGTAAATTTAGACGATAGACAAGCTACTCAAGATGCAGTTGATAGTCAAATTGAAAATGCTAAAAGAATGGCTGCAGTATCTCGTCAGTTATCAGAAGAAGAATCTCAAAAATTAATTACTTTACAAAATGAATCAGTAGAATTAGAAAGACAAGCAAATTTACTTGAAATCAGATCTAAAAAAGAATTTGATGATATTTATTCACAAGCTGTTGATTCAGGAGCTTTATCTGTAGACGATGTAGATTTATTAGATAAAGCAAAAGCAACAGGAGAGATGGATGAAATAGATTCTGCTCTTGGAGAAATTCAAATTGCACATGAAGAAATTTTATCAAATTTAAATGATGAAATTCAATCTTTAGAAAGTCAATTAAAGCCTTTAAAATTAACAGATGAGGCTTATAAAGATATATTACAAACAATAAAAGAAATTTCTAAACAAACAAAATCTAATGATACTAAAAAAGAATTAGATAATGCTAAGAAAAAATTAAGTTTAGATAAAACAAATGTAAAAAATAGACAAGAAGTATTAAATATTGCAAAAAAAGTTGCTAAAGAAGAGCAACAAAATCTTGATACTATTAATAAAATGAATAAAGCTTCAGATAAGATGGCAAAATCTGAAAGAGAAGCTTATGAAAAAAGAAGAGAATCTTCTGGAAAGAAACAAGAAATTAATGAAACATTAATACCTGCAGAAAAGGCTGCAAAAACAGTAGGTATTGTTAATACATTAACAGCTAGTGCTAGTACATTGGCAACAACTTGAAGTTTAGTTAATTCTCAATTTGATATTTGGAATAATAAAGATTTAAGTTTTGGAGAAAAATTAATTCAATCTATTACTAGTTTAACAATGGCTGCGCCTGCGTTACTTAGTGTATATAAAACTTTAAGAGATTCTAGTTTAGCTTTAGCAGTTTCTAAAAATAAAGTTGCAGCAGCTACACAAGCAGAGACTGCAGTAGAAGTAGAAAATGCTGCTGCTAAGGGAGCTTCAGTTGTAGCTGAAGAAGCGGATATGGCAGCAGACACTGCGGGAGCGGCGGCAGAAACTTTAGATACAACTGCTACAGAAGCTAGTGCGGTAGCACAAACTGCAGAAAATGTGGCTACTACAGAAGGAATTGCTTTAGAAGGCGCAAATGCAGCCGCATCAGGTGTTGATGCTGCGGCTAAAACAGCACAAGCTGGTGCTACTGGAGCAGCAACTGTCGCTCAAATTGGATTAAATGCCGCAATGTTAGCAAATCCTGTTACTTGATTAGTTTTAGGTATTGCTGCATTAGTTGGTGGAATAGCATTATTTACTGCAGCTTCTAAAAAAGCAAGAGAAGCAAGAATTGCAGAAAATGATGAAGCTTATAAATCTGCAGAAGCTGCACAACAAGAAGCGAAAGCACATGAAGATTTAGCTCAAAAATATTTAGATACATATAATAGTTATAAAAAAGGAATTACTTCTAAACAGGAACTTGCAAAAGTTACAGATAGTTTAACCGAATTATTGGGTGCTGAAGCAGTTCAAGTTGCAAAATTAACAGGCAATTATGATGATTTAGCAGATAAAATAAAAGACGCAAAAAAAGAAGCTGTTCAATCAGAAGTTAATGCGCTTGATCAAAAAATTGCTGCAGCAGGAAGTAATATGCGTGAAAAATCTTATGGATCTAAGCCAGCTTCTGGAAAAAATGGTTATATTGTTGTTAGCGGAAGCGGTAATCATGGAGTTGCTTGAGGTGATGAATTTACTGATAAAGATTTTTCACAATACTTACTTGATAAAGGTTATAAAGATTTTGTAGAGCAAGAAACAAAAGATGGAGAAACTACATATTATTCGGGAATTAGAACAAAAGATGATGCTGAGTCTTTGGTTCAATTAAGAAAATATTGGGATGCATATCAAAAAGAAAGACAAAATAAGAATAGTAAATATTACGTAACTAGTAAAGAATGACATGAGTCTGAAATGAAAGATGCTTATGAAAAATTCTTTGATTCTTATGAAGAGGACTATAATAATTATCTTGCGAGCAAAGGAGAAAAATTAGATAAAGAAGCTCAATTAGGAGTTTTAAATACTGATTTTAGTAAAATAGATTCTTCAAGTAAAGAAGCTTTTAATGACTATGTTACTAAAAGAACTCAAATGAGAGATTATCTTAAAAAATCTGGAGAATATAAAGATAAATCAGATGAAGAAATTGAAGCTATCATTGATAATTACGCTGTTAAGGAAAACCAAGGTCTTGAAGATGTTATAAAAAGAGGGGTTTTAGAAAAACCTTTATTAGAAAAAATCTCTGGAAAAGGAACTTTTTATAATCCTTTACAAGGCGATCAAATGTCTATTAAAGAAAGATATGGAGCCGGTTTTGATGATGAATTACAAAAAGCTTTAGGAGATTTGAGTAATGATGAGTTAGCAGCTTTAATTGGTTCTGGAAAAGATTTAGATGCTTTATTAGCCCAAATGGAAGAAAAAGAAATTGCTTTAGGAGGAGAAACTACTTCTCTTACTGATAAGCTACATTCTTTAGCAGATCAATTTGGAGCTAATGAAATTAATACTGTTACTTTAACAGATGCCGAAAAAGAATTATTAAAAACTTATGGTTATTCAGAAGATGCTTTCTTAGATTATGTAAAACAAATCAGAGAAGCAAATAAAGAATTAGCAAATAATGAAAAACAAGCTAAAGAAGTTGCAATGGCTAATGTTCGTATGAACAAAGGTTTAGAAACTTTAGGCGATGGTTTTGATGATTGAAATAAAACAATTAAAGATGCTATTAAAAACGGAAGAGAGTTAAGTCCTGAATATAGAGAAGCAATGACTAACATTGAAGATGCTTTAGAAGATGTTTTCAATGTAGAAAATGTACCGGATGATTTCGTAAAAGCTCATTTAAAAGAAATAGGAAAATTAGCAGATGGCGATATATCTGTTTTAGAAGATTTACAAAAAGATTTAGCTAAATATACTTTTAAAGATATATTTGATGTTGATTCTATAAAAGATTTACCTCAAGAAGTTCAAAATGCAATAGCAGATATTAATGCTTTAGATTTAGATGATATTAAGATAGGAACTTCATTAGATGAAACTGGTTTAAATACAGCTCTTCAAAATATGATTGATAATACAGATATTGCTTCTGAAGATATTGAAAAAATATTAAATCAAATTGGATTTGAACCAGACGTTGAAACAAAAAAGGTTCCTGTATCAGATTTTGTAGAAAATAAAGATACTGGAAGTTATGAATATGAATATATAGATGCCGAAGGAAACACAAGGAAAAAGACAATAAGCGCAGATACTTATAATTCAACAGGTGTTGATGGCTTTATTGAAATCCCCGTTATTAATGCAAAAACCACTGCCTTTAAAGGCGCAAATGCAAAAGGCGTTAATTTTAAAAATACTAAAAAAGGTAAGAATAAAAATGGTGGTAAAGGCAAAGGCGGCGGAGGCTCAAAAGATCCAGATAAAATAGATCCATTAAAAGAAGAGATAGACCGTTACCATGATGTTAATATAAAATTAAAACAAATTGACACTGCTTTAAACAGAATTGCAGATGCTCAAGATAAAGCTTTCGGCGGAGATTTAATAAAGAATTATAATAAAGAAATTAATACTTTAAATAATCAAATTGCAACAACAAAAGAAAAATTAGGAATTGCCGCAGGAGAAATGAAAGAACTTCAAGATAAACTTAAAGGATCTGGAGTTAAATTTAACAATGATGGCACAATTAGTAATTATGCAGCAGCTTTAAAAGCACAAGAAGATTATGTAAATGGAATTATTAAACATTACAATTCACTAGGTGCGAAAGCGCAAGAAAAGTATAAAGACACAGTAGAAAAAGCAAAAGAAAATTTTGAAAAATTTAAAGAAAATTTAGAGCGTTATGATACTGTTATTACAGAAGAGATTCCTGATTTACAAGATAAAATACAATCTGCAATAGATAAGATAACAGAAGACAATATTAATAAATTCAAAATGGAAATTGATTTAAGACTTGATATTGCAGAAGCAGAAAGAGATTGAAATGAATTTAAAAAAGATGTTATTGATCAGATTGATGATGATGACATTTTAGGTAATGCTAAAGTTAAATTAGCAGATTTAAAAACTTATTTAAATGACCTTGATAATGGAGAAGTTCAATCTTTAGGAAAACATGTATCTGAAACATTAGCAGAATTAAGAAAGTTTGATAATGGACAAGCTAATGTATATGGTAGAGATAGAAAACAATCTTTAGAAGATTTAAAAGATTATTTTGATAAATTAAAAGATGCATTAACAGAAGTCGTTGAAATACAAAAAGAAATTCAAGAATCTGTAATTGATCAAATGGATAGTGTTCAAGATAAATTTGATAAACAAGCAGATACTTTTGGAATGATAAGCGATTTAGTTGAGCATGATATAAAATTAATTCAATTAGAACTAGGCGATGAAGCTTATGGTCAATTAGGTGCTTTCTATGATAAACAACAAGAAAATTATAATAATCAATTAGCCTTCCAAAAAGAACAAATGTTATTCTGGAAACAACAAATGGAAAATGCGGAAGCCGGTTCAGAAGCTGCGGAAGCCGCACAAGAAAAATGAAAAGAAGCAACTGAAGAATGAACTGATTTAACAGAAAAGGCTCTTGAAAATGTAAGAGATAAATTTGAAAACACTATTAATGATTTATTTAAAAAATTAAATGATAATCTAACAAGTGGAAAAGGTTTAGGTTATATAAAAGATGAATGAGATTTACTTGGTAAAAATGCAGAGCAATATTTAGATGATGTTAATAGATTACAAGGTATTGCTGATATTGAGAAAAAATATCAAGATGCTCTTGATGGCACTGATAATTTATCTGCTCAAAGAAAAATAAAAGATTTAATGGATAAAGAACTTAAAAATTTAAAAGATGCTGATAAATTAAGTCAAAAAGATATTGAAAGAGCAGAAAAGAAATATGATTTACTTGTTGCTCAAATAGCTCTTGAAGAAGCTCAAGCTCAAAAGAATAGATTGCGTTTAAGAAGAGATACTCAAGGAAATTATAGATATCAATATGTAGCAGATGAAGAGGCAGTAAAACAAGCTGAAGATAAATTGGGAGCTGCTTATAATAGTTTATATAATTTCGATAAAGAGAGATATCAAGAAAATTTAAATAATGCATATGATACTTGAGTTGAGTATCAAGAAAAAATGGCGGAAGCCGCAAAGATTAATGATCCAGAATTGAGAGCTGAAAAAGAAGCCCTTATTCAAGAACAATATGGTGAATTAATTAATGGTATTATTGCTGATAATGAAAAAATCAGAGAAGATTTAAGAGAATCAGCATTTATGGATTTGGCTCATTTGAGAGAAGAAGACTTACAAGGTTATCTTGATATGACTCAACAAGAGCAAGACTTAATTTTAAACGGTTTAGTTCCACAATGGCAAAGCGGCGTTCAAGACATGATTGACACCATAAAAGCAGACGGTGGATTTGAAGACGCTACTATTGATACATTTAATAAAATTAACGATGCAGCGAAAGATTATGATGATAGCGTCAAAGAAATTAATCAAGATATTACTCAAGTCACTGGAGATGTCTTAAATGGCGAAGATCAAATTATAGAAAAAAATAATGAATTTGTTGCTAGTAATGAAACTGTTATTCAAACATATAAAGATGAATTAAAAGCAGTTCAAGATTTAGCTTCAGAAGTAAATAATTTAGCAAAAGCTTATGAAGATGAACTTAAAGCAGCAAAAGAAGCTCATGATTATTTGGCACAAGAAAATGAAAAGGCTGCAAGTGCGGCTGGTGCAGAACCTATAGGCGCAACTTCAGCTACAGAAGAAAAAATTCCTGAACCAATTTCTGTTGCCGAACCAGTTTCTGTTACTCCAGCTCCTGCTCCTACTAGCAGTGGTCCTACAAAGCAACAAAATAGAGATGCGGCATGAGCTGTATGAGGCGGAAAATATGGATCTGGTGCGATTAGAAGGAAAAAATTAGCTGCCGCAGGTTTTGATCCATCACTTATTCAACATATGGTTAATATAACTTCTGGTTATACAAGTTCTAGATCAAAATTTGATAAGAGACTTGCTAAATATGGTTATGACACTGGAGGTTATACAGGCGAATGAGGTAATGAAGGTAGATTAGCTTTATTACATCAAAAAGAATTAGTTTTAAATGCTAAAGACACAGAACATATTTTAGATAGTGTAAAAATCCTTCGTTCTTTACAAGATTCAATGTGAATAAGATTTAGTTCTATTGCTAATAATATAAAAGCCAATGGATATAATGGCAATAATAGTTCAATGTTAGAACAAAATGTTCATATAGATGCTACATTCCCTAATGTTACAAATGCATTAGAAATTGAAAACGCTTTAAATAATCTTGTAAATGCGGCCTCTCAAAGAATAGGAAGATAATTATTTATCTTCCTTTTTTTATTTTGGGTTAATTTAGATTAATTGAATTAATTAAAAATTTAAATATACATAGAAGAGAAAAAATGGAGAAAAAAGGAGAGATAATATGAAGGGCAATATGAGTTATGAAACACAAATTCTTGATGCTGTTCAAAAACTTGTCGATAATGCGGTTGAAAATGCCGGATACGATAAAACAATACAATGTAAAGTTTTAAAAGTCCAAGATGCCGCGTTAGGTAAGTATAGAGTAAAATATCAAGATAGTGCTTTTTATGCATATTCACCTTCCACAGACGTTACTTACTCTGTTGGTAGTTTAGTATATGTACTTATCCCAGGAAACGATATGTCACATAATAAAACTATTTTAGGTAGTGTAGACAGTCTTGGAGTTGATTATGTTACAAATATATCTATTGAAGAACAATATGATATTATAGGAAATAATATTAGCAATTCTTCAGAAGATAGTTTTGGTTTAAGTTCATATAAAGATGGAGATACAAAAGTATTATATGATGTTGATAATAATATCAATTTAATTGGTTATAATGCTGATGCCGCAGATCTTTATATAAAGAACGGTAATTCATTATTATTGGGAGCTTATTTTAAAACAAATCTAGACACAGAACAAAGATTTAAAGGTAATTATGGAATTGCTTTTAAAGCAACTTATCTAGATGAAAATGATAATGAAATAGTAAGAGATTTTATTATTGATGTAGATAATATGAACGGTAATCCTTATGCATTAAGCAATTTTACAAAACAAATAAGTGCTTATGAATTAAATGGTTCAAAATTTCAATCAATTGATAAAATAGAAATATTTGCTGAAAATTTCCCTTTTACAGATTTAACTAAAGGTAATGATATTTTTGTAAAAGATATTCAAATATATTCTGGAACAAAAATGTTAGAAAACGAATTGTCTGGTTATGGTTTATCTTTTATAACTCCTCAAGGAGTATATTTTGATAATCAAAGTGGAGATAACGAAAGCCGCACAATTCAAGCTCAAATTAGAGTAAAAGGAAAAGTTGCAAGTTTTAATTCTGATAGAGTTTCTTACTATTGGTTTAAAGAAAATGCTTCAATTTCATCAAATTCATTAAAATATAATAAATTAGGTGGCTCAGGATGGGAATGCTTAAATAGTTATAATATAATTGATGATACTGATGTAAATAATCCATTAATAGAATGAGTTAATGGTTCTTATGAATATAAAACAACAAAAATTAATAATTTAGCAAAAGAAAATAAATATAAATGTGTTGCTGTTTATAATGATGATATTATTTTAGAAAAAGAACTAATTATTTATAATTTAAGTTCTAATTATAGTTTATCTATTGAATCTACAAATGGAAATCAATTTTATTTTGATGTAGGTAATACAAATTTAATTTGTAAAGTTAATGGAGTTGCTCAAACAAGTCAAAATTATACTTATGCTTGAGGAGTAACAGATTCTTTTGGAACTTTTACAAAAATAGAAGATACTGATAATACCTATGAAAATGTAGAAGTAAATAATATAGTAAATTATAGCGTATATAAATGTTCAGTATGGTATAATAATAATTATATCGGAACAACTTCTATTATTTTATATAATTCATTAGAAAAAGCAAAACAATATAATTTAAATATAAATAATGGTATTCAAGTATTTAAATATGATGAAAATGGTATTGCACCAAATAATGGTTCTTTAGAGAAACCTATTACAATTTTACCATTAACATTTACTTTATATGATGATAAAGGTAAGGAAATACCTCAAAATGGTATTCCAGCTTCTTCAATTACTTGGCGTGTTCCTGCTACAGATACAATGATTAGTATTCCTAGCGAATATAGAACTCCAACAGAAGAAGATGGATATTATATTTATGAAGGATTATATTCTTTAGGTTATGATATAAGTGCTAGATATAATCCTAATAAAACTAATAATGATATTGAATTAGAAATAAATTATCAAGGTATTTCATATAAAAATAAAACTAATTTATCTTTAATAAAAGAAGGAGAATCAGGAACAAACGGAACTGATTTTATATGTAAAATAGTTCCTAATATTGCGGAAGGGGAATTAAATGATTATCCTACTATTAAATATAATACAACTAATGGAACTTATAGTTTAAATTATACTCCAGTAAATGCAGATAATTGGTTTAAAGTTCAATTATGGCATGATGGAGTCAAAATATATGAAGGTAATGCTTCAGGATTATCTAATGTAGAAATGGATGAATCAGGAAATTATAAACCTGTAACTGTAGAATGGTCAATGTTAAAAAATAAATATTCTTCATTAATTACAGAAGATTCTAACTTTACAATAGATAAAGATACTGGAGGAATTACATTAAATACAACTCAATATACAGACCCTGCAAACATTGTAAAATGTACAGTAACTTATAATGGTATTGAAAGTTATGATACAATGCCTATTATATTTGCAAGAGTATCAGATAGTAATTATAATATATCTTTGAAAAAATTTAGCGGTTTCCGCTATGCAATGTATAGTGCAGATGGAAGATATCCTCAATATGATGATAACAATCCTTTTGAAATTATTGTAAAAAATGGTAACACGGATGTAAGTGAAGATTTAACTTATACATGAAGTGTAAATGGAACTACATTTATTAATGGAGAATGGGTTGATCAAGAAAATCTAGTTATTAAAAAAGTATATCGTCAAGTTTTAAAAAATAATCAAAAATATTTTAAACCTGTAGATACTTATAATGGTATGTGTATTAATAATGCTATTACTTGTGAAGTTAATGGCTATGGTTCAATTCATATTCCTATTGATTTATATTTAAATAGATATGGAAAATCTTTAATTAATGGTTGAGATGGAAACAGCATCTCAATAAACAATGACGAAGGTTTAATTTTATCTCCTCAAGTTGGGGCAGGTAAAAAAGAAAATGATAACTCTTTCACAGGAGTATTTATAGGTAGCGTTCAAGAAGATGCAAATAGCGATGTTGAAACTGGTTTATATGCTTATAGTCATGGACAAAGAACAATTGCTTTAAATGCGGAAGATGGTTCTGCAGAATTTGGTACTACTGGTTCTGGACAAATTATAATTGATCCTAGCACAGGAGCCGCAGAAATTAAATCTGGTAATTATGTTGCTGGAACAAGCGGAATGAAAATTGATTTATCAGATCCTAATATTCAATGAGGAAATGGAAATTTCTCAGTTGACCATGATGGAAAAGTTACTGCTACTCAATTATATTTAACTAGAAATTCAAATAAAACTGCCGCAGAAGAGGTAGCTGATTTAGATTATGCAACTTCTGTATTACAAATTAATCCTATTACAAATAATATTATTATTCCATGTGGAACAGATCATAAACCTATTGAAACAAAAAATTATATTATTCAAACATATCCAAAATTTAAAAATATAGATGTTTCTGGAGTAACTTGTACTTTCAATCCTAGTTCAATAACTAATTTAAGTTATACTTGAAGTGCAACTAATAAAAATATAACAGTTAAAGTAGATTCTACTAAGGCTATTGAAAATCGTTCTAATGTTATTACAGCTACTTTCAGTTATAAAGATGCTAATAATAAGACTTGGACTCAAGTTCAACGTTTTGATATTAGTTTAGGATTACAAGGAACTCAAGGTGTCCCAGGTCCTTCTGGAACAGCTTCATATTTCCATTATTATTACTCAAATGTAAATAACCCTTCTGGTTTTAGTCAAATGACAAAAACACCTTCTACTTATATGGGAACTTATGTTGATAATGTTGAAGCTGATTCAACAAATCCAAGTGATTATACATGGTTTAAGCTTGAAGGTACTGACGGACAACCAGGTAGAGATGGAACAAATGGAAAAACAACATATTTACATATAAAATATTCAAATGATGGCGGACAAACATTTACAGGTAATAGCGGAGAAGAACCTGGTGAATATATAGGTCAATATACAGACTACACTCAAGCAGATTCCTCTGATGTTTCTCGTTATACTTGGGCATTAATAAAAGGAGAAGAAGGAGAAAGTTCTTATACCCATGTTAAATATGCGGATGATGCATCTGGTACAAACATGTCTGATACTCCATTAAGCACAAGTAAATATTTAGGTGTTGCTATTACAAATAGTCCAACTGCCCCATCAGTAGCAAGTGAATATAACTGGGCTTTAATAAAAGGTGCAGATGGTACTTCACCTTATTTTGGATATTTAACAAATGAAAATCATACTTATACTTTTGGAAAAGCGCAAAACGTAACTACTCAATTATTTGGTTACTATGGAGATACAGAACAAACTGTTACTGTTGTAAGTGTAAATGGTGTTAATGCAAGCACTTCATCTACAAATACTGGAATTACAGGTTTGAAGTTTAAGGTTGATTCTATAACAGCTAAATTACACCCTACAATTACTTTTAGTTCTACTACTTCTTTAGGACAAGGTGTTAGCGCAAGTATTCCAATTATATATACAATTGGAACAAATGCTATTCCTAAAACAGTATACTTCTCAGCTTCTTCTACCGTAAAAGGAGATGCTGGTGTTAATGCTAAACTAGTAGATA
>AUXO015832339.1_pt1 | contig 15746 bp, 12 predicted proteins | sample 768731 | NCBI WGS metagenome assembly AUXO01 (sample SAMN02715735, study PRJNA202380) | gut metagenome | biome: sheep rumen | host: Ovis aries | place: New Zealand: Palmerston North
TCCTCAACATATGGAAAATGCTAGAAATAAATTTGGATTGCAAATTCAAGTTAAAATTCCTGATAATATTAGATTAGATAATGAATATGTTAGAGGTAAATTACAAAATTATTTTGATGCATATAGAACTAAAATAGATAAAACTCATAATGAAATGCTTAATGATATGGGTTATAAATATAAAGATGGTAAAATTGTAAATATATCTAATGAAAGTGAAGAACTTGATCCTTATGATTTTTATAAATTAGCATTAGAAGAAGCTACTCGATTAGGAGTTAATAGCCAATTTATGGAATATCTTGAACCAGATCCTATAACTAGATATCCTAAAATGCCTAATTATATGAATCTTGTTTCGACTAAAATTGAAAATGTTATTCAAGCTTTATATAATAGCAGAATTACTCGTCAAAAAATGCCTGGTTGGCATGCTGTTCAAGTTACTAGTATGGGTACTGATAAAAAACTTCAATATCATCCTGAAGGATGGTATAACGCTAAGGAACATAAATATATTGATAATGATGAATATAATAAATTAGAAGATAAAACTGGTTGGGAAAAATCAAATATGCCAATAATTGATATTCGCATACCTAGATGGGATAAATCAATACCTAGAGATATGCCTGAAGAAGAACTTATTAATAAACTTAAAGAAGCTGGACTTGACCAGCAAATTATAAATCGTATTCCAACTGAAGGTAAACAATCAATAGCTGTTGCTAGGGTTGTAGGATTTATAGATGATATTTATGGTTCAACAATTCTTCTTCCTGATGAATGGGTTACTCAGACAGGTGCTGACTTTGATACAGATAGTGTTTATAGTATGTATCATCATATGAGATATGATAAGAAAAAGAAAATGTTTATTAAAGAAAAATTCTTTAATCCAAATGATTATAAAGGAGAAGATAAAGAAAAAGCTTTTAGGAAACAATATACTAAATTTGTAAGAGAAGCTGTTAGAGAAAAAATTGAAAGAAAAAGAATAACTGCTGATGACCATGATGCTAAATGGAAAGAAGCATATGATGAATTTAATAATACTCAAGAGAAAAATGAACTACAATTACAATTTGATAGTATTGAGTTTGCTAAATCTGGAAAAGTTGAAGACAGTGATACTGGAGAATTAAATATTAAAAAGTCAGGAGTTTATTATAGATTACCTAGAGAAGCTCAAGACGTATTACGTTCTGTAAAACATGATAAATCTAAATATAATGGAGACAGAAAAGCATCGTATAAAGATAGACTTAAAAAAGAAATAGATGCTCTTATTGATTATACAAAAACTACAGGTAAATGGACTGCTTCTATTCAGAAATATATAAATTATTGTAATGATTTACTAGATATATTTGCTAAACAAGAAGAATTGCTTTCTGATAGATTTGAACTTGAGGATGTTAAAGAACGATATAAAGAATTAATGAAAGAAGTTGCTGGAGAAGTATCTGAAGAAAATTTTAAAGCAATACAAGCTAAAGCAGCTGAATTAGGAATTGTAGATTTTGAAACTTTTAAGACTCTCCCCGTAGAGGAAATGAATACTAATAAGGCACTTGATAATAGAGTTATTGATAGTCTTATGGAAATACTTAAAGACCCTAGTTCTCGTGAGGAAAATTATGCTACTAGTAACTTCATTGATATTAGTGAAGCTATGAGAATTATGAGTGATACTATGGGTATGTCTAGTCAGTTGGCTACTATGTATGATACTAATTCACAAATTAGAAATTTTGTTAATGCTATGAGTGGTACTAAATTAAAAGGTATGTCTGTTAATTTAGATACATTTTTATCAAAAACTTCTATGGGTAGAGCAAGAATAGGTGGAGATTTTTATAAAAAGATTAGAATAAAATATGATTTAACTAGAAAAGATGATAAAGGAAATCCAATATATGATAAAGATGCTATAAAATATTCTTTTGGTTCTGAAAATGTAGAAGATTATGGAGATTATATAATAGTAACTCATCATAATATGGGTTGGTCTAATGATAATAAAAACGTAGCTGGAAAAATTATAAGTATGTATAGTTCTGAAACTACTGCTCATACACTTGATGCAATGAAAGTAGGTAGTGCATATAATGTAAATGAATTTACATTTAAAGCATATAAACTTATGCCTATGATTGGTTCAGATTATTATACAACTATGGCATTTATTTATCAACCTGCAATTAGTAGACTAAATGTAGAACATGATAAATTAAATTCTGCTTATAATAATTCAAGTGGCAACGAAATTAGAAATGCCACTAAAAATATAATAAAAGAAATATTAACAGCTTTAGATGATAAAGAAGGATTAAAATTACATGGATATTTTGATTTAATTAAATATATAAGTACTAACGAAAAAGTTAAACCTATTTTTGAGCAATTATTAGGAACAACTATAGACGGTGGCAAAAATACATATCAAAATGTTGATAAAATATTTGATATATCTTTAATGATTGAAAGACTTGATCATGTGAAAGATTTTAATAATGAATTTAATTACAAGTTTAATGTAGATGATGGGAGAGATATAAATGACAAGCTTAGAGATGCTTGTATAGATTTAATAATGCTTTCTCAATATGATGTGTTATCGAATTTAGGAAATCATATAAATAAAATAGCCCAAGTTTCTAAACCTGAAAAAATAGGTGCTGCTCAAACTATTTATGAAACGAAAAGAATTATAAGGAGAATAAATGATATAACTGGAAGAACTGAACTTTTAAGAGATTCTGAAGGATATGTTGATAGTAGAAGTGAAGATGAAATAAAAGAAGATAAGGCTACTGCTAAATGTTTATTGGTTGATATAAAAGATTCTGAAGGTAAATCTACTCCAGTTGGATTTTTAAATGCTTTATTTCCAACAGAATCGGATAATAAAACTATAATACCGGAAAATTCATTTTATCCATTTATTGCACAAATGTATAAAAGTTCAACTATTGCTAGTGTTGAAATAAATTCTAGATTATTTAGATTAGAAGATGAAAAGTATTATAGAATAATTGCAGATGTTGAACAGAAAATTGGTAGAAGATTAAATCCAGATCAAGCTAAAGAATTTAAAAAATATTTAATGGGATATGTTTATACTAGAGTTCCTGCATTAGCTTTACCATTAGATATTGATGAAAATGGAAAAATTAGTAGTAAATATGGAATGGATGATTTAGATATTAGAGATGAAGAAATTAGAAGAGTAAATGGATTTGCTACTAGGAGTGGGTCTCTCAGAATAAAAAATGTAAATAATCCTACTGAAGCTGAAATAGAAGAATATAAGAAATTAACTCCTGCTCAAAAAGTTTTATTTGTTCAAAGAAGTTTCAGAGATGGTAAAGGTATATTTGGTCTAATATCTGCTGAGTCTGCAAGACCTCAAGATGTTGTTCTTGGAAAAGGTTCTGGACAAAGAATATCTTTTAATGATGAAGCTGTAGATATAGAAACTATGTTTGAGGAATTTACAAAGTCATTTAGTAATAAAAATCCTCTTATAAGACTTGCTGCTATAGATTTAGTTAAATATGCGTTACTTGTAGAAAATCATAATTTTGGAAAAAATAAAGTAAGTAAATTTATTATAAATGATGCGTTATATAATGGAACAAATAATTATGGTTTAAATGTAGTTGAAGAATCTAGTAGAATACTTGATAATGAAATAGGTAAAGATTTAATATCGGATGAATTTATAAGAAGATTTATTCGTTCTCATTCAGAAATAGCTCCTACGGTTAGAATATTCTATAAAACTAAAAATGAAATAGGAGAATCTGATGTTACTGCTGAACAAAAAGGATTAATAAAATGTTTAAAACATGCTAACGGAATAATAATAATTCCTAAAGTAGAATCTAAAGAAGGTGTAAAATTAAATGATGTTGATAATAATATACAAGCATTTAGAGAAAAAATTGAAGAATTTGGTGATAAATATATAAACTTATCATATAGAAGATATTCTGAAGATGCTATGGGCTCTTCAATAGAAAGAAGAGCAAATGTATTATATGAAGTAAGAATGTTAGACGATGGAACTTATTTTCTGATTCCTCATACTAGACTTGATAGAAATGAACAACAAAAATATAGCTATATTAAAGATAATAATAATAGAGAAACATATACTGATACAGATCCTGCTACAGGAATTACAAAAAATACTGCTAATAAATTCTTTATAGAAGAATATTATGAATCTATTTTTGATGAATTTAAAAGAGATATAAATCCTGTAGATGATGATGGTCAATTTGTTTCATCGGATTCTAAAACAGTATTTAGTTTAATAAAGAAACATATAGACAATGTTAATAAAGAAATTGCTAAGAAAGTAGAAGCCCCTAGACAAATTAAAAGTGAAAATGATGCTGTAAATGATAGAAATTTATTAGATAAATTATCTACAAATCCTGATATTAACAGGCCATATTTAAAACCTCAAGTTGATAAGTTTATAGAAGCAATAAATGGAGGAAATCCTAGAATTGCTAAATTTAGAGAAAATAAATATGGAATAAATGGTTCTGAAAATATTCAAAATAAAGTATATGTGTATAATGTATCTCCTGATATTAGAAATATGTTCCCTGTAGGTAAATGGGTTATACAAAGAATTAAAGATAGAGATGGTAATAAAATGTATGTAAAAATAAAAAAATTAGAACATAGTAATATTAAGTTAGGAAGTGACAAAATAACTAATCCTTCATTGATGGTTGCTAAAGACCAATATGATAGAGAACTTAAAACATTCTCATATGCAAAACATATGTATATAGTTAAAGTTGCTACTAAAGATGAAATTAGAGAATTAGATAAAAAGAATGAAGTTGATGACAATACAACTCCAATTATGATGTCTGTTGCGAGAAGAATTGAAGGAAGAAATTATGATGCTACAGCTACAGATGTATTTGATAAATTTATGCCTGCTATATTAAATAAAATATCAACTGATGCAAAAAGAGATGATATTAGAGCAACTGAATTTATGGACTTTGTTCGTCAATATGGAATAAATACTAGATTAATGAGTAGTGTTGCTAAAGATGCAAAAGCTGTATATAGAAATCTAGATTACTATACTAGACAAATGGTTAATTATTATAAAGAACAACTAGATAAATTTGAATTGTCAAACGGAGAAATATACAGTGTAGATGATAAAGAATTATATAGAAAACTTGGAGAAGCTGATATATTAGACCAACAAAGTGATTATAATAGATTAATAAAACTTTTATTAGATGTTAAAAATATGGGAGAATATTATTCTATGATTGGTCACTTAGAAGGTCAAGATGAAATTAATAAATATGTTGATAGTATGTTAGCAAATGTTAAGTCTTTAGCTGCTCATAAAATATATACTGCATTTGACCATTTATTTAATATTTATTTTGCTCAATTTAGTACTGACCCGCTAATAAAAGAAGGTATTATAAAACTTCGTGAACAATTTGGAGATTTAAATGCTTTAGATGCATCATTGACTGATGTTACTCATATACGTTCAAAAGAAGTTCAAGTTGTTACTAAGATAATTAATGATACTTTGGCTAGAGTTGAACGAATAACTGCTCCTAGAGCCCAAGCTGAATTTGAAAGTAAATATGATAATATTGTTAAAAAAGCATCTACTCCTATTGATTTTACAAAAATAATAAATAAGGATGGATATTTTGTCAAAGACTACACTGAAGATTTCATAAAAGAAAAAAGAAGAATAGATAATGAATTAGATGCTTATGTTGATGAAAATAAAAGAGACAGTGAAGGTTATTATAGAAAATGGATAGAAAAAGAAAGGTTTTATATAAATAATGTAAATCGCGAAGTTGTATCTCAATACTATAAAGATAAAGTTGATAACTTAGAAAGAGCATTAAATGAAGGAGGAAATATATTTATAGAATATAAGAGATTATCTAGACAGTTATATGATACAGTATATGATTATAATACTGATGAAGAAAGTAAAAGAAGAGCAAATATACAAGCTCAAATAAATGAATTACTTGAGGAATATAATGAAGAAGCCGGAGCTAAAAAATCTGATAGTATAATACTTAAAATTCGTGCTGTACAAGAATTTAGAAAACGTGAGATGGAAATTAATAAAAAGTATTATGATTATCAAGCATATGATGGATGGAAAAGTGATGTTGAACATTATACTAATATAATAAAAACTTATGATGAAACTCATACATTACAACCTCATGATATTAAAATGAAAAATGCTGAATATGCTGAAGCTTGGAATTGGATACATAGCAATACTTATAGAACTATTTCTCAAGAAACTAAGGCTACTATAAATAATTTGCGTAGAAGTGTATATGGAGATGCAGATTATAAAGGTAGTGTTGCAAGAAGATTAGCTAAAGAAAGAGAAGGAGTTCTTGGTGAAAATAACAGAATGGATGCTAGAAACTTTACTGATGATGATATAAGAAAAATTAAACAAGACTTTGTAGCTAAACATTCTAGATATAGTACAGTTGATGGAACGAATAAATCGCTATTAAAATATGTTCCAGAGCAACCAATTCTAACCGATGCTTTTTGGAATGAGTTTAATAAGTTATATAATCCAAATATATCTAGAGCTGATAAACATAGAACTCATCTAATTATAAATAAAATAATAGAGCCATATTTTGATAAGAATACAGGTAAATTAGATACCATTAGTTTAGTAAAATATTTGGAAAATCATTTAGATGTATATAATGAACTCAAAAACGCTTATGAATCATTGAGAGCTAGAAAAGGTGGAGGTAAACAAAGTAGAGCGTTTATTGAACATTTTAAGAATACTATGGAAATGGCTTATAATAAACAGGCTTATGATGAAGAAAAAGCTATATTAGATGATGGATATAATAATATTTCCTCTACGGGGAAAAAGTCAATTAGCAAAAAAGCATATAATATTTGGATGGATTTATTTACAGTTCTTGATAAAGATAATTCATTAGTTCCTAGATTTGAAGTATTTGGATATTTTAAAATTAAAGATGAAAAATACATAAACAAAGCAAAAACTGAAGCTAGAGATAAACTTAGAAGAAATGTTAGATACACTCCTAATGAATACTATTACGATGCTAGAGCAAAAGCTATTGCTGAAGGTAAATATGATCAATGGTTTGAATTAAATCATGTATATAATACAGATACTGGTAATTGGGAGCCTCTTAGAATATGGACACAGATGGAACTAAGAGAAGATAATGAATTTGGTGATGAATATCAATATGTTCCTACTTTTGATAATTCTAGAAAATTAGTTAAAGATGAATTTAAAAATAAAAATTGGAAGAAAGGACAACTCAGATATAATTCAACTACAGGAAATTATAATAACGGAATACAATTAACAGCTGATGAACAAAGAATGAAAGAATTTCTTCAAGAAACTGTTAAAAGTGCGGCTTATAATATTGCTACAAGGAGAGCTGCTGAATCAGGTATGGCACCAAGAATGATTGCTGCTGAACCATGGAATACTGTTAAGATATTTAAAGAGATTTTCAATACTGTAGGATTAACAATAGACAAAAGTTGGAAACTTCCAAATGATAATAGAGGAATGGTAACATACAATGATGATAGACAAGTAGAAAATGGAATGCTTCAACTTATAAAGACTAAAGGTTGGGAAAAGGAAAAGAAAATAGAACAGCAAACTGCTGCTCAAACTGATGAACAATATAGACAATATGTTAGAAGTATTCAAGCTGAAAATGAAGAAATAAGAAAACGAAACTTAGAACGAGAAAGAGCTGTTAGAAGTAATGATTGGAGAAAAGTATTTAGTGAATTTGTAAAAGCTAGTACTTTATTTAAAGGAAAAGAACTTGCTAAAAATACTGCTCATATATTATTAGAAGAATTAAATATGAATAATGCTTATGCAATAAGTAGTAGAGGAGGTATATCTAGAAATAGTAAAGAGTCTGCTTTAGATTACAACGCTCCTAATACTGAAATGCAAAGACATATTTATGATGTTGTTAATAATTGGGTCAAAAGAAGAATATTTGATGATTATCATGATAGAAGTAAAGCTCGTTCATTTGCAAATAGTATTCAACAGTTTACTAGTGCTAAATTTATGATTGGTAATATGTGGTCAGGTATAACCAATGTTACTATGGGTTGGACTAATATGGCTATGGAAACTTTTGCGGGTGAATATTTTGAAAAGAAAGATTGCTGGGATGCAAGTTGGGAATATGCTGGTGGAGCTTTGAGTTATGTTCAAGGATTAATTGGTGGAGAACGTACTAGATTTACAAATAAAGCTGATGCATTAATTCATTATTTTAATGTGATAGAATATGACAGATTATTAGAACGTAGAGATAATGAAAATATTGATGAATATTCTCAAAGACTTCGCAAAATACTTTATCTTAATCAATCTGGAGGTGAACATTTAATGCAAAATAGCGTTTTACTTGCTGCACTTAAAGGAACTAGAATTTGGTTTGATAGAAGTAGAAATAAAGCTCAATTAGTTTCTAAACAACAATTAAGATATGAATATGAACACAAAGCACTAAGTAAAGTTCTAGATCGTTTTCCTGTTTATAAACAAGCATTTGAAGCATTTAAGCAATCTATTAGTGAAAATAAATATGAACTATTTCAATATGATAAACGTAAGAAAGATTTAGCTTCAGAATTTATTAGATTAATATATCATAATGATGTTCCAGGTCATACTATAGAAAAAACTATAGGAGAACAAATAAAGAACGCATTTATTGAAGAACGTAAGAAAGCTGTAGAAGAAGCAGATGCTAAATTTGAAACTTTAAATACAGTATATGACCAAATTCAATTTATTGATGGCAAAATAGAAATAAAAAATCAAACTGATAATGATGGAAATATAATAACTCATTCTGGAGATGTTGGTTATTTAACTGAGCAACTAGTAGGAGATATGGCAAATAGAGTTATATCAATTAATAAAAAGATTCATGGTGTATATGATAAAGATGGAGCTGCTATGTTGGAACGTAAATGGTATGGAAGTCTTTTAATGCAATATCATAAGCATATTTGGCCTGGTATTATGAAACATTGGCGAAATAGAGGATATTGGAATGAATATAGAGGTACTAGAGAAAGAGGTATGTATACTGATTTATTTTCTTATTTCAACCATAGTTTGCATTTAGTTGATGAATGGAAAAAATCTGCTAAAGTTCCTGAAAATGGATTTGTGGATAATTTTGTTAATTCATTAAAATCTCTTGGAACTATAGGTTCAGAACTTAAACTTAATTGGCAATTAATGCCTACTGAACAACGAAATAATATGGCTAGAATATTTGGTGAACTTGCTGGATTAAGTGCTGTATTCTTAACAGGCATGCTTGTGTATGCATTATATGATGATGAAGAAGAAGTACATAATAGTGGATTTGCATCTAATGCTATATATTTGGCTGATAGATTAGCATCTGAAATTATAATGTATAATGGCTATGGTACATGGCAAGAAGTACAAACTCTTTGGAGTAATCCTGTTGCAGGTGGAGCTTTCTTTGCGGATGCTTTAAAAGCTGCTACTCTTACAATGGAATTTATGATAGATCCAGACTTTGATAGTACTTATGATAAAGGTCCATATAAAGGTATGTCTAAATGGGAAGTTCTTGCTAGACGTAACTTCTGGCTTACTAGACTTGGACTTAGATTTACTACTATTGGTGCTAATAATAAGTATTATAGAATTGGAAATAAATCTATTATTCTTAATGCTGCTAAAAAAGCTGTTGGATTTGATAATCCTAATGATGAAGATACAGATTTTAATACTGGTACACGTTTTGAACAATAATATTGTGCAATAAAAAATGCCCACACAAGCTAATTAAAGCTCAGTGTGGGCATTTGTTTTATGCAATGACTAACTATATTAGATTATTATTTATCTTCAGAAGTAGCTTTATTTAGCTTACTCTTAGATGTCTTTTTAGCAGGTTTAAGTCTAGCAACAAGTTTATCAATATCAGCATCACTTAATTCTAAAGTAGCAGAACCTTTTATAGAACTATTAACAAAGTTAGCAATCGTTTTAATAATTTCAAGTTGATTTTTCTTTATTGTACTAAGATCATTAAAGATATAATCTTCATTCTTGTAAACATTATCTCTGTACTTAACAAGAATATCTCTATTCTTTTTTATTTCATCTACTATACATTTTAAATACTCTTCTGTTTGATGATTAAAATTATTAGTATATTGTTTTAAATTAGATACTCTTGCTGTTAGAGCAATATTTAAAACAACTAAAATAACTAATACAGCTAAAATTAAAGTTTCCATTTTGTCAAACGTTTGATAAATTAATAATTCCACTACGGGGAAAACATTAATTAAGCTCTCCCCGTAGATGGATAAATTAAGCTAAAATTACTTTTAAAGCATTACCACAATGAGGACAACTTGTACTAATTGCATAACCAGATTCTATATTCCATTCATCTTCTATACTGAAATTAAATTGAATATTCTCTTCGCATCTAGGACATTCACCTTCATAAATAGATAATACTTGATTAAATGTTACATAACATTCTTGCTCATTCATAGTCGCCTACTAAATCACTTGTAACAGCTGTAAGATATACATCTTTTACTCTATCATCATAAGATAACTCAATTTCTTCTTTAAATGAACGAATAATAAGTATTTTAAGATAATCAGTCATGAAATCAAGTTGATACTTTAATAATGTTAAAGGACAAGAAAGTTCAAAATCTAGTTCACAATTATTAGCTTTAGCAATCATAAGTCTAAGTTTAATAACTTTTTCTTCTAGCTGATAATACTCATTTATAAATCTTTTTTGATAATCTTTTAAAACTGCCATAATTTAAAGTTTTAAATTGTCTGCTGTAGGTTCAATTTTACTACCAGTATTTGGATCTTTACTACTCGGATAAGGATTAGGTTGATTAAGACGTTTTAAATCCATACCCAACCACATTACTGCTTCTTGAAGTTTAGTTATTGCTATACTAACTTCTCTACAAGAATCAAGACATTTAACTTCTTGAATCTTCTCATCAATGTCTTTTCTTAGTTGTTTAATTTTTACAACTTCATTATACAAATCCATAATATTTACTTTTAATATTAGTTTGTCTAAATTATCATTAAACCATTTATTTACCAGTACTACCGTGACCTCCTTCACCTCTTTCAGTTTTAGATAGTTCGGTTGTTTCTTCTAATTCAATAGAAGGATAAGGAAGTATAATTAATTGAGCTATTTTATCACCAATATAATATGGCTGAGCGCCATTAATCATATCTCTATTTTTAAATGTTACGAATATTTCTCCTCTATATCCACTATCAATTACTCCTACATGATTCGTCATATAAGCAAAAGTTTTTCTATTAGAACTTCTAGGAAAAATTAAACCTACATGACCTTCTGGAATTTCAATGGCTAGTCCAGTACCATAAATATGATTGTCTTTATCATCTTTTTCATGAGAAATAGCAATCAAATCCATACCAGCATCGCCAGGTTTAGCATACTTTGGAATAACAGCTCTTTCGTCTAATTTTTTAATTTTAATTTTAAGTTTCATAGTTTAAACTGTTAATAAATAATTACCTACTCTTTCAATCTTGTTAGCCTTATCCCCGTAGAGAAGACTATCAAATCGTTTCTCACCAGATACATTGTCAACATTTGAATAATATCCAGTAACAGCATTATATACACCCCAGGCTGTACCTCTAATATCATCTTGAGCTATACCACCATGATAGTAGCTATTCATATCAGTTATAATATTAACTTTCTTTGTGCTAATATTAGCATCTTGCATAGCATTATAATCTCTATGTACTATTTGTTTAATAGTATGTCCTGTAGTAAATAAATCATCAATTTCTTTATCTGATAAAATAAGTCTAGCAAAAGCCTCAGAAGCTTGATCATCAGTCATTTTCTTTTTAGCAAGTTGTTCCCAAGTGTTTTTCAAAGCAGATATTTTTACTTTACTAATTCCGAGAATATCACTTGCTAAATCTAAATTACTATGAACACTCTGAGTATGCCTAAAACTTATATATTTATCAGCACCTTTAATTGCAGCATTAAGACAATTAGTACAAAATATTCTAACTGGAGTTAGCATAATTTTAAGTCCTGTACTGCCATCATGACTATTCATAATAACAAGATAATTATCAACAGGGTCTCCATCAACAAGTATTGTATCTGGTAATTTAGCAGCAACAAATACTCTTTCTCCATATCCTAAACTTCCAGCTGTATACCATATAGCTTTATCTTTACCTATAGCATTATCAAAGAAATTAAAAGCATCAATATTTTGAACTGGGGTGTATCTTCCTTTTACTATACCTAATGGTTGTCCAATATCAGTACGATATGTAGCATAAGCATTAGGTACTTGTTTATATTTTTGAATTAAATCATCTTTAGTGGTCATTTGGCCATATACTTCACACTTTGCGACTGACCAATTCAATTTAGCTTTTTCCATTACTTGAGCTGCTGTAGTACAATCTCCAACTGCAACAGTTCCTGGAAACGTAAATGGTAATCCTTTTTGTGTCATTTGTATAACTTGTTTCTTATATTATAATAAACATCTTGTGCTTCTTCATAATGATAATCATAAATATCTAAAAGTTCTTTTAGTGCTTTAGATTTATGGTCTACTGCAAATATAATTTCATTTTTAACTACATTATTTATCATAGTTACAGGAATTTCTTTTCTAATTAGTTCAGGTTCCAAATAAGTTTCAGAAGGATATTTTCTAAAACTATCAATTACAATATATTCTTTATTTATTATACCTCCTTTATTTATAAATAATTGTATATGATCTCCATTAAATCTAGAAGTAGGATTTGTATGCTTAACAAATAGATTATCAGTAATAGTATATTCATTAGTTACTAATATTTTATATGGTCTAAGATTAATAAGTTTCTTATTACCATTTTTATCAGTAAATTTAATTAATTCTTTGCATCTATTACATATAAATCTTTCTCCATCCATTGTATACCAATTATCATCTAGCATATTTATTGGGCTAAGTCTAAATCCATGTTTTATATAATCATGAAGAAATTCAGCAAATATAAATAGTTCATCATTATTAATTATCTTAGTTTTCCCTTCTAGTTGTTTAGCAAACTTTTCTATAGCCTTAAAATAATTGTGATTGTCTTTATAATAACTTCGGGCTAATTCAACTTCAGCCCGAAGTCTATCAATAGCTTCACTCATTACTTAATAGTTAATGATTTATTTTCTTCAATATGAGCAACAGATAAATCCGGATTAAAAGATTCTATATATTGCTTAGTTTCAGATTTATTTATACTAGCATCTATATGACCAAATACATCATCACCAAATGCTTCAAGATATTTAATATCATTTTTTACTAAGTCTTTAACAGAATTTTCTTTACTAATATTTATTTTAATGTTAGATAAGTCTGATAAAGTATAAGGAACAAAGTCGTCAGGATTTTCTAATTCAGATTTAATTCCTGCATTAATAACATCAATCATTCCTTGAAAATCAACATCATCATCTATATCCAACATTCCATTCTTTTGCATTTCTACTATAAATTCTGCAAAAGCTAATTTAAACGCATTGATTCTATCTTCATTTACAACTACAGATTTACTTTTTCTAGAACTAATTCTAAATGTACCAGTTTCTATAAATTTTCCATCAGTTCCAAACATTTCTACTGCTTCAAGCATCATTTTCTTAAGTCTTTCTATTCTATTTTCATATACTTTACGTCTAGCACGAATTCTTTTTTCTTCCTCTTTACAGTTATCTACGAAAGACTCAAAAGTTTTAACTGCTTTAGCATATTTGTCTAATTTATCTCTAAAATTCTTTTCTGTAACTGCAAGATATTGTTCTTGTTCTGGAGTAATTTCTCCTTCTTGATCTTCAATTGCTTGAAATACTCCAAGTAATTGTTCTTCTATATCATATAAACTAAGCATGATAAATAAAATTTAATCTATTAATATCTAATTTTTTATTACTAGTCATATAATGAATTTCATCTAAATTATAATTTAAATTAAAATCCAATATAGCTTCAATTTCTTCATTAGATAGAAAATCTCTAACATGGTCTATTTCAACTTGATCTATTCTACATTTAGAATAATCAAATATATAAACATAAGTAGTATTCATTGTTTTCTATAATACCATTGAACATTTTCACTATTAACAGTAGTACTATATTTAATAACCTTTATCTTACCACAACAAGTACATCTGCTAACTATTGCTTTTCCAACTGGTTCATCAAAACATTTAATATCTTCTTCTTTTATAACTTCATATTTATGAAGTCCAAGCCAACATAATAATCTTTTCATATTAAATTAATTTAGTTAAACAATGCTTCAATATAATAATTCATCTTCTTCACGATTAGACTTCTTACCTTTATTTTCAATCAGATATTTATGTAATCTATCAGCAGCATCTTTAGGAGTATGGCCATCCCATTCATCTGCTACTTCCTTTTCTGGAATTTGAAACAAATCCCAATCTTTTAGTTCATAATGATTACTAATTTGTCCTGTAGGAAGATTAGCCATAACAATAAACCATCCACCACCAAAACATTCCTCATCATCATGATGTTTCTTACTTTTATGTACCCATTCCTTTGGCAGTAGATTAAAGAAAGCAGCATTATAAAGCATACGATAATAATAAAGTTCATTAAAAGTATGATAACCATCAGATATTTCTCCTTTATCTTCAGGTTCTTTTTGTTTTTCAAGCCAATTAAGAACATCATCTATAGGAAATCCCCCAAAATTATCACACCCATAGTCATCTTTCATTTCTTTTACAACTTCTATTATGGCTTCAGGCATTATAGCATCTTCAATCTTTTTAAGTTCTGGAAAGATATTAGTAAGAGTATTCTTAAAACATTCTACTCCTATTTTAGAACCATTACACAAATCTTGTGCAGTTTCATAGTTTTTCTTTGCTATTTCTAAAGCCTCGTCGTAGGCTTTTGCTTTTTGTTCTATAGTAAGTTCTTTCATAATTACAATAATTTAAATTCATTCTTTTACAGGTGCAATAGTTGTTACACTTTTAGATGATTTTCTTCTAATCATTTCGCCTTTATCATTTCTTAATAATTCTCCTTGATCTTTAAGTGTATTAAGAAGTTCATTAGGAAACAGTTCATCTGGTATATCAACAATATATGCTTCATAAGCAGAATTTACACCCATGTAAAATTCTTCAACACATGGTATATTACAAATATGGAAGCTAAGTTTCATAATCTTCATCTCCTTTCAAATAATCCTCAATGCAAGCACCAATCCAACCTATAAGATAAGCATATGCTTCTTCTGTTGCATCACAAAAAGGAACATTAAGACCTACGTCAAGCATCATTCTTACAGCATGTAAAGATTCATGTAGTATTGTTCTAAAAGTAGGTCTTCCATTAAAAATTATTCCAACTGCCATTGCATAATAATCACTTGTTCTTCTTGTTAAAAACAGTGTTTTTGCTTTTACAGTAGGATCATATTTAATTTCATTATCTTCATTTGGTGCAGCATTAAAGTATTCTTTATTAACACTTTCTGCATCATAAGA
>AUXO013142064.1_pt1 | contig 15743 bp, 24 predicted proteins | sample 768731 | NCBI WGS metagenome assembly AUXO01 (sample SAMN02715735, study PRJNA202380) | gut metagenome | biome: sheep rumen | host: Ovis aries | place: New Zealand: Palmerston North
GTGTAATGTATATGTTTTATTCCGGCATCTTTTATTGCTCTCATACATGCCGGACAAGGGCGAGATAATCCGCCGGGTTGATCGTTTCGTATTCTATATATGTAGAGATGGACTTTGGAGAAATCTATATCTAGCTTCTTAATAGCATTCAGACACATAATTTCAGCGTGAATCTTTGGGAGAGGATCAGATGCGGCTTCCATCATGTATCTGTATTTGTTATAGAATCCCTGGCGCGGATGCGTCTTGTTTGAGTTGCAGCCAACGCCGATTATTGAGTTCTGGTAGACGGCGATACAGCCGGTGTGCGTTCTTGAGTAGTCGGAGAGAAGAGCAGCTGCTCTTGCCTTTTTAAAATAACGGGTATTAATCATGCGGCTCGTCTTTTATCTAAGTACTCAATATATGAGAGTACACCACCATCTGGAATCCACGCATCAATAAGTTCAATACATGGATCATAATTTTTCTTTGGGGTTTCATAATATACTTCAGCCATTAGACCCATGCTTTTCACCTTTCGATAGCAAGCACTTACAAATGGTTTGAAATATAATTTACTTTTTTGAATGCAATCATCTGTAGGTCTACCGTTTTCATCATAAGTAATATTTAATAACTTGGCACAACGTCTATGAATCGTTTCTCGAAGAAGCCTAGCCTGCGTTCTATTAATCCTCTCATTGTCTTCAAATGAATTCATTCTATCCGTAAGAGTGTTTATTTTTAATTCATGTTCTGCAACAGTTGAATTTAACAAGCCCATCTGTTGAGAAAGGTTACTAGTTATCATTGCTGTTTTATCTACTGTTTGGATTAACCCGGCCATTATATCCTTATAATTTTCATAAACGTTACTCATTTATATTTCCCCCTATATTCTTAATTAACTGCTGCGCAAAACTATCTAAGGCTTTTATAGATTTTATGAAATCATGCTTAATATCATCTGAAATATTTTCTATTTCTTCAAATGCCCAAACATGTCCACCATAAATTCTAAGATAATTGTTGGTAGCACTAGTAAGGTATTCAATGTCTTTTTGTGCCGATTTTACAGATTCTGTTTTACTACCAATTTCTTCTTTTAATTTCGTTATTTCATTTTTCGCAGCTTCAGCTTTTTCCTTCATTTTATTAAAGTCGTCTTCAGTTCTTGCTATGTCATATCTTGCCTGATCTAGTTTCGATTTAAGTTCTTGTTCCCGAAGAAGCGATTCATTATATTTATCTAGGTATTTCTGAATTTCTGCTTTGGTATATTTTTTAGTAATATCAAGTGATTTAATAAATTCTAGCTGATCATCTTTTGAAAGCTGTCTTGCAATCGCAACTGCCGTAGACGGCTTTATCATGCCAGTATCCAAGAAATCCTCGACTTCCGGGATCAGGTCAGCAAGCTGTTTGTAGCGGTTTAATGTATCTACGGACATGCCAAGCTGGTTTGCGAGTTCGGATTGGGTGGTAGCATTCACTTCCGCATTTTGCGGAACTGATTTTCTATCACCACCATTTCGTATCCCATAAATCCGCTCCAGTTCTTTAATGCAGCGGCCGAGTTTGACGGGGTTAGGGTTGCCGATACCTCGCTGTCGAAGATTTGTTTCTAGCAAATCTTTAAGGACTTTATCATCGTCTGAATAAGAATGCATGTCTGTCATTATTTCAGTTATACCGAGTTCTTTGCAGGCCCTTACTCGCTGATGTCCAGAAACAATTGTTTTATCCTGAGTTATAACAATTGGTTCAATTACTCCGGAGGTTTTTATGGATTCAAGAAATGTATTCCATGAATCTCCGGTGATATCATCAAAGAATTCGTTATTCCGCGGATGTTGTTTCAATTCATTAATATTTAATAACTGCACTTAATCACTCCTTGTTGTTTAGTTCGTTAGCAAGTTAAGGAAAAGATAACACAAAATTTTAAATCTGTCAACATTTAATTTTTACTAACATTGAAAATCCAGTTGATTAATAAGTTTCTCATTCTGACGCTGGGAACGTATATCCATATTTCTTTTCCATCTCTAATGGCAGAACGCCAAATCCATTGAAGCATTTCTGACAAAGCATATCCGTCTTCATCAATTTTGACATTATGATCCTGAAAAAATCCTTTTACCATAGGATTAAGATAAATGTTAACCGCATAAGCCAATGAAGATCTTTCCCGGTACGCATTTGTAGCTCTGGCATTTAACGAAAGAAACCCTCTGGAATATCCGTTGCCTGAAAGCCTGGATTTATATTTCTTAAATGTAGTCCAGAGATTTTCTTTTGATGGAGACTTTCTAATATTATGAAAGAAATTGTAGATATCTCCCTGTAACTTTTCAATTAATGCCGTATCTTCGTTTTTATCAAACCATCCACGAGAAAGATCCGTTCTTTCGCTGCCGATTTTGTTTAGCTTTTCATTATCTACTATATGAATTAGATTCGAATAATCTTCGACACATGGTTCCGGTGTATCTGAAAACCTATATGTTTCCGTCGAATCTCCGGCTATATATTTAAATGTATACGGCAAATTGTAGTAGTCATAATAATATGCCTGGATTTGCGCTTTAAACATATATGTTAAGATATAGATTTCGGAAAATGAGTTAAATACTTCTATAGGAAATAGCCATAGCAGGATTTTCCCTCTTGCTAAAACTACGGCCCCCAGATTGCATAGATTTTTTATGTCTTCAAATTTGCCGGTATATCTTTGTTCTTCTGTTCGCCAGGTTAATACTCCGGTTTCTTCGTTATAGTTGCAGTATTTGTTTAATAGTGTTTCCAGATCACATTGAGTTATAGAGTATTCTGTTACTACACTGGCAACTTCATCCATTATTAATATGTAATCCAGTTTGGAACATAGGCTAATAATTTCTGTATCAAATCGATTGAATAAAGCATGAGTACTAACTATGTTACGCCCTTTTTTAATTAGGTATTTAATATTGGATAATTTGCTGCCACCTTTATATGCTGGCTCAGAAAATTTCATTTGAGGGCAGGATTCTTTGTAGCGCTGAATTTCATCTAGGTATGGAGTAATTACAATTACCCGTTTGTCTGGATCTAGGTTATTAATGTAGTTGATAGCTGCACTGGATTTTCCTCTGCCCATTATTTCGTCTACAACATTTATATTCATTATTAATAGTAAATCCTTTCTATAAATTCGTACTATAACTGCCGTTTGGCTATGCTAATTTCCGATTACTTATTTTTCAAAGGTTTTAGAATTTTAGAAGATTGAACCTTCTAAAATTTTTACCATGAAGCGGTCTGGTTATTTGTCAAATAAGCAAAAGATGCATTTTGGGTCAAAACCTTCTAAAATCGAAAATTTTTACTTGTTTTTCAAGGGGTTTAGACGTTGTTCCTTAAAAAGAGGTATATAAAACCTTCTAAAATTTTTTAAGGAATGGTAATCCAAAAATGACACAAAAGAAAAATAGCATAAATTAAATTATATGTCAACCCCTTTCGAACCCTACGCATTCGCTCCGGGACACCCCAATCTTGGGGTTTTCGGTCATACTGTCTGCGACGCATTCGCTTACTCAGACAGCATGAAATAGATTGAGATTGTTTTTTATTAGCAAAACAATAAACTGGTGTGGTACTGGTTTTATATTATTTAAAATAACAGATGGAAATTGTACGCTTAAAGATTCCTGGAATGCGGAAACGAACTTTATCATACGCTCCAACTTAATTGACCGCATTATTGCGGGTGAGATAGAGTTTTATTATTTCATTGTTATAATGATTGTTTTTGTGGATTGGAATAGATGATGGATATTATTAAATAGAAGTGTTTTTACATTTTAGGAAGGTAGTTTTTGGAGAAAGATTTGAATTGAGTAGATGGTTTGAAGTGGAGGAGATTGGGAATTACGATTTGTGAATCGATGGATTTTTGTTGTGGTGTGTTGGTGGACCAGCTTGTAAAAAACCCCAGTTTTTCGGCTCATTTTTGCTGAAAATGGGCCCAGGGTTTCCTGAAATTTCGGAAAATGCTTATTTTGCGAAATTTGCCTTTTTCTGCCGATAGGTTTAGATTCCATGCCATGAAAAACAAGTGTGTTTCATCTCCCACTGAAACATGCTTCATAGCTACCTAGAGTCACTAGGGTATTATTAAATATAGACAATGTGGGTATCGATTCATTATAGTGAATCGAAAGAAAGGAGCAACTATGCTGAAACTGAGAAAAGACGATGTCACTGTTAACTTTGTCACCGAAAACGATGGGACTCTTAAGATAACGACCAATAAAATTGGTCTGTTTAAGCAGATCCACCGTAATTTCGGTGGAAATACGCTGTACCCAAACAGCGTTCTTGAAGGGAATAACGTATATCGTTATTTCCTCAACTGTGGCTTCGAAAAAGTAGTAGAAGCCCCAAAGGCTCCGAAGGCTGTAAAGGCGGAGAAGGCCGAAAAAATCGTCCTCACTAAAGAGGAACGATTAACACAAAAATACGGTGATATCACCGTAAGAAGGGCCTATATAGAGGCCAAAAAGAAGATTACTGCCGAAGTACATGAGGAGGTTCGGCAGTGGGTTAAGACCCACCACAGACTTGACAAACAGACCTGGAATAAGGTCTGTAAAGATGAAATCCAGAAGCGGCTTGCTCTCTGGAACGCTCAGAACGGGGATGGTCAGCATTGACCGTCCCCTCTGGGGGTCTACTGGGTAAAAGTCCCAGTACTGATGATGGCATGAGCCGAAACCCCATCAGAAACATAAGGACTTGGACTCGCCAAGGTTTGGTTATAATCCACCAATTCGGCTACTATGGATTAATATTTTAAAATAGTCGAACGGCTCAAGGTGATTTGAGCCATATGCAGTAGACGCAAGTCTACATAGTCCAGAGGAGGGGCTTAAAAATGGCACAGAATAATAATATGAACATTGTAACTGTAAATGAGGTTGAGGAAAAACTCTCCAAGATCGTAATCGAGGGAGTCAATCTCCTCGATTATCTTCGGGAGCATCTCCCGGTTGAAACTATAAATAACTTTGATGTTATGCGGAGTTATGATGAAAATAACTCTGTAGACATCTGGATTGGTTATACCGATTCAGAAGGCTATGAGCATGGGGAGGAGGTGAATCTATCCTACGGCGCAGTGGCCGAAAATCTGGAGTTTGGAATGCCGACTCCAGATGAAGACGAAGAGGACTATTGGGATGAGTTCCCCAAGGTTCTCTTTGAAATCGGCGATTCTGCCGATGTAATAAAACCTATTGTAAAGTCAATTTGGAGAGCCTATAAGAAAGGAGTGATTGACCTCCATCACTTTGGGGGAATGCCCAGATTTAATCATGACAGTAAATATGAACTTACAGTCATGATTGATGAGGAGGGATGGCTTACAATGTATGTTCATCCAATTTCTCCGGTAGTCAAGGATGAAGATACCGGAGAATACTGCTATGAGGGCAAAACCCTCCATGCATACTATTCCCCATTGGATGGTACTGGAACATTCCATTTCGGTGGATGGTACTCCAGACCTTACAAAATCCCTTATAAGGTCTGGGAAAGTCTGGTTATTGACATCATCAATAAACCAGACAATTACAGACTCAGTAAATCCTCTAACCCCATCCATACCGAAGGGGAATATCTCAAGTATCGCCTTAATGAGATGCCCTTCGACCGCTTCGAAAATGGCAAGGGGTTCATCCATGCAACTGGATGGGAATTCCTCGACGAAGATGGGGAATGGTACATCGAATATGAGGACGACTTTGAGTAATCCTCATACTATAGCCAGGGGGGAGCAATCTCCCCTTGGCTTTTGGCATCATAGTCTCAACCTCTACGTGGTGATGCTAGATAACCAACCAATGAGACTAAACAATCAGAACTGCTCTGAGCAGAGAGAGTAACAAGAACTCTGTTTAACCAGATTCGACAATACTATGGGTAGCCTTATCCCTAAAAGGACAATGAAAGGAGACACTATACTGTACAATTATAATGAGAAAGACCTTCTGGGTCTTATGGATGTAACCGTTAGTTTTGTGTTTCCGAAACGGGAACTTCGGAGACATAACCATGAGGAGAAGGATAATTTTCCGATTCCTCATACCTCTTGTTTCCGCAAGGGGTATCACAAATTTGAGAGAGATTGGAAGAGGGAATCTTCCAGAACCAGAAGGCACTCCGCAAAGATGGAATGTCGTCTTGACACTGACAGACCTTATACGGCAGATAAGGTCTACATCTGGTAACAATTTTGCCCCATGACTTCGGTTGTGGGGCAAGCCGTCTAGGGATGTGTGTCCCTACCGATGAGTCCAAAAGGGCGAAACGGCTCATCACAGTAAATATTAAATGCTGACCCAACGGCAAGACGGGGAGAGAGGACAGAAGATGAGACAGAGAATAAACTGGGAAACAATGACAGCCAAGCAGAGAACCGCAATGAAGCGGATTCAAAAGCTTGGCAATCTCATGTTTAATGCATGGGATGAAAGTTATCTGCTTGATTTATACTGCCAAGCAGATAACTTATGGAACGAATACTTCCCATTTGAGGCATCTCAATGGGGAGATGATTGGTTTTTGGCAAAGCGCTTCAATGATTGCCAGAAAGCAATCAGAGAAGCAAAGCAGAGAGGTGGTAGCAACATTACCGTAAACCTCTTTGGTTGTACGGTGCAGATTGACACCGTAAACAACCACTAAGAGGTGAGAGGAGTGGCAAACCAGTCACTCCACAGTGAGCATTCACTGAGGGGTGGAGATATAAAACTCTCTGCCCCTGAGATGAGTTCTCACTGAACTCTAATACACCATAGGAAGGAGGTGAAAAGGATGCTCCAGATTATGCAGCTGGAAGATGGTTGTTTCAAAGTCATTGTGGACTATGCAACTCATGGATTCCGTATCCATAGAGAGTGGATCTTCGCAGTGACTGAATCAGATGCCGAACCTTCAGAGGACGGTGAACTGATTATCCTTCACTTCAAGGATGAATAACTAACTTCCAGGAGCGGTACTAGAATAACATCTGGTATCGCTCCTTTGCATTCTGGAATCCGGCAAACATGATGTCTCCGATTGAAACATTATTGTGTCTGTTGGCTGGACTCACTCTTGTAGCAACCATGTATAAAGGTTTCAAACATGGAATAAAAATCGTAAGAGGTGAGGACGAGGACGTATCCGATCCCAACTGGGTTGGATACCGCAACTATTGAACTCTTCACAGCGGATTGCTACGGCAATTTCACCGAAAACCACAGCATGTACTGTGTCGAATAGGTGGGGTTGCCGGATACCGCTAGTAACTATTCACAAAATAACATGAGATATTAAATATCTCATTGACATGCAAAAAATTCCGGTTTATCCTAAGAAAGGTTATTCTAAGAAGGGGGGGGGTGAACAAAATGTTGACAATGTTAATTATGGTGTTAGCCATGTTTCCATTGATTGCAAATTCTGGAATTATGACGATTAAGGTGGATTTCTGCGAAGAAATCGTCACGATTCTGGACACAATCAAATCTGTTATCCCTACTAACGAAGTAGGGGAGATACTTGAAACCATGTTCTAGTAGCTATAAACATATATATTAAATGCGGAGGAAGTTGAAATGACAAAAATCGATATGATTCTGTTTTTTGCAGTTTGTATTATGGTTGTTGCACTCTGTGCAACGGCTGGACCTTGTTGTCTTAACATTTGAGAGGAGGACATAATGAACAGATTAAAGAAAGAGTTTAGAAAACATGAACTCAAACTTGAGTCCGATTACGATATGCTTCCATTTTTCATCAATGGCAAGAGCATCTTTGACAGAGGATACATCTTTATTGATGCAATAGTCGTCAACTCCGAAACGGCTACATTATACCGCTACCTCAATATTGGGGTAGAGGTATTCACCATTCAGAGAGATGGCACAGTAGCTTATAACTTCAGATGAAGGAAGGAGAATGTTACAGATGAAGGAAAGATACTTTATCTACAAAGACAGTTTGGAGCTTATCACTGAAACAAATCTTCGTACCATCTACGAAGAAACAACTGGAGACGACAGCTACGGAAATAAAACTTTTGAAAGATTCGTCAACTGTTGTTGTTCCAGGAACGGTATGTTAAGGGAAATCCCAAAGACAGATGCCGAACTGATTTCTGTAGATTCCTATTATTACACAGAAGGGAAATATGGTCAGATTGCCCACAAAGGGAAATCTTATCATGCTTATATCTTCTATATGAAATCAACCGTTTCCAACGGAAACGAAATTGACTGGAAAGGAGTCAATTCTGTTACCTTAGACGAAACGGAAAACCGTATATTCCAGACCTCTGGATATACAAGCGAAAGAGGAATCTTCTGTGATCTCTATTAAGGCAAACGGTTAAAACAAATGAAAACTTCTGCCCTCAAGGCAAATGGAAAGCAACTCATTAACCCTATCACAAAAACTAAATATGGAACTCAAAAAATGCAACAAAAGAAAGGAAATTAAATATCATGTTAAAAGAGAAATTTGCAGTAATCAACGGAAACAACGTAAATGTTACCACAGTGTTTGATAACACTGTTCAGTATACTCCCACAAGGGAAGAAGCTGACAATATCCAGCAGGAAGCACGAAGTCTTTTATCTGAATACTTCGATTTTCTTGACGAAGGGAGAGGACTTCGTAACATGTTCAATCCAAATAACGGTGTTTTTTGGAAAGAAAAAGGCTGGCTCATTGAAGCCTTCAAAAAACATCCGTTCTATAACGGAAAATATCAGATTGTCCTGAGAAATCAGGATATGAATAGATACCTTAACATGGATGCTGTGCATACATTTGTACGATATTGCATAAGTTGGTTGGGAGATTTTAACGAAGCCAACTATGAATATACAAACCCTGACACTGGAGAAGTAATGACCCAAGAAGAGGGAAAAGAACTTTACGAAAAAATCAATCAAATATATATGAAAGCAAAAGACATATATAATAATTCCCCATATGGGAGCTATGAAGAATTAAAAGCAAGTATTCAAATGAGAGCCACCGAAAGAAAGTTAAAGTCAATGAGGACAAATAAAAAGGAAAGGGAAATTGACTATTTCAGACTCTCTCTTCGAGAAATAACTAGATTTCTCGAAAATAACGCAACTAACATAATTTCTGAGGAACTTGCGAATACCCTTAGATGTATTGCAAGTGATTACGGGAAAGAAAGAATCCGTATTGATGCTGGTCAAAAGATTTCAAAAGTAATGCAAAAAATTGCAAAGGAAATCGGTATTGACAAGCATACAGATATCCAGGATATTTCGTTTACTAGAATTGTGGATCGTTTTGGTGTGCCAACAGAGGAAATAGTTCATCGAACCAAAGATCTCGGCTGGAACAAGCAGTATGCCGATTTCTCTGATGCTATTAACCCTCTGAAGAAGAAGGGAACTCTAGTTATCTCTGTAAATCCTATCGATTTCTGGACCATGTCCTTTGGCGACAACTGGGCAAGCTGCCACACCATAGACAAGGAAAACCGCAGAAGAATAACTAGCCATACATATTCCGGATGCTATTGCGGTGGAACAGAAAGTTATATGTTAGATAAACCATCTTTTATTGTATACTATCTAAAGGATGACTTTGACGGAGATCACCCTGAGCTTCAGGCAAAGATAAAGCGGTGTATGTTCTATCTTGGAGAGGACAAATTGATTCAGAGCCGTGTCTATCCCGATGGTAGAGATGGTGGAGATAAGTCCCTTGCCGGGGACTTAAGGGAAATTGTTCAGAGAGTCATCGCTAATCTCTGGGATGTTCCGAACTACTGGAAGAACGAAAAGGGAACTTCCGCTTGTGAAGAAGTTACAACAACCTGTGGTCCGAACTACCCAGACTACGAATGTTATGAGGACTGTAATGTTTCCTACTTAAAGAGAATTGACGGTTATCTTAACAAAGAGGTAGTCGCAATCGGAAACGAAATAATTTGTCCAGAATGTGGACAATATCATAGCACAGAAGACAATATCTTCTGCGAAGAGTGCAGAGAAGAACGGAGATGCAGAAGTTGTGGAGAAAGAATCTCCAGAGATGACGCATACTATCTTGATGATGATTGGTATTGCAGTAACTGCATCGAACTATGCGAGGACTGTCAAGAACCGACCCCAAACACAACGGAAACGGAAAGGGGTCGTTGTGTTTGTGATGCTTGCTTAAATAATAACTACACATGGTCTAATTGGCTTAATGAATACATTGAGGATGATGATGTAGTCGAAACAGCAGAAGGAAGAATCTGTTCTGATTACGATGCAGGAGGATATGGCTTCTGCGAAAGATGCAATGAAGCCCATAATGATGATGCCTTAATCTATGATGAGGAAAGCAATCAGACCCTCTGTGAAGACTGCTATAACGATTTAGTAGCAGAAAGGGAAGCTGAAGCGGAAGCCGAATCCGAAGAGTAATAATAGCAGATATTAAGAGAGGAGAAATGTATATGAGATATAATGTAAAAACCGACGGAACAAAGAGAAATAAGAGGTTTGAACGCTTCTGCGTTCTCAACCAGGAAGACATTAAAATGAAACTGAAAAAAGAACTTAAAGGTATGGGAAAGGAAGTCATTGATGACGATGGCTTCCTCTATGCAAAGGGAAGTATCCCTATCATATTGACGGCTCACATGGACACAGTTCATAAAGAACTGCCGAAAGAAATCATCTATGAGAAAGGCAAAATCAGTTCACCACAGGGCATCGGCGGTGATGACCGCTGCGGAATATACATGATAATGGAAATCATTAAAGAATTCCCGTGTCATGTACTTTTCTTTGAGGATGAAGAAGTTGGCGGCATTGGGTCAGAGAAATTTATTAACCATCCTTTGTGTATGGAACTGGCAAACGCAAATATTAAATACTGCATCGACCTTGATAGGATGAATGCAAACGATGCAGTATATTATTACTGTAGTAATCCAGATTTTGAAGATTTTATTGAAAGCGAATTTTGGAAATACGGTCATGGATCGTTCACAGATATTGTGACTATTTGCCCGGAACTTGGTTGTGCCGGTGTAAATCTTAGTTGCGGCTACTATAAACAGCATACAACCAGTGAATATGTAGTTCTTTCCGAAATGGAAACGGCAATTAAGGAGGTGAAAAAGCTTATTGCCAGATCAAAGGAAGTCGAAGTGTTTGAGTATATTGAAAAGTATACTCCATATTCCACATATAGTAATTATAGTTCCGGGAAATACGGTTACTATGATTATTGGGAAGACGATGATTATGGTTATTACGGAAATGTGGAACGGAAATATATAATAACATATGCCGTTCCATACGGCACAGAAAAAGAAACAGTATGGGCAAAATCTGAAACGGAAGCTGTTGGTCAGTTTCTGATTTCCCATGCAGATTTAACATATAACCATATTGTTGAGATTGGATAATAAGAAAGGAAATGCTGCTATGAGTAAATTTAATGGACATATTAATGTTAATATCACGTCACCATGTAAAGATTGTGCCGAAAGGCAGCTTGGGTGCCACGATAAATGTGGCAAGTACAAAGCATACAAATCAGAAATTGAAACAACAAGAAATAGTTTCAAAAAGGAAAATACTTTCTGTGCTCCTTATTATGCCGTTCCAAAAAGAAGACATGATTCAACTAATCGAACTCCAGCATCAGTTATATTTCGGGAAAACAGAAAAGCAAGATATGCAAGCTAATGAAAGAGAGGAGAAATAAAATGTTGTATCCAAACAGATATCAACATGAACCTAGCAAACGCAAACCATATTGTGAAGCCTGCGATATGATTGCCATATATGGAATAGAAAGGAGAGATTGGAACTACAGAAAATTCGGCATTAACCGAATTGAAATGAAAGAAATCTGGGCAACGGCTTTGAAAGATATGACTGGGAAAAGCAGAATTGATTTAGTTTACTAAGGTTATCAAAAGCTAACAGAAAGGAAGGGAGATACTAATATGGAAAACAAAAGAAGATGGCTAAATGTAGAAATTATAGCCGGAAACGGAGCGGAAAAATTCCGCTCCTTCCTCAAGAAAGGCGGTTATAAATACGAACCGTCAGCTTGTTTTAATTACATCCACTTTGAGGTGTACATAAACAAGAAAGAGGAACTTGAAATTAATGATTTTCTGCATTATCTGGCTACTAACTAATAGAAAGGAGATAACAACCATGAAGAGAACTTATACAGAAAAACAAAAAAAGGAATTTGCAGCTAACGCAAAGGCAAAAGCCGATGCGGCCCAGGAACTGTTGAAGAAAGGAATTCAGGATATGTTCTCTTCGGAGAACTATTCTGAGTTCCTCAAATTTTACTCTGGCTTCCATCAGTACAGCTTCGGCAACACGGTTCTTATTATGATGCAGATGCCGACCGCATCAAGATGTGCCAGTTACATCGACTGGAAAAAGAGGGGAAGGCAGGTTAAGAAAGGAGAACATGGACTGATGGTGATGGTTCCTACTCCTAAAAAATGGAAAACTGTCAATGAACAGACCGGTGAGGAAGAAGAACATAGCAAGATGTATTACAAGGTTGGTTCTGTGTTTGATATCAGTCAGACAGAAGGGAACGAAATCCCAGAAATCTCACATAAACTGACCGGCGATGTAAACCAGTTCAACAAAGTTTTCAATGCTATTAAATCTGCTGTAGATATTCCGGTGACAGTAGAGGACTTCGACAATACTGCAAACGGATATTATTCCACAGCGGAAAATAAGATAGTTATTAAATCTGGTCTTTCCCAGATGCAGACTATCAAAACACTCTGCCACGAAGGAGCGCATAGTATTCTTCATTGTAAGGGAGGTGAAATGGAAAAAGCTGACAGAAACACAATGGAACTGCAGGCTGAATCAGTAGCATTTATAGTGTGCAACTATTTAGGGATTGACTCTTCTGACTATTCCTTCGGTTATGTTGCCGGATGGAGTAAGGACAAATCTTCAAAGCAGCTTGAGAAGAACATGGCAGTGATAAGTAAAACTGCCATGCAGATGATTTCTAAAATTGAGGAAGGGAAACAGTAAAATGACAGACAAACAGAAAAAAGAAATTAACATGAAAGTGAAGAGTATTCTGGAAGATAAAATCCAGGATATCTACATTGAGTTACAGAATAATCTTGGGATTAAGTATGGAGACAATCCCATTGATTATGCAATGCCAGAGATTAAGGCAACTGAAAATCTGGCAAAGGCAATTAGTGAAACCTTAATTTGGCAGAAAGAGCAGGAGGAAGAAATGGCGAAACAGAACAAAACTGAAAGCGTTGGAATTGATACACTTTTCGCAATATGCAATGAAATTAAAGAAACAACAAACAGACTTAGCAATGAGGATTTCATGGTTTGCATTTGCATGCTCATTGATGAACATAGAAAAAACCATAGAAGCGGATTGACATCTACGGAAATTGCAAAAAGAATCTATGAGAATGTGGAAGCAGTCAATGAAGAACTTGGTGAATACTAAAGAAGGGAGATACATATGAAGCTGAAAGAACTTATTAATCCAACAATGGAAAAAATGAACACTATGATAAATGAAAAGGAAATCCTTGAGTTTAAAAGAAAGGGGGTGGTAAACCACTGGTACATTAAAGACCCAGATATCTGGTTTTCATCTATTGTTATCCATGCAATATGGAAACCTAATGAAATCTGTGAATGGTATAAAAAATACAACTGCAACGATGATCACATTAGAACACTTGCGCTTTACTGCTGCAAAAAGAAAGGATGGATTTGAATGAAAGATATTCATACTATTTACGAAAACTGCCTTCAGATGATTAAAGACCTCGGGATAAAACCCGGGGTCATCAAATCGGTAAAGGTAAATACAAGAGCAAAGAAAAGATGGGGTTGTTGCAAAACAGTAAAAAACGTATACGGTACGATGTATAACATAGAAATCTCCTATCAGCTTCTTGCTGACGATGTAGATGATAAAGCTGCGGAAACAACAATGCTCCATGAAATACTTCATACATGCAAATACTGCCAGAATCATGGAGCAGAATGGAAACGGCTGGCTGACAAAGTTAATAAAGCCTACGGATATGACATCAAGAGATGTACATCCGCAGAAGAAAAAGGAATTGAGGTGGTAAAGTCAGAAGTAAAACCGAAACATAAAATTGTTTGCACTAAATGCGGTGCAGAAATTTACCGGCAAAGAGATAGCAAGTTAACTATGTATCCGTACAACTTTACATGTGGAAGATGCGGTGGAGATCTCAGAAAGGAGTACTAATATGAGCAAACTTATTAAAAGGAACGATGAATACAAGTACATCAGCAACAACGAAATAGAGTATGAACTTTTGGTTGGTTATACCATTGGGAAAGAAAAACATAGTTCTGATACCTTATTTATCATGCTTTACTCAATTGCAAATGTTCCAGATGAATATTTGAATGAGTATGAAGCAAAATTTAGCTTGTCAACATTTGTAAACTATTGCCAGTTAGATGGCGAAAAGGAAACAGATTTTCTGAATCAGAAAACCATTGACGAATATGTTAACAAATTTGAGCTTGACAACTCGGCAATGATTGAATATATTAAATCTAAGAAAAAGGAGAAAGTCATGGAAGAACTTAGAAAAACAATCATTGAACTTAAGGGAAAAATCCAGGAACTTGAAAGCGCAATAGAACTTAAAGATGATGCAATCCGGGAGTACAAAAAAAGCCTTGAAAGGCAGATTGCAAATAACATCAATAAAAAGAATCAGACATTTTCCGTAACACCGGATCAGTTCGTTGCTATTCATGAGGACATTATCTGTAAGGCTCTCAATTATGACAAAGAGAAATATGGCTACACCCTGGAAGACCTTACAGATGAGGAATACACTATCACATGGAAAGGAATTAGCACCACAATGTATTGTGGACCGGAAATTTCCGACACATTGATACCAGCTATTTTAGAATGTTGGGAAGAGCAGCAGGGATTATAATAAAAGGGAGTGATGAATAGCGAACAAATTAAAAATGAAGAAAGGATGTGATACAATGACAATTAAAAATATAATGGAAACGATGTTTGATAACTACAGAAAGGTAGTGGTAACAGAATACAAGAATAATAAGAGAACCGGAAGCAGATGGATTGTGCCACCACACGAAAGCTATCATAACCATATTCCTATTAACATAATATACAGAAATGTATACTCCATGGTACTTCACCATGATGGACTGTATCTTGAAATCATTGATTCTAATAACTAATTAAACAACGAATTGAAGGGAGAACGCCTATGAAATCTTGGTTTGTGTATCTTATCAACGGAAAGAAAATTAGCACCTGGGCAAACAATACAGAAGAAGCAGAAAACAATCTGCGAAAGGAATTTGGTGATGTATCAATGGAATTCATTGGTATTAACTACAGAAGACTTGGCGCACAGCCTGAGAAAGTAATTTATCGTGGAATGAGTGCCGTAGATATGATGATTGCAACTGGAATGATAAATGCATTGATTGGATTGAGGAGGTGATAGCATGGATTTCACAAACATATCAAATGACGAATTGGCTACCATGTTTAATGATATTCATAGAGAAATCAAATGGGCTAAGAATTATGGTAAGCCAATCAAAGAATTAATACAAAAAGCTGAAGCTATTAAAACAGAAATACTTAAAAGGATGAGGTGATAATATGAC
>AUXO011398946.1_pt1 | contig 15740 bp, 18 predicted proteins | sample 768731 | NCBI WGS metagenome assembly AUXO01 (sample SAMN02715735, study PRJNA202380) | gut metagenome | biome: sheep rumen | host: Ovis aries | place: New Zealand: Palmerston North
ACGCGAGCTGGGTTCAAAACGTCGTGAGACAGTTTGGTCCCTATCTGTCGTGGGCGTAGGAAGTTTGAACGGACCTGTCCTTAGTACGAGAGGACCGGGATGGACATGGCAACGGTATATCAGTTGTTCCGCCAGGAGCATGGCTGAGTAGCTGCCCATGGAAAGGATAAACGCTGAAAGCATCTAAGCGCGAAGCCTACCGTAAGATGAGACTTCCCATTCGTAAGAAGTAAGTGCCCTCCAATGTTAGGAGGTTGATAGGATACAGTTGTAAGTGTTGTAAGGCATTTAGATGAGTATTACTAATAGCACGAGGACTTAATTTCATAAGATTTTTAAGAAATTCAAAATAAAATTTGGGTAAGAAAGAACATTTCAAGAATATCTAGTTTTCAGAGAACATTATTAATGATATAATTCTCTTACAAAAAGTCTGGTGATTATGACACAGTGGACACACCTCTTCCCATCTCGAACAGAGAAGTTAAGCACTGTAGTGGCAAAGATAGCCTCCGGGTCAAAATAGCACGTCGCTGGGCTTTTTTTCTTTTTATGCATTAATTTAGTTTTAATAACTAGATGGATCGTTAAGTGAAAAAATATCGATTGTTATCGCATTTTATTTTATTTCACTAACTATTTATTTATGGTATAATTATAAAGCCTAGTGAGGCAATTAAAATTATGGCAAACGAAGTTAAAAATCAAGAAAAATCTGTAAGTGTTAATGTTAAGATTAGCTTAGAAGAAATCGCTAATTTGATCGGTGAAACTTGCGCTGAAAGTTATGGCGTAATTGGTTTAACTGAATCTAAATCACTTAAAGAAAAGGTAATTATTTTAACAAAGAAGAATTATGTTAAAGGTGTCAATGTTACTAAAGAACTTGGCAAATTTAACGTTGATATACATGTAGTTGTTGCTAGCGGCGTAAAAATTACAGAAATTGCTAGCGAATTAAGTAAACGTGTTACTTATGTTTTAAAAAAGAAATATGGCGAATTATTTAAGAAAGTAAACGTTTACGTCGAAGAAATTAGAGAAATCTAACCTTCAAAAGAGGTGAACTTATGAAATTTATTGACGCTAAAATGCTTAAAAGCATGTTTATTAGTGCATCCAATCATTTATATAACCATTATCCTGAAGTAGATGCACTTAATGTTTTCCCTGTTCCAGATGGTGATACAGGTATGAACATGAATTTAACAATGACAAGTGGTGCAAAAGAAATCGCTAATAGAAGCGATGATGATGTATATACTGTTGCTAAAACTTTTTCAAAAGGTCTTTTAATGGGTGCTAGAGGTAATAGTGGTGTTATTACTAGCCAAATTTTTAGAGGATTTGCTGATAGTTTAGAAAATAAATCTAAAATTTATGCTACAGATTTAGCAGATGCTTTTGCAAATGGTGCAAAAATTGCTTATAAAGCAGTTATTAAACCAGTTGAAGGAACAATTTTAACTGTCATTAGAGAATCAAGTGAAGCTTTGTCAAATGCAGTTGATGAAAAAATGACCATTGAAAAAGCTTTTGAAATTTTACTTGATGAAGCTCGTAATAGTTTAGAAAGAACTCCAAATTTATTACCAGTTTTAAAAGAAGTTGGAGTTGTTGATAGTGGTGGCGCTGGTCTTGTTAAAATCTTAGAAGGTATGCAAGGAAGTGTCGTTGGTTCACCTGTTGAAAGAAATGAAGCTACATCAGTTGATATCAAAGGACAAGCTCAAATGGCTGCAAATGATCAACCAGATGAATTTGGATATTGTACCGAATTTATCATGCGTTTAGGTCCAGCTGATGTTAAAAAATCATTTAACAAACAACGTTTTACTTCAGTTTTAGGTGCTCATGGAAATTCACTTGTTGTTGTTCAAGATGATGACATTGTTAAAGTTCATGTTCATACATTAAAACCAGGCAACGTCTTCAATTACGCTCAACAATTTGGTGAATTTGTAAAACTTAAATGTGAAAACATGACAGAGCAACATAACGAAATCTTATTTAACGAAATTAACAAACAAGGTCCACATATGGCAGCTGCTGAATTAAACGAAGCTCCACTTGCTGCTCCAAAAGAAGTAATTAAAGAAAAACAAAAAGAATATGCTTTAATTGCTACTTCAACTGGAGAAGGTGTTGATGCTTTATTTAATGAAATTGGCGTTGAATACATCGTTAGCGGTGGTCAAACCATGAATCCTTCTACAAATGATTTCTTATCAATGGTAGAAAAGGCAAATGCTAAAAACGTCTTCATTTTCCCAAATAATGGCAACATTATTATGGCTGCAAATCAAGCTCGTGATGTTTTAGAAGGAAAAGTAAATGTTGTTGTTATTCCTACTAAAACCATTATGCAAGGTATAGTTAGTGCAATTAATTTCAATGCTGATTTAAGCGTTGAAGATAATACACAAGTTATGACAGAAGCTATTGATAGTGTTAAATCTGGTCAAGTAACTTATGCAATTAAAGATACTGAAATTGAAGGTGTTAAAGTTAAAAAAGATGAATTTATGTCAATCTTCAATACAAAAGAAATCATCGGATGCCATAAAAAGAAAATTGATGCATTAAAACAACTTTTAAAATATATGGTTGATGAAGATAGCTCAGTAATTACAGTTTTACTTGGTGAAGATGTCGCTACTGAAAAAGATAAAATTGAAGTAGAAAAATTCATCGAAAAAACATTTAAAGATTGTGATTTCGATATAAGATTTGGCAAACAACCTGTATATTCTTATATCGTTGGAGTTGAATAAAGCGCGATTAATATCGCGTTTTTTTATTGTGAAATTACATTTAAAAAAAGTTGTATAAATTGTCATTTTTTGAAAATAAAATACTATTTTTTTGTTCTATGTTATAATAAAGGCGTAAACATAATAAATTATGCTTTTAAATGTTTGTTTTAATTTCGGTAATTTTAAAATTGTTTACTTTTAAAAAAGATAAATTTTATGGTAGTCTGTTTTGTATTTATTATATTAATTGATGTTTTAACAATGATATTTTCTGTAATATCTTTATCCTTTTCAGCAATTATTGGTGGATTTTTAGCCTTACTTTTTAGTGCTGTAACAACAATACTTTTTTATAGTAAAGAAAAAGAAGCTGCAAAAGTCGGAAATCAAATTTTGTATTTTATTAGATTATTTGCAATTCCTCTAATAATTTTTGCGGTTCCATTTAAAATTGTTAACAAATTATTTGTTATTCTAACTTTTGTTAGTTTTGTTTTTTCATCTTTGTTGCTGATTATTCCTACATCAGCCTTTAAAAATAGAATCGGTACTCAAAATAAATATAAGATTTTACAAATTGTAATGCTAGCTATTAGTTCATTTATTAGTGTTGGTATTTTAATTGGATCTGGTGTTTATTATGCTAGAGGAAGCGTTGACTGGTATAGTTTACAATTTCCAATTACTATACTAGTAGGAATATTATTAAGCATAGGATTAATTTTCCTTAAATTAGAATATGATTTTTATCTTGGTGTTTTATCATTCTCTTTCTTTTTAGCTCAAATTTTTGTTTATATTGGTCTATTAACTTTAAATAGTGAATATATTAGTTTCAGTACTACATTCCAAAATAACTTTTTAATGATAACCATGCCATTTATTATCATTTCAATGATGCTTTTAAATAAATTGGTTAATAAGCAAAAAGAAGAAATTCAACCTGTTTTTTAAAATTAAAATTACTTTATAAATCATTATTTTTTCATATAAATTTTTGAGTATTAGAAAAAGTTTATTGAATGTTTTTAATATGGTAAAATATATAGCAATATTGGAGATTTTTTATGAAACTTGTTATTGATATGATGGGTGGAGATCATGGTACAAAAACTACAATTGAAGCCGTTAAACAATTTGTTGCATTACATAAAGATTGCGAAATATTCGCTGTTGGAAATGAAGAAGAATTAAATGAAGTTAAAGATTTGCCTTTAGTTCATGTTGTTCCTTCAAAAACAGTTTTACCAATGGATTGTGATCCAATGAGTGCTCTTCATGATTTAGATTCATCTTTAATGGTTGGTGTTAAAACGCTTTTAGATAATGAATGTGAAGGTTTAATTAGCGCAGGATCAACAGGCGCTTTATTAACTGCATCAATTTTTAAAATTAAGAGACTTCCTGGAGTTAAAAGACCATGTTTAATTACATCTTTCCCAACAGTTGTCGATAATAAAAGATTTGTTGCTTGTGATTTAGGTGCAAATTCAAACGGTACTAAAGAAGATTTAAATCAATTTGCTGTTATGGGTAGCATCTATTATTCAATTCTTTATAATGAAGAAAGTCCAAAAGTTTATTTACTTAATAATGGTACTGAAGAAGAAAAAGGTAACGATTTAACAAAAGAGACATATCAATTATTAAAAGTTAATCCAAATATTAATTTTAAGGGAAATATTGAAGGAAGATATGCTATGAAAGGCGAAGCTGATGTCATAGTTTGTGATGGCTTTACTGGAAATATTTTCTTAAAAACTCTTGAAGGTACTGCAAAAGCTATGGGAAGCATGATGAAAGATGCTTTCAAGATGAATTTATTTACAAAAATTGGTTATTTATTTGCTAAAAAAGGCATCAAAGGTATGATTAAAAAAATGGATTATAAGAATGTTGGTGGCGCTTTGCTATTAGGTGTTAACGCAATTGTTATTAAATCACATGGTTCTAGCGAAGCAAAAAGTTTCTTAAGTTCAATGGAATCAGCTTATAATTTAGCAAAACAAAATATGATTGAAAAAATTAAATCTAGATTATAAATTTCAAAATGAGCAGATTAGATAGTTTCTTTAAAAAATACAACATTAAGACAAAAAATGTTGAATTATATGAGATGGCTTTCACACATTCTTCTTACAATTGGGATGCAAAAACAAGTCATCATGACTACGAACGATTAGAATTTGTTGGAGATTCTGTCGTTGGTTTTGTCGTAGGAACTAAATTATATAATACTCATAAAGATATGCGCGAAGGCGAATTAACAAAAGCTAGATCATTTCTTGTTCAATCTGAATATTTATCTAAATTAGCTCTTAAAGAAGGATTTGATAAATACATTAGAACAGGAAAATCAATGACTCAAGATGATTTTAGAAACCATAAATCAATCCTTGAAGATATTTTTGAAGCTGTAATGGGTGCGATTTATCTTGATCAAGGCATTGAGTTTGCTAGAAAAGTTATTGAAAAAATATATGGTGATGAAATTGAAAATTTCGTTTTAACCGAATTAAAAGATTATAAATCAATGCTCCAAGAAGCAATGCAAGCTGAATATCGAGAATCAGTTGAATATGTTGTTATTGAAGAAAAAGGACCTCCACATAATAAAATGTTTACTATTGAAGTTAGATTTAATGGTTTAATTTTAGGAAGAGGAATTGGAAAAAGCAAAAAAGCTGCTGAACAAATGGCTGCTCAAGACGCATTAAATAAGAAAGCAACGTTATAAATATGGGTTTATTTAAATTTTTAAAAGAAAAGTTCGGAAAGAAAAAGGAAGAACAAAGTGTAGAAGCTTCTAAAGAGCAAAAATCTTTAGATAAATACGACAAAGGTTTGGAGAAGAGTCGTAAGAATTTTTCTAATAAACTTGAAGAGCTAACAAAGCGCTATAAAGAAGTTAATGATGATTATTTTTCTGATTTAGAAGAAATCTTAATTGAAGCTGATTGTGGCGTTAATTTTACACTTAAAATTATTGAAGATTTACTCGATTATTCTAATGAAAAAGATATTAAAGATCCAAAAGCAATTAATGAATCTTTAGTTGATAGAATGTTTTTAAATTACGTCAAAGAAGGAAGTAATATTAAAAATGAGCTTTCTTTTGAAAATTTACCAGAAGTACTTGTGATGGTTGGTGTAAATGGCGTTGGAAAAACTACAACAATCGCAAAACTTGCAAAACGTTATATTTCAAAAGGTAAAAAAGTTTTACTTGTTGCCGCAGATACATTTAGAGCAGGAGCAAAAGAACAATTAACTGTTTGGGCTGGTCGTTTAGGAATTGATATTGTTTCTGGAAATGATAATGAAGATCCAGCAAGTGTTGCTTATAAAGGTGTTTCAAAAGGATTAGCTGATAAAGCTGATTTAATTATTGTTGATACTGCAGGAAGACTTCAAAACAAGAAGAACTTAATGGATGAGCTTAAAAAAGTTTCTAAAGTTATTAATAAGCTTATCAATCGTGAACCTGAATGTTTCTTAGTAATTGATGCAACAACTGGTCAAAATGGAGTTTTACAAGCAGCTGCATTTAAAGAATTAATTAATGTAACTGGTATTGTAATTACTAAAATGGATGGTACAAGTAAAGGCGGAATCATTCTTGCAATTAGAGAAGAACTTGGTATTCCAGTCAGATTTATTGGACTTGGCGAAGGGTTTGATGATTTAGAAGAATTTGATTTAGACAAGTATTTATATGGTTTGTGTAGTGGGTTGATTAAAGATGAATAGTTTAGAAGAATTTGATTACTATAATAGATTAGTTGATTTATACAAAGAACTTTTAACTGATATTCAAAAAAATATTGTTGTCAGTTATTATTTGTATAATCTTTCAATTTCTGAACTTGCTGAAGAGTTAAATATTACTCGTTCGGCAGTTTCTTATAATTTGGAACTTGCAAAAAAGAACTTAAAAAATTATGAAGATAAATTACATTTATTAGAAAAATATTCGAGTTTAGCAGACTTTTTAGACAAAAACAACTTAAATTCTGAATTAAAACAAAAGATTATGGAGGAATTATTATAATGGCATTTGAAGCTTTACAAGAAAAATTCTCCAGAGTAATAAAATCATTAAAAGGTCAATCGAAACTTACTGAAAAGAACATGGATGACATGTTAAAGGAAGTAAGAATTGCACTTTTAGAAGCTGATGTTAATTACAAGGTTGTAAGAGAATTCATAAATAGTGTTAAAGAAAAAGCACTTGGTGAAAGAGTTTTTGATAAATTAAATCCAAGTGAAATGGTTGTCAAGATTGTTCGTGATGAACTTGTCGAATTACTTGGCAGTGACAACTGCACTTTAAATTACAACAAAAATAAGCCAACAATTATTTTACTTGTAGGTTTACAAGGTAGTGGTAAAACTACGACCTGTGCTAAGCTTGCAAATTTAATGAAATATAAATTAAAAAAGAAAGTTTTAATGGCTGCTTGTGACGTTTATCGTCCAGCTGCTGTTGATCAATTAGCTCAACTTGCAAATCAAATCAATGTCGATCTTGTCAATATGGGCACTAAAGTTGACCCAGTTGAAATTGCAAAGAAAGCAAAAGAAAAAGCTTATAATGACCATTATGATGTACTTTTAATTGATACTGCAGGTCGTTTACAAATCGATGAAAAGTTAATGGATGAATTAAAGAATATTAAAAGAGAAATTGGTCCAGAAGAAATTTTGCTTTTAACTGATGCTATGGCAGGCCAAGATTCTGTTAACGTTGCAACTAAATTCAACGAATTACTTGGCTTAACTGGTGTAATCATGTCTAAAATGGATGGTGATTCAAGAGGTGGTGCAGCTTTAAGTATTGCTCACGTTACTGGAGTTCCTATTAAATTCATTGGTGTTGGTGAAAAAATTAATGAATTAGACATTTTCTATCCTGATAGAATGGCTGAAAGAATTTTAGGAATGGGTGATGTTTTAACTTTGATTGATAAAGTTGAACAAAACATTGATGAAAAAGAAGCTAAGAAGAGTATGAACAAGATGATGGAGGGGACTTTTACCCTTGATGATATGCTTGCTCAGATGAAACAAGTTCAAAAACTTGGTAGCTTAGGTGGACTTATGAAACTTATTCCTGGAATGCCTAAAGTAAGTCCAGAACAACTTGAAAAAGCTGAAAAAGACATGAAGGAATTCGAAGTTATTATTAATTCAATGACTTATGAAGAAAGAATGCATCCTGAGATTTTGAAGAATTCTAGAAAAACTAGGATTGCTAGAGGGTCAGGAAAAACAAATGCTGATATCAATAGAGTCTTAAAGCGTTATGAAAGCGCAAAGGAGATGATGAAGCAAATGAAAAACCGCTCTAAGAAGGGCGGTCCTGGATTCAATCCTAACATGTTCAGATGAGGATTTATTAATCCTCTTTTTTTATGAATTTTTTGCCTTTTTCTAAAGCTTCTCTTTCCCATTTAGGTGTTTCATCACTATCAAGTTCATTAAGTAACTTAATGTCATTTTTACATAATTGATAATTATCAAAAAGATCTTTTCTTTTTTCTCTAGTTAATGAAAGTGATTGTTTTTTTCTCCATTTTTCAATAGCTGCGTGATTTCCAGAATAAAGAATATCAGGTACTTTATCACCTTCAAAATTATAAGGTTCAGTGTATTGAGGATATTCAAGTAAGCCATTATTGAAGCTTTCTTCCTCGGTACTTTCTTCAGAAATTACACCAGGTATTAGTCTTGAAACGCTATCAATAATTGACATTGCAGCAGGTTCTCCACCTGTTAAAATGTAATCGCCAATAGAAATAATTTCATCAAAATATTTATAAACTCTTTCATCAAATCCTTCGTAATGACCACATAAAATTAAAATTTCATCCATGTTTGAGGCCATTTTTATTGATTTCGCTTGATTAAAGACATTTCCACGAGGTGATAAAATAATTTTATAAGTATGAGAAGTTGAATTATCTTTAAGTGCATCAATAATTGGTTGAGCTTTCATAACTAAACCAGCACCTCCACCAATAGGTGCAGTGTCAACTCTATTATATTTGTCTTTTGTATAGTCTCTAATATTTACTAATTTAATTTCAATTTTTCCTGTGCCGATTGCACGTTTTAAAATTGAAGCTTCAAAGAATGAAGTAAACATTTCTGGAAATAAAGTAAGTATTATAAATTTCATCCAAGCAATCCTTCAATTACATTTATAATTATGTAATTATTACTTATATTGATATCTTTTATGAAGAAATCATTAAATGGTACATAGAAAGATTTTTTATCTTTCTTTTCAACTTTAAGTGTAATTTGTGAAGGGAATTCTTCAACATTTATTACCTTGCCTAATTCATTTTTGTTTTCGTCTAAAACAGTCAATCCTTCTAAATCAGAAAAAAAGTATTCATTATTCTTAAGAATATTTTCATCTTTTACGCTTAATAAATCTTTACCTAAAATCGGATCTAAATCATTAACATTTTGATATTCTTCAAATTGTAATACATCAATATTTCCTTCTTTTGATGCATATTTTTTTACGTGAACTGGTAGCAAATTATCTTTTTCAAGTTCGATGAAAAGTTGATTTCCTTTTTTATAGCGAATACTTTTAAAAGAAGTTGTTGAAAAAACCTTAACTTCACCATTAAGTCCTCTAGGTTTTAAGATTGTTCCAACTTTTAAATACTTTTCCATAATCGATATAAAAAAGGAAGGAGATTATTCTCCTTTCTCTTCCTCATCAAATGATTCAAATTTGATATGAATTCTCTTGTTTTCGAGTTTACCAGCGATAGAAACGATGTCTCTAACTGCGTTAGCAACACAACCTTTTTTGCCAATTAATCTAGCGATATCGCCATTTGTTGCAACAACAAGAATGGTTGTTTCGTTTTCTTTTTCACTTGGAATTTCTTTAACAAGAATGTTTTCTGGATTTTCAATAAATGAATCAACAATACTATGAATTAAAGAAGTATAATCCATCTTTATTCACCTTTTTTAGCTTTGCATTCTTTAGCTTTAGCGATTAAACCTTTGCTTGTTAAAATAGCTTTGACGGTGTCGCTATATTGAGCACCTGAAACTAACCATTTTAAAGCAACTTCTTCGTTAAGTTGAGCAGCAGTGATACCTTTTGAAGGATCATAAGTACCGAGTTGTTCAATGTAACGACCATCTCTTGTGAATCTGCTATCAGCGACAACGATTCTGTAGAATGGAAGTTCATGTCTTCCTTTACGTGCTAATCTGATTTTAACCATAATTACTCTCCTATCGTGAAATATACTAATTAAATTGATTTTGCCTGTCAAGTATTTTTACTTGACACCCTTAATCTGAGAAATATATTAAATTATTCGCTTTTGCCTGTCAAGTATTTTTACTTGACACCCTTAATTTCTTATTTGACTTTATATAGAAAACTATATAAAATATACAAGCATTTATTTTGATGCTACGGACGGTCCGCTTTAATGATTATTATATGAACGTCAAGAGAACGAATAGAGAAAGGGGAGCAATATGAACACAAACTTAGTAAAAGAAGTTGCTAACACCCAATTAAAGTCAGATTTTCCTTTCTTCAAAGCCGGTGACACAGTTAAAGTCATGGTTAGAATTACAGAAAACGGAAAATCAAGATTACAAGCTTTTGAAGGCGTTGTCCTCGCAAGAAGAGGTTCAGGAGTTGCCGAAACATTTATCGTTAGAAAGATTTCTAATGGAATAGGTGTTGAAAGAGTATTCCCTGTTCACTCACCAAACGTTGCAAGCGTTCAAGTACTTAAAGTTGGTAGAGTTAGAAGAAGTAAGATTTTCTATATCCGTGAAAGAAGTGGAAAATCAGCAAGAATTAAAGAAGTTCTTAAAAAATAATTTAAGTAAATTCTTAATTAAAGAGAAAGATGGAAGAAATTCCATCTTTTCTTTATAATAATAGTGCATGAAAGAACAAAAAGAGAAAAATGTACATTGGTTTCCTGGCCATATGAAAAAAGCCTCGAACCAAATCGAAGATCAAATTAAAAATCTCGATTTTGTGGTTGCTATGCTTGATGCAAGAGCGCCTTTTTCAACATTCAATGATTATCTTTTTAAAAGATTTCAAAATAAACCAATGCTACTTATAATAAACAAAACTGATTTAGGTGATGATGAAGTTGTTAAATCACGGGTTGAATATTATAAAAATAAAAATGTTTCTTGTTTAGTTCTTAATAAATATACAAAAAAATCAAAAGAAATATTAATTTCGATGATTAATGAAATTTTAGCTGCTAAAAAAGCTAAAAATTTAAGTAGAGGAATTAAACATTCTATTTATAAAGGAATAATAGTTGGTGTTCCTAATACTGGTAAATCAACTTTAATAAATATTTTAGCTACAAAAAATGTAGTTACTGCTAAAGATTCTCCAGGAGTAACACGTTCAGTTACGTGGATTAAAATTAATAATGAACTATATTTAGTTGATACTCCAGGGATTTTACAACCTAAATTTGAAGATAAAAAACAAGCATATAATCTTGCTCTTATCGGATCGATTAAACAAGACATATTGCCGCTTTTAGATTTAACGGTTTATCTGCTAGATTTTTTAACTTTATATTATAAAGATAATATAGAGAAATGGATTGGAAAGAAAATCGAGGGAGATGCTCTATATATAATAAAAGAAGTAGCAACTAACAAAGTTCCTCTTTTAAAAGAAGGAAAAATCGATACAGAAAATGCTTGTAGACTTATTTTAAATGAATATAGAAAAGGTACTTTTGGAAAGATTACTTTGGATAGAATTTAATGCTAGATTTTGAAAACCAATATTATAGTGATGAAATTAAATTAATAGTAGGCATTGATGAAGCTGGAAGAGGCCCTCTTTGTGGTCCAGTTGTTGCAGCCTGTTGCATTTTGAAACCAGATTATAAAAATGAGAATATAAATGATTCTAAAAAATTAACCGAAAAGAAAAGAGAACAAGTCTATAAAGAAATTTTAGAAAATTGTGTTGATTATGGGGTAGGAATAGTTTCGCCTCAACGAATCGATGAAATTAATATCCTTGAAGCAACAAAAGAAGCGATGCACATTGCTTTAAGTCAACTTAAATCCCCTTATGATTTGATTTTAATTGATGCTGTTAAACTTGAAAATACGCCTAAACCAGTTATTGCTTTAATTAAGGGTGACGCAAAATGTGAATGCATTGCTGCAGCAAGCATTATTGCAAAAGTTACACGTGATCATATATTAGAAGATTATGCTAAGCGCTACCCTCAATATGGCTTTGATAAGCATAAAGGGTACGGAACTAAAAAACATATTGAAGCGGTAAAACAATATGGAATTATTAAAGATTTCTATCGTTTATCCTTTGAACCAATAAAATCGATGACAAAAAAATAAAAATTTTAATTTTTTTGCAAAAAAACCGGAAGAAATGACTCCTTCAAACTCACATATTAGTAGAAGGAGTATTTTTATGTTATCGTCACATCAAATTTTAACCTATCTAACTTATCTATATAAGGGAGATTGGCAAGCAACTTTAGAATCAATTAAGAATAAAATTGATCTAGAAGAATCACAAGTTCTTGAAGAACTTAAAAATGTCTCAACGGAAAGTTTAGGCATTCTTGATGATGGGTATCCAGAATATTGGAAATGCACATTATCACAACCACCATTTAATGTTTTCTATAAAGGAGATATTTCTTTACTTGCAAATGAAAACTATAGGCGTGTTTCAGTTGTAGGGAGTAGAAAATGTACAAATTATGGTGTTAACGCCGTAACAAAAATCATTTCAGGATTACCGAAAAACACGATTATTGTTAGTGGTTTAGCTTCTGGAATTGATGCTGCAGCTCATAGAGCGGCACTTCAATATGGCTTAAAAACAATTGCAGTGCTAGGTTCAGGGATTGATTATGTATATCCTAAAGAGAATTTAGAATTATATGATGAAATTCTTGAAAAAGGAGGCTTGATTATTAGCGAATATCCTAATGACACTGAACCTCAAAAGACTAATTTTGTTTTTAGAAATAGGTTAGTTGCTTCAATTGGAGAGTTTTTACTTGTTGGAGAATCTTATGAAAGAAGTGGCACCTCAACTACGATTTCTTATGCACTTCAAATTGGAAACAATGTAGGTTGTATCCCTTATGAAGTAGGAAAAGGAAGTAGTTGCAATACGTACATAAAAGAAGGAGCGATCCTTGTTGATAGTTCAGATGATGTTATATCTAATTTAAGGAAGAGGTAATTTAATGATAAAAGGTGATGACGTCTATAGAAGCAAAAGAGATTTAGAATTTAATGATTTAGTAAATGTTAAGTGCATCGAATATGAAGATGAAAATTTTATTATTACTAGTGTCAAAGTAAGCGAAGAAGAATATCACGAAGAGAAAGTGATTATTCCATGTAATGAAACAAATTGGAAGACCTTTAAAAAATATTACTTTAATAAATAATATTAATATTATTTAGCTAAATTGGACGCTTTTTGGTGGTTCGATAATTGTTGACAAGCAATTTTTCTTACTTTATATTTATCAAGCGTAGGAAAAAAGCATGAAATTAGTTATTGTCGAATCACCAACCAAATGTAAAACAATAGGCCACTATCTTGGCGATGATTTTATTGTCGAAGCAAGTGTTGGCCATATTCGTGACCTTTCTATTTCTGGAAAAGGTGGATTTGGCGTTGATGTCGAGAATGATTTTAAAGCATCTTATTCTATAGATGCAGATAAAAAAGAAGTAATTAAAAAGTTAAAGAAACTTCAAAAAGAAGCTGATGAAGTAATTCTTGCAACCGACCCTGATAGAGAAGGAGAAGCAATTGCTTGGCATTTAGCTACTGTTTTAGAATTGCCTCTTGAATCTACAAAAAGATTAGAATTTCATGAAATCACTAGAGCAAGCATAAACGAAGCAATGAATTCTCCTAAACTAATCGATATGAACAAAGTTCATTCTCAAGAAGCTAGAAGAATTATGGATAGAATCATTGGTTTCGATCTTTCTGGCTTATTAAAGAGCAAAATTGGCTCAAAGTCTGCTGGTAGAGTTCAATCAGTCACTTTAAAAATGATTGTTGAGCGTGAAAAAGAGATAAATGAATTCGTTTCTGAAGAATATTGGTCATTTGAAGGAAGGATTAAAACTCCTAAAAAGAATCCAAGTATCACTTTAGTTAAAGTTGATGGGAAAGAAGTTAAATTGCCTCATCAAGAAGATGCGGATAAGGTTTTTGAATATTCAAAAGAACCTCTTGAAGTTACTCAAATTATTACAAATGAGAAAATTATTTCTCCAAAAGAAGCTTTAAGAACTTCAACACTTCAACAAGAAGCATTTACAAGATTTAAATTTAAAACTAAAGAAACAACTTACCTTGCTCAACAACTTTATGAAGGTGTTGAAGTAAATGGAGAAGCTAAAGGTTTAGTCACTTATATTAGAACTGATAGCACAAAATTAAGTGATACATTTATTGCAAAAGCAAAAGATTTTATTATTTCTCAATACGGGAAAGATTATTATAGTGGTCCAAGAAGCAAGAAAGATGTAAAACTTTCTCAAGATGCTCATGAAGCAATTAGACCAACTGATTTAAGCTTTACACCTGAACTTGCAAAGCAATATTTATCTGATCATTTATATAAATTATATAAATTAATTTATGAAAGAACTTTAGCTTCATTAATGTCAGATAAAGTTGAAGAAGTTACGACTGTTACCTTAAAAAATTCACATTTAACTTTTGAAATTAAAGGTATAAAAGTGAATTTTGCAGGTTACGATTTGTTTAAAATGGATGAAAAAGAAGAGAATTCAATTCCTACATTTAATGTTGGAGAAAAATATGATGTTATCAATCAAAAAGTTTCTCAACATTTCACAAAACCTCCATCAAGATATAATGAAGCAAAAGTCATTAAACTTATGGAAGAAGAAGGTATTGGAAGACCATCTACCTATTCATCAACTCTTCAAACTTTAAGTGATAGAAAATATATCACAACTATTCAAGGCACTTTACGTCCAACAGAACAAGGCATTTTAACCATTAATGTTTTAAATAAATATTTTGAAGATTTAATGAATGTTAAATATACCGCCGAAATGGAAACAAACCTTGATAAAATCATGGAAGGTACATTAAATGAAGTTGATGTTATTCGTGATTTTTATAATCCTTTCATCGAAAATTTCAATAGAGTTAAAGAAGTAATGTATAAAGAGCCACTTAAATTAACTGGTGAAAAATGTCCAGAATGCGGAAGTGATCTTTGCTATAGAATGGGAAAACATGGACAATTTATTGGTTGCTCAAATTTCCCAAAATGTACATATATTAAAAAGGAAGAAAAAGTAGCTCCAAAACTTGTTGGAAGAGCATGTCCAAATTGTGGAAATGAGCTTGTTTATCGTACAAATAGACGTGGACAAGAATTTATTGGTTGCTCAAATTTCCCAAAATGTAAATATATTGAAGGAACAAATCCTGATACAGGTGATGAATTAAGAAATTGCCCAAAATGTGGAGCTAAACTTGTTTTAAGAAGAAGCAGACGTGGTACATTTTATGGATGTTCAAATTATCCAGGATGTGACTATGCTGAACCTTTAAATAAAAAGGATGAATAAAGCAAAAATTAATATCATTGGTGCTGGACTTGCAGGAAGTGAAGCTGCAAATTTTTTAGCTAATAAAGGATATGAAGTTCATCTTTATGAAAAACGACCTGTTGCTAAATCTCCAGCTCATCATACAGATCTTTTTGGTGAACTTGTTTGTTCAAATTCACTTAAAAATAAAAAACTTGATAATGCTTGCGGTTTATTAAAAGAAGAAATTAGACACCTTGGATCTTTAATGATGGAAGCAGCTGATAAAAGTGCTGTTCCAGGAGGAGATAGTTTAGCAGTAGATAGAACACTTTTTGCAGAATATATAACTTCAAAAAT
>AUXO011078777.1_pt1 | contig 15739 bp, 11 predicted proteins | sample 768731 | NCBI WGS metagenome assembly AUXO01 (sample SAMN02715735, study PRJNA202380) | gut metagenome | biome: sheep rumen | host: Ovis aries | place: New Zealand: Palmerston North
GGAGGTAGAGTTGCAGAAGCTTTAATTTTAAATGATATTTCAACAGGTGCAAGCAATGATATAGAAAGAGCTACAAAAATAGCAAGAAGCATGGTAACAAAATACGGAATGAGCGAAAGAATAGGAGCATTAATGCTAGGTTCAAATCAAGAAGAAGTATTTTTAGGAAGAGATTTTGCACAAGGTAAAGAATACTCAGAAGAAACAGCTGGAATAATTGATGAAGAGATAAAAGCGATAATAGATAAAGCGTATAATAGAGCAAAACAAATCTTATCAGATAATGTAGACAAATTACATGCCGTTGCAGGAGTATTATTAGAAAAAGAAAAGATTGAAGCAGAAGAATTTGAAAAAATTTTGGGATAATACAAAAAATGGCATAGTAATATGCCATTTTTCTGCGAGAAGCAGTATATAATAGAAAGGAAGTGAAGTAATATGAAAAGTGTAAGAAAATTATTGTTTATAATTTTATGTGTAGCTATAGTAATACCATTTTATTTTTATAAAGGACAAGCAGCCGAGATACCTTCTAGCTATAAATTAACAGATCATATTACTATCACTCCAAAAGATCAAGGATGGTATAATGATGACTATATGTTGTGTTGGGCATTTTCATCTTTAAGTGCTTTAGAGACACATATACAATTAAAAAGTAATGGAAATGAAAATCCATACTTGTCTGTAAGACATTTAGATTATTTATCAAGTTCATATTTTGAAAATAATACAGGAATACATAGAAATATTTGTGATGTTGGAGGTTCATTTTATGCATTAAAATATTTTATGAATAATTATGGACCGGTTTCAAATAATAAATCAAATTTAACAAGATATCCAACATGGAATTCACAAGGAGTTGTAGATGCAAATAATTATATTAATATGGCATTAAGACCAGCTCAAATACAAGAGTTAAGTGAATATACACCAGAATATTATGTACATAAAATTGTTAGTTTTCCTTCTATACGAAAAAACAACGGAGTTGGTACATATGTAACTATAGATAGTGCTTATGAACAAATAGCAACAGGAAATAGACTTACAGAAAGTGAATTAACAGCTAATAGAGATAAAATAAAGCAACATATAATGGAAAATGGAGGAGTAACTTGTTTAGTTAATCCTTATACTAGAAAATATGATTCTAATGGAATAGCTTACTTATATGGTGCTACAAGTAGTGGTGGACACATGGTTACAATAGTAGGTTGGGATGATGATTTAGATATAAGGGCAAAGACTAATGGCCAACTAAATCCACTAGATAAAGGTGCATATTTAGTATTAAATTCATATGGAAATCATTATGGCGGTAATACACCAAATGATGGATTGGAATGGGTTTCATATTATGATGCAGATGTTGAACTTTGCAATTTTGGATACTTAGAAGTAGACAAAACAAAAAATGAAATATCAGCAAGATTTAGTAATACAGATTTATATAATACGATAAAAAACAAAATGTATACAGGAATAGAAAATTCAACAATTGCTCAATGTGCATATAAAGGTGTGGATAGCAGATTTTATCCAATAAATGCAGATGAAACGAATAAAAAGCTTACAATGTTAGATTTAGTTGCAAATACATATTCAATAACCAATATAGATTTAACCAATAAAGGAGTAACTGCTAATGATATTGTAGAATTAGCAAAAATTGCTCCAGATTTGAGTGATATAACATTAGATAATAATGAATTAACAAATATAAATGGAATATCAAATATTTCAAATTTAACAAAATTAAAAGCAAATAACAATAAAATAGATAGTATTGTAGGAGTTAAAAATATAATAAATCAATGTGCAGAGGTTGAATTAAAAAATCAATCCTTAAATAAAACAATTAGTAATACAAATATTTGTACATATCCAAATATATTTACAGAAGCAAAATATTTAAATAGTAAAATATATTCAGAATCAGGATTAGAATTTGTAAACTGTACAGAAAATTCTGACGGAAAAGGAATTAAAGTTACAGATGTAAACAAAGTTGCAACAGTAACAATTAAGTCAGGAAATGCACAAGGTTCAACCTTAACAATAAATGTAATTAAAAAAGGTGATGTTACAGGAGATGGCAATATAAATATAAGAGATATAATAAAAATAAGAAAATATATTGCCAATTCAACAAAATGGAATTTGACAGATAATGAAAAAACAAGAGCAGATGTAGATGAAAATAACAAAATAAATATAAGAGACATAATAAAAATAAGAAAATATATAGCAGCAAGTTCAAGTGAGACTATTAGAAGAAAACACCCAGACTGGGTATGGTAAGAGAGGAAGTGAAGTAATATGAAAAGTGTAAGAAAATTATTGTTTATAATTTTATGTGTAGCTATAGTAATACCATTTTATTTTTATAAAGGACAAGCAGCCGAGATACCTTCTAGCTATAAATTAACAGATTATATTAGTATTACTCCCAAAGACCAAGGATGGTGGATGCCTAAATATAATACTTGCTGGGCATTTGCATCATTAAATGCTTTAGAAACACATATAAAATTAAAAAGTAAAGGAACTCAAAATCCATATTTCTCTGTAAGACATTTAGATTATTTAACATCAAACAATTATAGCTCAAAAGGAATGTATAGAACTCCTCTTGCTTCGACAGGTGGTGTTAATGAAACTTTAAAATATTTTATGAATAATGATGGACCAGTATTAAATAATAAATCAAGTCTTACTCAATATCCAACATGGGATTCAAATGGATATATTTCAGGAACAGACTATGCAGGAACTACACCGACTTCAGCTCAAATATCTGAAATGGATGGCTATACACCAGACTATTATGTACATAAAGTTATAAGTTTTCCTTCAATTGCTAAAGTTAATGGAAAAGCAAGATATGTAACATTAGATAGTGCATATAATTATGACTATACTAATGGTACTGACGTTACAGCCAGTGAATTAACAGCTAATAGAAATAAAATAAAACAACATATAATGGAAAATGGTGGAGTAACCTGTTTAATGTCTCCTGGAAATAGAAAAGTTTATAATGGTATAGCATATAGTTACACTTCTTCTGGTGGTGGAGGACATATGGTTACTATAGTTGGTTGGAATGATAACTTAGATATAAGCGACATAAGCGCCAAAATAGACGGAAAATTAACACCTCCAGGAAAAGGCGCATATTTAATATTAAATTCTTATGGAAATCATTATGGAGGTTTGACAGCAAATGATGGTTTTGAATGGGTTTCATATTATGATTCAACTATTGAGCTTTGTAACTTTGGATATTTAGAAGTAGATCAAACAAAGAAAGAAGTAAGTGCAACATTTAGTAATGATGCTTTATATGAAAAAATAAAAACAAAAATATATAATGAAATAAAAAATTCTACTGTTGCTCAATGTGCGTATAAATACATTGATAGTACATACTATCCATTGACTGCAGATGCTTCAAATAGAAAATTTACAATGTTAGATTTGGTAGCTAACACATATTCAATAACAGCAGTCGATTTAACAAACAAAGGAGTAACAGCAAATGATATTACTCAATTAGTAAAAATATCTCCAGATATAAATAATATTAGGTTAGATAATAATAATTTATCAAATATTAATGGATTATCAAGTTATTCAAAATTGACAAAATTTAAAGCAAATAATAATAAGATAGAAGATATAAGTGGTATATCTACTTTATTAAGCAAATGTACAGAAGAAGATATTGAATTAAAAAATCAATCAATAAGCAAAACAATAAACAGCACAGATAAATGTACTTATCCGAATTTGTTTGCACAGGCAAAGAGTTCATCTAGTAAAGTATATTCTTCATCAGGATTAGAATTTGTAAACTGTACAGAGAATTCAACAGGAACAGGTGTTAGAGTAACTGATATAAGTAAAGCGGCAACAGTAAAAATAAAATCTGGAAATGCTGAAGGTTCAACATTAACAATAAATGTAACTGGTACAGTTGATAGAACAGGACCTAAATTATTATTATTAAATGTTGTTAGCCCAGATACAGGAACTTATAGTGCTGGACAAGCAATTAAGATAACGGCAACTTTTGATGAAAGCATATATGCAAAAGTTGGTAATACTTATGAATCAATTACATCTGAAACAGCTCCAGAATTAAAGGTGAAATTTGGTGATGGAACAGTGAGAAAGGCCACATTTTCAAGCGCAATAGGAAGAAGGATAATTTACAGCATAACAATTCAAAATACTGATGAAGGAGTTCTAACTGCAACGAGTTATTCAGGAGTTGTATATGATGAAAAGGAAAATTCAACATATTTGTCACCCAAAACATTAGGAGGAAGTAAAATAACAGCTACAAATCTAAAAAAAGGTGATGTTAATGGAGATGGAAATATTAATATAAGAGACATAATATTGATAAGAAAATACATAGCAAATTCTACAAAATGGAATTTATCAAATAGCCAAAAACTAAGAGCAGAAGTAACAGGAGATGGAAATATTAATATAAGAGACATAATAAAAATTAGAAAATATATAGCAGCAGATTCTAGTGATGCTATAAAAAGAAAACATCCTGATTGGATGTGGTAATTGGTGTGGAAAGAGAGTAATTACAAATATGCAAAAAAAAGTAATAGTTATAATTATAGTTTTTAATTTAATAATTGAATTTTTAACATACAGTGTTTATGCTGATGATAAAACTAATCCATTTCTTTATGATAGAAATGATACTGCAAGTAGAATGTTAGCAGGGGCATCGTCTGCAACAGGATTATACTATCCAGATTCTTATAATAATAAAGAACGATATGACGCGATTGATGTTTCAGTTTTTCAAGGAAGTATTAATTGGCAAACTGTTTATAATTCGGGAATAAGAGCAGCTATTATTAGAGTTGGAGGTAGAGGATATGGAACAGGTGAAATATATGGAGATGCTGGCTTTGAAGCTAATTTAATAAATGCAAAAGCAGCAGGATTAAAAGTTGGAGTATATTTCTTTTCTGCAGCAATAAATGAAGCTGAAGCTGAACAAGAAGCTAACTATGCAATAAATCAAGTAAAAAATACAGGAGTATCTTTAGATTTGCCAATATACATAGATTTTGAAGGTGATGGCAATGGAGGAAACAATGGAGGAAGAGTAGAGGCAAATGTTAATCAATATACAGGAACAAGGATATTAAAAAAGTTTGGGGACACTGTAAAGGCAAATGGTTATTTGCCAGGTATATATGCTGGATACTATTTTCTTGATTCATATTCAAATCTAAGTGAGGTAAGAGGATGGAACTATAGCATGTGGGTTGCGTGGTATTCAAATAATGCATTATATAATGTTCCATATACAGTTGAGATGTGGCAATATACAGGCTATGGATATGTAAACGGAATTAGTAGTCAATATGTTGATAAAAATATATTATTTATAGACAAACCAGGAAAATGTACAAACCTTACATATACTATAGATAAAAATGATTCTTCAAAAGCAACATTAAAATGGGATTATATAAATAAAATAAATGATTACCAAATAGAAATTACACAAGGAGGAAGAACTACGACAAAAGATGTTTCAATAGGAGGTCTTATTCTAGCTGCTAATACAATGACTTCAAAGGTTGATTTGAGTGAAGGAACAAATAAATTTAGAGTACGTGCAATAAATAAAAAATATGGGTTTGAAGAAATTGGAGCTTGGAGTGATTATGTAACAATTCAATATGAAAATACATATTTAAAAGGTGATGTAACAGGAGATGGAATTATAAATATAAGAGACATAATAAAAATAAGAAAATATATAGCTAATCAAACAAAATGGAAATTAACGAGTGAAGAAATGAAAAGAGCAGATGTAACAGGAGATAGTAAAATTAGTATAAGAGATATAATAAAAATAAGAAAATATATTGCAGCAAGCTCAAGTGAAAGCATAAAAAGAAAACATCCTGATTGGATGTGGTAAAAATATTTGATAAAAAAGTAATGAAAATGTAATAAAAATGTAATAAACAGTAGAGGCTTTGAAAATAGTGGATTACAAATGAATGTATATAAAAAAAGAATTGACAAATATAATAAAATATGAGATTATAAAATAGAATTATATTAATGAATGGAGAAAGATTATGAAAAAAACATCTTTAAAAATAATAATAATTAGTTTAATAATGTGTTTAGTATTTTGTGGTTATTCTACAGCTGATAATACACAATCAACGACAGGTACTTGTAAAATTACACTAAATACACAAACCAGTAAATATAATCCTGGTGATGAAATAGAAATACTTGTTAAAATTAGTGATATAAATACAAGTGGTAATGGTGTTGATTCATTTAAAGGATTTTTACACTTTGACAATAGAGCATTTGAATTTTTAACATATAATGGCTATGATAAAAGAAATAATTCTGATATAGATTGGTTAGTTGATTCAACAATGGACGATGATGAAATAGCTAATGAAGACAATTCAGGAGTATTATTAATGGCGTATCGTATCGATGGAAGTGATGATACAAGAAGTGGACCAACAAAATCAAACGGAAATATAATGAGAATTTATTTACAAGTTAAAGATTCAGCTCCTAATGGAAATTATGAAATTTCAATGGAAAATATTGAATTAGATGGAGAAAATGAAACAACACATGAAATTACAGATTATCTTGTTGTAAATAAAGCTAAAAAAGATATTACAATAGGAACACCTACACCAACTCCAGCAAACAACACAGTAAATAATACCACAACAAACAATGTTGTAGTGAATAATACAACAGTAAATAACATAGTTACTAACAATACTGTAACAAATAATGTTGTAAACAATACAGTTGTAAATAATACAGTTAAAAACAATACAGTGAATAATACAAATGTAAATAACAATGTAATAAATTCAATTATTCCATATGTAGGTATGAATACACCAATTTTTGGACTAGGTATTGTAGTAATGATAATTGCAGCTGGAACAGCTATATATAAATATAATAAGTATAAATCATTAAAATAGTGAGATATAGGATATGAAAGATTATTATGAAATATTAGAAATTAATAAAAAAGCTTCAAATGAAATAATAGAAAATGCATATAAAACACTTTCAAAAAAATATAAAAATGAAAATGCTGATATAAAGACTATAAATGATTTGAATGAAGCATATAAAGTATTAACAGATGTATTTTTAAGAAAACAATATGACTTGGAATATGAAAAAGAAACTAATGAAAATAAAGTAAAAAGTAATACTCCCAAATCAGTTTTTAAAAGAAAAGTTACATCTGAAGAAAAACAAAGTGTTGAAGAGCCAAAAGAAAAGAAAAAACATAAATTTATAAAAGAAGATCAATTTCGTACAACTAAAATGATGTATGGTATGACCAAAGATACATTTTCTTTTTTGAAGGAAGCAATAGTTAGTTTAAAAAATAAAAAAATGGAAAAAGAAGATTGGACTGCATTAGGACTAACATTTATAGTAGTAATTGTTCTAGGAGTAATATTATGGTTTATACCGTTTACAAATGGCTGGATGAGAGAAATTACAGTTGATAGCCCACTTTTAAAATGGATATTTAAAAGGTAAAATCAAGAGAATAAAAACTCTTGATTTTTTTTAAAATTGGCAGGTACATGAAAAAATATTCTTGGCAGAAAGGAAGATATACTATGAAAAATAATATGTATAAAAAAATAGTAATATGTATATTATTTATAATTTTATTAATTGCATTTAACATAGAAGTTTATGCAAACCAAGAAGAAACTGATAAACAATATAGTGAAATATATAAAATATATCAAAATCTTTCAGACGAAGAAAAATCAAAGTACGAAATTATACCTAAAAAATATGATGTAACAGTAGAAGAATTTGAAAGTAAATTAGAAAATAAAGAGAATACTAGTACAAATAAAAATAGTGAAGATAACTTTTTAAAAAGAATTTTTAAAGTATTTGCTAAGTCAAGTGAAAATGAAACTGAAACGATTCCTGTTTCTTATGACTTAAGAAGTAATAATCCTAAAAATTTAGCACAACATGGAAACATTCAAATTAGAGTAGAAAATCAAGGCGATGATCCATTATGTTGGACATTTGCATCTTTAGGAGCAATTAGAACTAATTTAGCATTAAAAGGTTATAACAATTATATAACACCGGATTTATCAGAAAGGCATATGAATTATATGCAATCAGAATTATTTGGAAAAGATAGAAAATTAACAGATGGTGGTAGATTTTATGAATTTGTGCCTTACTTGCTAAATAATAGTGGACCAATTTCAGAAGAAAAATTACCATATCACACACAAATAGATACTTCAAATGAAGAAGTATTAAATAGAATTGCAAATATAGAACCAGACTATTATGTTCATAAAATTGTTGAATTTCCTAGTATATATAAAGTAAAACAAAGCAATGACACAACTAAAATATATAATGGTGGTAAAGAAATAAATGAAACTAAAATGGAAGAAATTAGGAATCAAATAAAAACTCATATAATGAACAATGGTGGAGTTTACTGTTTTATTAGATGGGATAGTAATTTTATGGGACATAGAATTGGAGAACCATATAGAGGAATAGATGGAGAATATGCTCAATATGATGATGGAAGTTTAAATGAGACAGAAGAATACCATACAGTAACAATAGTTGGATGGGATGATAATTATGATAAAAATAAAATAAATGCAAAAAATAGCGAAGGTGAAATTGTTCATCCTTCAAGCAATGGAGCTTACCTAGCATTAAATAGTTGGGGTGAAGAATGGGGAGAAAATGGCTATTTTTGGATTTCATATGAAGATGCATATGTAGAAGCTGGACTAATTGGAATTGAAGAAGTAAATCAAGATGCAAAATTTGAAACATATACATTTAAAAGTCAAGCTGTTTATGAAAAGATAAAAGATTATTGCAAAAAATATAAATTTGCTTATGAAACAAATGATGATACAAAAACTATAAAGTTAACAGATTTAAGTTTGTATTTTGTTGGATATACTGACTTTACAGAAATAATGAATTTAGAAAAGATGGATGGATTTGATTTATCAAATTGTAATATGACAGATGAAGATCTTCAAGAATTGTTAAAAAATGATTTGCCAAATTTGAAAAAAATTAATTTAAGTGGAAATAATATAACAAATCCGTCAGCAATAAATAATTTAACAGGGCTAAAAGAGATAAATTTAAGTAATAATTATATTCAAGATATATCAATGATTGATCAAACAAAGTATAAAACAATAGATTTATCAGGACAAAAAGAAAAAAGAATTATGGGAGATATAACAGGAGATAACAAGATTAATATAAGAGATATAATAAGAATAAGAAAATATATTGCAAATCCACAAAAATGGAATTTGACAGATGAAGAAAAAATATTAGCAGATGTAGATGAAAATAATAGAATAAACATAAGAGACATAATAAAAATAAGAAAATATATTGCTGCTTCAAGTAGTGAAAGTATAAAAGCAAATCACTCAAATTGGATTTGGGAATAAAGATAGCCAGGAGTATTAAACTCTTGGCTATTGATATTTTACGGTATTTGTAATAAAATACAATAAAAAATAAAGGTGAGAAAATGGGATTAAAAATTATTTATGGAAGAGCTGGTACAGGAAAAAGTAGTATGTGCTTTTCAGAAATTTCTAATTTAATAAATAAAGAAAATAAAATATTTGTTATTACTCCTGAACAATTTTCTTTTACAGCTGAAAAGAAGCTTATGGAAGCTTGTCGGAAAGAAAGCTGTGGTAAATGCAGAAGTAATTACTTTAAGTAGAATGGCATATAGGGTCTTAAATGAAATAGGAGGAAATTCTAAAAAAAGTTTATCAAAATGTGGGAAAGCCATGATAATATTTTCTATATTAAATGCGCATAAAAAAGATTTTAGATTTTTAGGAAAATCTGATGAAAATATAGATTTAGCCATGAGAGCTGTAACAGAATTTAAAAAACATGGAATAAAGCCTGAAAAAATTTCTGAAGAGATAGAAAAGATTAATAATGAATATTTAAAAACTAAATTAAAAGATATAAATTTAGTTTATGAAGAATTTGAGAATAGAATTTTGAATTCATATATTGAAGAAACAGATTTATTAACATTACTTTTAAATGTAATTGAAGAATCGGATTTAGTTAAAGAGAGTATTATATATATAGATGAGTTTGCTGGATTTACATACCAAGAATATCAAATAATAGCCAAATTAGTTCAAATAGCAAAACATGTTACATTAACAATATGTATAGACAATTTAAACTTGAATGTTGATCCTGATATAGATGTTTTTTATTCAAATAAGCTAACACTAGGCAAGATTATGCAATTGGCAAATGATTATAATTTAAAATTAGAACAAGCAGTTGAACTAAAAGAGAACTATAGATTTAAGAATGATGAATTAAAACATCTTGAAAGAAATTTATATAATATAAAATCCACAGTATTTGAACAAAATGTGGAAAATTTACATTTGTTTTTAGCTAAAAATCAATATTCAGAGATAGAAAATGTTGCTAAAAATATCCATAACTTAGTGAAAAATGAAGGGCTAAGATATAGAGATATATCTGTTATTACAAAAAACATAGAGACATATTCAAGTTTAATAAAAACTATATTTAACAAATATGACATACCAGTATTTATGGATGAAAAGAGAGATTTAAATCAAAATATAATTGTTCAATATTTTTTAGCTTTATTAGAAGTTTTATTTAAAAACTTTTCTAATGAATCTATATTCGGATATATAAAATCAGGATTTTTGGATATAGAAGATGATGCTATTTTTAAGTTAGAAAATTATTGTAATAAATGGGGCATAAAACAAAGCAAATGGAAAAAAGATTTTGTATATGATTTAGAAGATTCAAAAGAAGAAGTAGAAAGTTTGAATGATATAAGAAGATTAATAATTAATCCACTATTAGAATTAAAAGAAAAAATACAAAAAGAAAAAACTGCAAAAAATATAACAATTTTAATATATGAATTTATGCAAAAAAATGAGATAGAAGAAAAAATAATAAAAAAAGTGGAAATATTACAACAAGAAAATTTAGTTGATTTAGCAAATGAGTATATTGAAAGTTATAAAAATATAATATCAATTTTAGATGAAATGATATTAATTTTTGGAGATGAGAAACTGACTGTAGATAAATATTTTCAAGTATTTAAAGTTGGACTCAAAAATAGTGGATTAGGAAAAATACCAGGGACACAAGATCAAGTTATTGTTGGGGATGTAGAAAGATCAAGAAGTCATAAAGTTAATACTGTATTTATAATAGGAATAAATGATGGTGTATTCCCAAGCGTTAATACTGTAGAAGGATTTCTAAATGACAGTGATAGAAAGATTTTAAAAGCAGATAACATAGAACTTGCAAAAGGAACAATTGAAAATTTATATGAAGAGAATTTTAATATATATAAAGCTTTTACAACTGCAGAAGAAAGATTATTTTTATCCTATGCTTCATCAGATACAGAGTCAAAATCGTTAAGAGCTTCTATGTTAATATTAAAATTAAAAAAGATGTATCCAAATTTGCATGAGGATAGCGATATTACAGAAATAACAATGGAAGATAATAATGTCTATGACTTTAATCCCAAAATTGATTTAGAGTGTATAGATAAGTTATATGGAAATAAACTAGTAACAAGTATTTCAAAATTGGAACAGTATAGAAGATGTCCATTTTCATACTATTTACAATATGGATTAAAATTAAAAGAAAAAGAAGAATTAAAGATACATAGTTTTAATACAGGGTCTTTTATGCATGATGTAATAGATTCATTTTTTGAAAAAGCACATTCAGAAAATATTAGTTTACCTTATTTCTTAGAAGAAGAAAATAAAATAAAAGATTTAGTTGATGAAATAGTAGAAAGTAAATTAGAATTAAGCAAGAATGCAATATTCACAGCAACTGAGAAATATAAAATATTAGTACAAAGATTAAAAAGAATAATATCAAAGGCATTAAAATATATAATAGAAGGTTTAGTCTACAGTGATTTTGAAATGAGTGGAACAGAAGTAGAATTTAAACCTGTAACAATGAAATTAGAAAATGGCAAAGAAATAGAAATAAGAGGAAAAATAGATAGAATAGATACTGCAGAAAATGAAGATGGAAAATATGTAAGAATAATTGATTATAAATCATCAGCAAAAAATATAGATTTAAATGAAGTATATGCCGGTTTACAAATACAACTTTTAACATATATGGACGCTGTTTGTAAACAAGAAGATTTAATACCAACAGGAGTTTTATATTTTAATTTATTAGAACAAATGATAAAAGAAAAAAATAGAATAGATGAAAATGAATTAGAAGATAAAATAAGAAAAAGTTTTAAAATGAAAGGTTTAATTATTGCAGATGTGCAAATAATAAAAATGCATGATAACACGTTAGAAAGTGGAAGTTCAAAGTATATTCCAGCCGCTATTACAGCAAGCCAAAGCATAAATAAAAAGTGGACTAGTGGAGTAAACAAAGAACAGTTTAAAGTATTGCAAGACTATATTTTTAAAACAATAAAAGAAATATCAAAAGAAATTTTAGAAGGAAACATAGATATAAAACCATATAATAAAAAAGGAGTAACACAGTGCAAATACTGTACATATCATTCAATTTGTGGATTTAATTCAAAATACGAAAATGCATGTTATAGATACGTAGATAACAAGTCTAACGATGATATTTTAAAATTAATGAATCAATAGAATAGTTTCTATTGGTTACAAGGAGGAAAAATGGATTTATCTAATGAAAATGTAATTCATGTAAAAAAAAGTGGAGTTCAATATCTGCAATTTAGAAAATTGCTTGAATATAGCGATATTGTAAACCACGCATATACATTAGGGATAGATGTGAATTATAGAACAGCAACAGTTGATAAAAGGCCACTTCCAAAAGAAGAGTTTGAGAAGGCGCTACAAAATTATAAAAATATTTGTAAAAACATTGGTGCAAATTATATTAATGTAGTGAAATGTAAGCAGAATCATACAAAAAATGTGGGAATTGTAGATGGAAAAATAAATAAAAGTGAACCAGATTTTGACGTGGAATTATTTGAAGATGGAGTAGATGGTTTGGTTACAAATAAAACCAATTTATTACTATCAACAACTAATGCTGATTGTATTTTATTATTGTTTTTTGATCCTGTTAAAAAGGTTGTTTCAAATGTTCATTCTGGATGGAAAGGTACTTTACAAAGAATATCAACTGTAGCTGTTAAAAAGATGATAAAAGAATATAATTGTGATCCAAAAGATATTATTTGTTGTATTTGTCCAAGCATAAGAAAGTGTCATTTTGAAGTTGACAAAGATGTAAAAGATATGTTTGTTGATGAATTCAAAAATCTAAATGAGATAAATCAAATTATAGAATATAAAGAAGCTAATAACAAGTGGCACATTGATACTGTTTTAATAAATAGAGTTATATTAAAAGATATGGGGTTAAAGGATGAAAATATTATAGATTGTGGTATTTGTAGTGTTTGTAATTCGGATTTAATACATTCATTTAGAGTTGAAAAACAAGGATATGGTTTAGAAACTGCACTAATTGAGTTAAAAGAGGAGATTTAGATGAAAAAGATAATACCAAATAAATTGAATTTAGGTGATACTATAGGAGTTGTAGCTCCTTCAAGTCCAATAATTGGTGAAAATATTGAAGAATTAAATAGAGCAAGAAAAATAGTGGAAGAAGCGGGATTTAAAGTAAAATATTCTAAAAATATTTTTTCAAATACAAATGGTTATTCAGCAACTGCTAAAGAAAGAGCAGAAGATATAAATGAAATATTTGCTGACCAAGATGTAAAAATGATTTGGTGTGCAAAAGGTGGAGAAGGTTGTAATTCTATATTTGAATATTTAGATTATGAGCTTATTAGAAGTAATCCTAAAATAATTTGTGGATATAGTGATATAACTTCTTTAACTAATATTATTACAGAAAGAACGGGACTTGTAACATTTAGTTCAACTAATTTTAAAACAATTGCAACAGATACAACAGACTTTAGTTTTAAAGAAGCAATGGAAAGATTTGTAAATAAAAGTTTAAAATTTAGAATGGCTAATAATGATAAATATACAACTATAAATGAAGGATACGCAGAAGGAGAATTAATAGGTGGAAATTTAAGTTTACTCCGAGGAATAGTTTCTGGAAAATATTCAATTAGTTTTGATAATAAGATTCTATTTTTAGAAGAGTTGGGATTTGAAACTTCTCCTGCATTAGCAAGTAGTTATTTATATTATATGAAGCAAAATGGTGTATTTGACAAAATAAAAGGCTTATGGATAGGAAATTATGAAGCGACTGAAAGCGATATAACATTAGAACAAATTGTAATGGATGCATTAGAAAATGAATATAAATTTCCAATTATCAAATCAAATAATTTTGGACATATAGAAACTAAAACTGCTATTCCAATTGGAACAAGAGCTAGAATAGATACATCAAAAGATATAAAAATAGAATTAATGGAAGATTGTGTAAAATAATTTTTATTATAAGGAGCAGAAAATGTTTGAAACATGGGAAGAATTAGAAGAGTCAATAATAAATTGTGAAAAATGTAAACTTTGCGAAGGAAGACAAAACATAGTATTTGGCGTTGGAAATAAGAATGCAAATGTAATGTTTATAGGAGAAGGACCAGGAGCAGATGAAGATAAACAAGGAGAACCTTTTGTAGGAAAAGCAGGTAAATTAATGGATATGGCATTTGAAACAGTGGGAATAAAAAGAGAAGATGTTTATATAGCAAATATAGTAAAATGCAGACCACCATCTAATAGAGATCCAGAAGAAGATGAAACTGTTGCATGTATGGATTATTTAAGAAATCAAGTTGTGCTTGTTAAACCTAAAGTAATTGTGCTATTAGGAAGAATTTCACTTCAAAATATTTTAGGAAAAGAATATAAAATTACTGCAAGTAGAGGAAACTGGATAGAAAAGAAAGGTATAAACTATATGCCTACATGGCATCCAGCAGCACTTTTAAGAGATGAAAGTAAAAAAATAGATTTTATAAAAGATTTACAAGAAGTTGCTAAATATATTATGAATGATGATAAAAATATTGAAAAATAAAAAAACTTGTGATTTAATATATATTATAAAAGATAGTTAGGAGGAAAACCATGGAAGAAAATAATAAAAATACCGAAGATTTAAAAAGAGAAACCGTTGACACAGTAAATGATGTAAAAGAAACAATAAAAAATGTGAACATAAAAAAGGACACTATAGAAACAAAAGGATTTGTTTCAGGTTTTTTTACAAAACCATTAGAAACTATAAAAAGTATTATTGATGATAACTCAGGAAAATTTTTAAAATATGCAATTATAATCTTAGCAATTTGGATAGTTTCAGCACTTATAACAAGAACTGTAACAGTATTTTCTTATACAACTTGGAGTTTTAGTTCTTTCTTTAATAGTCTTTTAGGCAATACATTATCAATGATAAAATCTGTTATAGAGCCAATATTAACAGTATTAATAATATCAATTATAATTTTAATATTTAATAAAAATAAAAAAAGAAAATTAACAACAATTATAACAGCTGTAACAACAGCATATATTCCTGTAGT
>AUXO012913944.1_pt1 | contig 15736 bp, 12 predicted proteins | sample 768731 | NCBI WGS metagenome assembly AUXO01 (sample SAMN02715735, study PRJNA202380) | gut metagenome | biome: sheep rumen | host: Ovis aries | place: New Zealand: Palmerston North
GCCGCAGACGGCGAGCACGAGGAGTGGACAGAAATGTATCCCGGCTTCGCAAAAGACGCACGCGAAGAAGGTTTTGCAGAGATCGCCAATCTCTTCGAGATGGTCGCTGCAATCGAAAAAGAGCATGAAGCACGTTATCGCAAGCTCATCGAGAATATCCAGGGCGGCCTTGTCTTCTCCAGAGACGGCGACCGTATCTGGGAATGCGGCAACTGCGGCCACATCGTCATCGGCCCCGCAGCTCCCGATGTATGTCCTGTCTGCAATCACCCTCAGGCCTATTTCGAGCTCCACGCCGACAATTATTGATCCATTGGACAATTATTGATCCATTGCCGGTCAAAAAAGAGGCTGGCTAAACAGCCGGCTTTTCGCAGCCGGGTACTCCTGCTGACTGAAGACAGATAAATAAACACTGAGTCAAGCGGGCGCAAATGCATAAAAACCCCTGCAGCCATCTGGTTTTCCAACACAGATGCACTGCAGGGGTCTTTTTTCATCCAAGTTCACTGATCATACTGACAAATTCAATATCCTCAGCCTCAACACGGAAATTCGTTGTCATCGTCTCTCCGTCCGGCGTAGTGATCTTTACATCCAGAACAGAACCTTCCGGCAGTCCTTTTCTCCTGATCGCCATGATAAATCTTGTAAAGCCGGGATGACGTTTCCTGAAGTCATTCAGCTGCGTCTTCAGTTTCATAATCTGCAGTGGATTTACAGCCATTTCTTCCATTCCTTTCTGGTTTTACAATACATCGGTTCTACAGTACATGAATCTGCAGCACATTGATTCTGCCGCACATCGGTTCTGCAGTACATTGGTTCTGCAGTACATTGGTCGTGCCGTACATTGGTCGTGCCGTACATTGGTCGTGCCGTACATTCATTTTGCAGTACATTGATTCTGCAGTTTATTGGTTCTACAGCACGTCGATCAGCTCCGCCAGCGACCTGACAGGGATGACCTTCATCCCCTCCGGAATCTGGAGCCGTCTCATATTGCTGGCAGGCAGCACGCATACCGTAAAGCCCATTTTGGCAGCTTCCTGCAGGCGCATCTGCGCCATCGAGACCGCACGCACTTCTCCGCTGAGTCCAACCTCCCCGAATACGATCATATGGTCGTTGACGGGAACATTGCGGAAACTGGAAAGGATCGCCATGACGATCCCCAGGTCCAGGGCAGGTTCCGTCTGGCGGATACCTCCCGCCAGATTGATATAGGCATCGTACTGAGACATGGGTACGCCCAGCCGCTTTTCGATGACCGCCATCAGGAGGCTGACGCGGTTAAAATCCGTTCCGGTGGACTGGCGCTTGGGATATCCGTAATTTGTATGGCAGACCAGGGCCTGGACCTCAAGCAGAAGAGGCCTTGTGCCTTCCATGGAACAGGTCACAACACTGCCGCCCACATCATGGGGACGTCCGCTCAGGAGAAATTCCGAAGGATTGAGGACCTCGGAAAGACCGTCGCCGCGCATCTCGAAGATCCCGATCTCATTGGTCGAACCGAAGCGGTTTTTGACGCTGCGCAGGACCCTGTAGGAGGCATATCTGTCTCCTTCAAAATAAAGGACTGCGTCCACCATGTGCTCCAGGACGCGGGGGCCTGCGACATTGCCGTCCTTCGTGACGTGGCCTACAAGGAAAAAGGTGATCCCCGCCTCCTTGGCAAGCCTCAGCAGAATACCGGTGGCCTCGCGGATCTGCGCGACACTGCCGGGAGAGGCCTGCACCTGGGCGCTGTACATGGTCTGGATCGAATCAATGATCGCGAGCCGGGGCTTTTCCTCCTGCAAAGTGGCAGTGATGGAATCAAGGTCCGTCTCACACAGAAATCGAAGCCGGTCCGATATATCGCCGATCCGCTTCCCCCTCATCTTGATCTGGCGCAGAGATTCCTCTCCGGAAATATAGATGATGTCGATACCGGATGCCGCCATATTCCTTGCCGCCTGCAGCAGGATGGTGGACTTGCCGATGCCCGGATCACCGCCCAGAAGGATCATGGATCCGGCCACAACGCCTCCTCCCAGCACTCTGTCCAGCTCCGCAAATCCTGTAGAAAAGCGTTCCTCGCCTGTCTCTTCGACGGCAGAAAGCGGCACCGGTCTTCGCCGGACTCCCGCATGGGCAGCGGACATCGAGGCAGCCGAAGTCCCCGGCGTCTTTGACGGAGCCGGGGCTTCCACCATTGTATTCCATTCCCTGCAGGCAGGGCACTGTCCAAGCCATTTGGCTGACTCATGACCGCAGCTGCTGCAGAAAAAAACTGTCCTGATCTTTTTTGCCATAATGTATCGCTTTCATTCCCCGGTCTTCTTATGCTTCTTTTTTAGATCCGGTAAAGACCACCTCGCCTCCGCGGAAACCGGCCGTGACGGTGCACCCTTCTGTGAACTCCTCCGCCAGGATCTTCTCTGAGAGGGGATCCTCGATCACTGACTGGATCGCGCGTTTGAGGGGACGGGCGCCCATCTTGTCATCCGAGTACTTGTCGACGATATGATTGCGCAAAGCGGCAGTGATCTTCAGATCAATGCCGAGCTGGGTCCTGGCGCGCCTGATCAGGTCGGAGGCCAGAAGCATGGTGATCTGCCCCATCTCCTCGCGGCTCAGAGCGTGGAAGACACGAATCTCATCGATACGGTTGATGAATTCGGGCCGGAAGATCTTTCTGACCTCGTCCATAACGCCTTTTTTCATACGTTCATAATCCTGCTCCGCAGTGGGTTTATCTGCAAAGCCCAGGGTTTTGGGCGCAATAATGCGCTGGGCGCCTACGTTGGATGTCATGATGATGACGGTGTTCTTGAAGTTGACCTTGTGTCCCTGGGAATCCGTAATATGTCCTTCGTCCAGGATCTGCAGAAGGATGTTGAAGACATCCGGATGGGCCTTTTCGATCTCATCGAACAGAACGACCGAATAGGGATGGCGGCGGACCTTCTCGGAGAGCTGGCCGCCCTCTTCATATCCCACGTAGCCGGGTGCTGAACCGATGATCTTGGAGACCGCGTACTGCTCCATATATTCGGACATGTCGATCCGGATCAGGTCCTTGTCGGAGCCAAACATGACTTCCGCCAGTGCTTTGGAAAGTTCGGTCTTGCCGACGCCGGTGGGGCCCAGGAAAAGGAAGGATCCGATGGGCCGATCCGGATTCTGCAGGCCGACACGTCCGCGGCGGATGGCGCGGGATACCGCATCCACAGCATCCTCCTGTCCGATCACGCGTTTGTGCAGCTCATCTTCCAGGCGAAGGAGTCTTGCGCTCTCCCTCTCGGTAAGACGGTTGACCGGTACTTTTGCCCAGATAGAGATCACGGATGCAATGTCCTCTGCAGTAACAGGCACGGCCTTTGTGTCTTTTACGCTTTTTCTGCGGTTGTTGAGGTTCTCAAGTTTTTTGACAAGGGCATCCTGCTCTTTACGGAGCGAGCGCGCAGTATCGAGGTCTCCTTCCATAAAGGCCTTCGCCAGCCTGGAATCCGTATCCCGGATCTGTTCCTCCAGGGCCAGAGCTTTGTTCCCGCTGTCGCCGGCCGTAAGCCGGACTGCTGCGCAGGCCTCATCGATGACATCGATGGCTTTGTCGGGAAGATTCCGGTCATTGATATAGCGCACGGAGAGATCGACCGCTGTCTTCAGGGCATCCTCTTCCACTTTTACACCGTGGTGTTCCTCATAAATATGGACAATGCCTTTCAGGATCTCAACGGTCTGCTCCGGTGTCGGCTCTTCGATCTGGACCGGCTGGAAGCGGCGCTCGAGGGCTGCGTCCTTTTCGACATATTTGCGGTATTCCGTGATCGTAGTCGCGCCGATCAGCTGAACTTCTCCACGGGACAGCGAAGGCTTGAGGATATTGGAGGCATCCAGTGAACCCTCTGCCCCGCCGGCTCCGATCAGGGTGTGCAGCTCATCCACGAAGAGAATAATATTTTTGTCAGCCGTCACTTCTTCGATGACGCGCTTGATCCTCTCTTCAAATTCGCCGCGGTATTTTGTTCCCGCGACCATACCGGAGAGATCCAGTGTCAGCAGGCGTTTGTCGCGCACGGATGCCGGCACATCTCCGGATACGATCCTACGGGCAAGTCCCTCGACGACAGCTGTCTTGCCGACGCCGGGCTCGCCGATCAGGACGGGATTGTTCTTGGTCCGGCGGCTGAGGATCTGGATCACACGGCGGATCTCATCATCACGTCCGATCACCGGATCGAGTCTGCCGTCATAGGCCATCTGGGTGAGGTCGCGGCTGTACTGGTCCAGAATGCCCCGCTGCTCATTGCCTGGGCCGCCGGCCTGCAGATCGTCTCTGTGCGCTGCAGGATCCTCTCCCATAGCGGCAAGCAGTTCATAATAAACCTTGGAAATATTGATTCCCATGGCCTCCAGAATCTTGAGCGCAACATTTTCCCGCTCCAGTATAATCGCCAGCAGAATGTGCTCGGTACCGGTCTGGTCCGACCTGTATTTGTCGGCCTGACTGCGTGCCATATGCAGCACCTTCTGGCAGCGGGGGGAATAGCCCTCATGATCCAGAAGCGCAAGGCTGCCGGGATGGATATTGAGCTGGGTGATCATCTCCTCCAGACGCTGCCGGGTTACGCCGTTTCCGGCAAGGATCCTTGAGGCGACGCCGTCCGGTTCCTGTGCCAGGCCCAGGATCAGATGCTCTGTGCCGACATAGTTCTGATTTGTCTTTTTCGAAGCATTCTTTGCCGCCCGCAGCGCGGCAAGCGCGTTTTTGGTGTAATTGTCCTTCATGGAATCTTATTCTTTCCTGTCTTTCTATATGGTTCTGTACCGCAGAGTGGGAAGATCCGGAGCCTTGCTTTCACTCATATTCATCGTAGATACTGTCTACCATCCTGTGGAGCTCCAGCCTTGTCATATTGCGGCATCTGGCCTGTGCCAGAAGTTTGCGAAGGTCTTTTTCCAGCTGCGCTCGTGCGCGCATTGCATCCACATCAACAGAAATAACGGCTCCGCGCCTGCGGTCCATCTTTACAAAGCCCTCCTGCCGCAGAATAGAATACGCCTTGTTTACTGTATGCATATTGATGCCTATATCATCTGCCATCTGACGGACGGAAGGCAGGGCCTGCCCTTCTTCCAGGGTTGCTGTCGCAATGCCGAGAATGATCTGGTTGCAAAGCTGCTGGTATATCGCTTCATCACTGCTGAAATCGATCTTGATTAGCATAGCATATCCCTCCATATTCTTCCATATGCCCTGTAAAAAACGATCGCCGAAACGATTCCGGTCGTTACCGGTCACACCGTGACCGGTAACGGGGCCTTCTCCATTCCAAATATGCCATGGTGCAATGGAAAAACGCCCGACGTTTCAGCCGGGCCGGCACCGTAATAATCCGGACAGCATAACAGAGCATGCATTGTTATATATATAATATAACAAGTGACATGCTCTGTCAAGTTACCCTGCAGATCGACCTGAACTGTCGAATCTTATCGTTACATGTACACGCCCCATCGAAGGGCGTGTACATGTAACGATGCGCGCGGTGATTCCAATGATTATTTTTTACGGGGCGCCCGGGGCGGTGCACTGTTCAGGAAGGAATATTCCATATCGTCATCGTCGTCGGCATAGTAATCTTCCTCTACACTATCGTACTCGACCGGTGCGGCCTGCCTGCGTGCGGGAGCAGCTGCCTCTTCCTTCTTAGCGGAAGTTACAGGAGCTGTTGGAGCTTCCTCAGCGGAACTCTCTGCAGCTTTTGCCTGATCTGCTGCGGCACTGCGCGTAACAGCAGAGAGCAGGTCTGCATCCTCCGGATAATCCGCCTCTTCGTCGAACTCATAATTGCGGGCAGCACGGGGTCTGGGACGGGGAGACGAACCGGACTTTGCAGAGGAGCGCTGGTTCTGTCTGCGCTGTTTTCTGGGGGGAAGCTCTTCTTCCTCCTCGTCGTCCTCTTCCTCATAATCGTCGTCTTCGTCTTCTGCGTCTTCTTCCTCGTCGTCCTCATCATCTTCGTCTTCGTCGTAATCGTCATCTTCGATATCATCAGAAGAAAAGATATTTTTCAGCATTCCGAAGAATCCGCCTCTGCGGGGAGCCTCGTCCTCGTCGTCATCTGCCTCGTCATCATCCTCCTCGTCGTCGTAGGAATCCTCATCCTCATCGTAAAGGTCTTCGTCATCCTCGTCGTCGTAGGAATCGTCTTCGTCATCGTCTTCATCATCTACTGCGGGAGCAAACAGAGCACCTGCGCGCTCTTTGGACTTGCCGCCGAACAGACCGCCCTTCTTTTTCGCGGGAGCAGGTTTCTCTTCTTCTTCAGGCTCTTTTGCGTCATCTGCGTCTTCCTCGTCTTCCGAGGCAGTCACGCCCGCATCAGAAGCTTCTTCGATTTCCTCGTCCGGATCAGAAGACTCATCGTCATCTTCTTCGTCTTCTTCATCCTCTTCTTCCGCTCTTCTGGCGGCTCTGGCCCTGCGCTGCTGCTCACGCTGTCTTCTGGAAGCAGTGGGTCTGGTATTCCTGCGCATCACGACATACAGGAAGATCAGGATTGCGATCAGAAGCAGAAGCAGTACACAGGCGATCGTTCTCCACAGACCTGCGGAGGAAGCATTCTTTTGTGCAGCATTTTCCGCATCACTGAGTTTTTCAAGATCGCTGATACGGATCTTCTTGTCTGTATCGTAGTTATAGACATACCAGTGGCCGCTGCCGTCTTCTTCTGTCGTAAAATTAATACCGTACTGGGCGTTGGGATCAGTATAGGGGTCATAGCCCTGCGTGTCTTCGGTCTCGACATCGTCCTGAGAAACAGCTGTGTCAGGCTTTCCGTCACCGTCTACATCCGTTCCCTCAACCAGATCTCCGGACTCTGTCATACCGTCTTCTTCAAGCCAGTCGTCATTGACATCTTCCGGAACGGCATCATCTTCGGCTTCCTGCTCAGTCTTTTCAGACTCGTCCGTCTTTTCAGCCTCATCTGTCTTCTCAGCCTCATCTGTCTTCTCGGCCTCCTGTGTTTCCGGTGCGGCCTCTTCCTCGACAGCTTCTCCGTCATTGTCTACCCACTGTGCTTTGACGTATCCTCTGTTTCCGTTCTCCAGCTCGACATTGTACCATTCGGTACCGGCAGAATCTGTCGTCTTTGAAATGACAGTTACCTTGTCCCCCTGGTTCAGAACACCGATGGCATTGGAGTAGTCAGATTTATCCTCAGGGCTGTTGCGGATCGTTACATCCGTTGCATTGACGGTAGCTGCGGCAGCTGTCATCACGGTCAGGATAAATGCCGATGCCAGTGCAGCAGCAGCTGATGCAAGTCTGACAGCTCTTCTGCCTCCCAGTCTTGTGTTTTTCATTATCTCCCTCCAGGGCCGGAGCCGATGACTCCGGCAGTTTTTCCCAGTATCGATTTTCCTTTCATCGGAAACTCCTTCCACGGCATCCTGTCCTTACCATGACACCGCTTCCGGCCGATCCGGCGGTTTGCAGTTTCCTGGTGCCGGCTCATGAAAAGGATGTATTTTCACGGTGCCCACACCAACTACCATTATAACACCGGATATGCATTTGTGGAATCATTTAAATCCTTATTAGACAGATTCGATCGCCTTTCCGATATCACTGCGCATGTACATTTTGTCAAAATGCACCCATTTTGCTGCAGTATAAGCATTGGCGCGGGCTTCTTTGAGCGTATCGCCGATGGCGACCACACCGAGGACTCTGCCGCCGCTGGTCACGGTATTTCCTTCCTTGTCAAAGGAAGTACCGGCATGATAGCAGCGGTACTGAGTCTGCCCGTCAAATTTTTCAAGGCCGGTGATGACCTTGCCCTTTTCATAACTCTCCGGATAGCCGCCGGATGCAATGACAACACATACTGCCGCATTGTCATAAAACTCCAGATCGATCTGGTCCAGCGTGCCGTCAATGCAGGCTTCCATCACGTCGATGATGTCAGTCTTCATACGGGGCAGGACAACCTGCGTCTCGGGATCGCCAAAGCGGGTGTTGTACTCAAGGACGCGGGGGCCTTCCGGTGTCATCATAAGGCCGAAATACAGAACGCCGCGGAAAGGACGTCCCTCTGCTGCCATGGCAGCCACGGTCTTGTCATAGATATTTTCACGGCACCAGGCGTCGATCTCGGGTGTATAGAAGGGGCTGGGAGAGAATGTTCCCATACCGCCTGTGTTGAGGCCGGTGTCTCCGTCTCCCTGGCGCTTATGGTCCTGGGAGGAAGTCATCAGCTGGTAATGGGTTCCGTCCACAAATGCGAGCACGGACACTTCGCGGCCGGTCATGAACTGCTCGATGACAACGCTGTTTCCGGCGTCGCCGAATTTTTTATCCATCATCAGCTCGCGGATACCGTCTTTTGCAGAGGCCAGATCCTCACAGATCAGGACGCCCTTGCCCAGAGCAAGTCCGGAAGCTTTCAGGACGATGGGGAAGGAGGCTGTCTCGAGATAGGCCAGCGCCTTGTCCGCGTCCTCGAAGGTTTCATAAGCGGCTGTGGGGATCCCGTATTTTTTCATCAGATCCTTGGAAAAAGCCTTGCTGCCCTCGATGATCGCCGCATTGGCCGGCGTGCCGAAGATGCGCAGTCCCTCTGCCTCAAAAGCATCCACGATACCGGCGCAGAGCGGATCATCCATACTGCAGACTGTAAGGTCGATCTCTTTTTCCCTGGCGAAGGCAGTCAGTGCCGCAAAATCCATCGTTCCGATCGGAACACACTCGGCGATACGCGCAATACCGGCGTTACCGGGCGCGCAATACAGCTTTGCCACACGGCCGCTGCGCAGGATCGCGTCCGCGATCGCGTGCTCTCTTCCGCCGCCGCCAACAAGAAGTACCTTCATGTTCATTTTCTTCTCAGCCAAGTCTTTATCCTCCTGCGAAAAAACTGCTTTCCTGTCGCTGTTTCTGTTCTCATTACCCGCGCACGGATCCTGCCCTGACCGGGGACGATGCGGCATGCATCGGTCCTGTGCCTGTCAGGAGATCCTGGTCCTGCGTCCCTCGATTTTTACCCTTCCGGCTGCGATCAGGTCAATGGCGCGCGGCAGAATGATCCACTCCGCCTGCTCCATGACGCGGCGCTGCAGGGTCTGCGGCGTATCGTCTTCCATGATATCGACCGCCTTCTGCAGGATGATGGGTCCTGTATCAAGATCCTCATCCACAAAGTGCACAGTTGCGCCGGTGACCTTGACACCGCGCTCAAGGGCTTTTTCATGTACATGCAGGCCGTAATAACCCTTTCCGCAGAAGGAAGGGATCAGGGCAGGATGGATGTTGATGATCTTTCCCGCGTAGGCAGCACAGATCTGCCGGGGAACAGCCACCATGAAGCCTGCCAGCACGATGAGGTCAGGGGAGACTTCATTGATCTTCTCCAGAAGCGCTTCATTGAAAGCCTCCCGGTCCGGGTAGTCCCTGGGAGATACACAGACGCCGGGAATGCCTGCTTTGGCGGCGCGCTCCAGGGCAAAAGCTCCCGCATTATTGCTGATCACCTGTACGATCCGGGCATTTTTGATGGTCCCGTCCGCAATACGATCGATGATGGCCTGGAGGTTTGTTCCTCCTCCGGAGACACATACAGTCACTCTCAGCATACGTCAACTCCTTTTTCTCCGGCGGCAATACTGCCGATCAGATAAGCCTTCTCGCCGGCTGCCTCAAGAGCCCTGATGGCCTTGTCGGCATCCTCTGCCTTCAGAGCAAGTACCATGCCGATACCCATATTGAAGGTGTTGTACATCATATGCTCATCGATTCCGCCGCGCTTCTGCAGCAGACGGAAGATCGCGGGGACCTCATAGCTGTCTTTTCTGACAAGGGCGCGCATGCCGTCGGGCAGCATTCTCGGAATATTCTCATAGAAACCGCCGCCGGTCACATGGCTGCAGCCCTTGATCTGTATGCCGGCCTCACGCACACTGCGGAGCGCGCGCACATAGATCTTGGTGGGACGGAGCAGGGCATCGCCCAGCGTCTCGCCCAGTTCCGGATAGAACTCGCGGAGGTTCTCTTCATTTACGTCAAAGACCTTGCGGACCAGTGAGAAACCGTTGGAATGAACGCCGGAGGAGGCAATGCCGACCAGGGCGTCGCCGGGGCAGATATCCTGGCCTGTGATCAGGTCTTTTTTGTCCGCGGCGCCCACCGCGAATCCCGCCAGGTCATACTCGTCTTCCGGATAGAAGCCGGGCATCTCTGCGGTCTCGCCGCCGATCAGGGCAGCGCCTGCCTGCTCACACCCGTCACATACGCCCTTGACGATCTGGGCGATCTTCTCGGGGAAGTTTTTGCCGCAGGCAATGTAATCGAGGAAAAAGAGAGGTTCGCCGCCCGCGCAGGCTACATCGTTGACACACATGGCAACGCAGTCGATGCCGACAGTGTCGTGTCTGTCCATCAGGAAAGCGAGTTTGAGTTTTGTCCCGACGCCGTCTGTTCCGGACAGAAGAACGGGATCTTCCATCTCCTTGATCTTGGCGAGGGAGAAGGCGCCCGAAAAGCCTCCGAGTCCTCCCATCACTTCGGGGCGCATTGTCTTTGCGACATATGCTTTCATCAGTTCTACGCTTCGATATCCGGCTTCGATATCGACACCGGCGCTCTTATAATCCATCATGTTCAGCGTGTCTCCTTATGTACTATTTTTATGTATGTCTATGGTTCAATAGCAGGACCCGTCTGCGAGTCCTGCACGGCTGTCCCGCAGCTGAAGTCACTGCTGCTCCGGGCTGAAAATCGATCCGCCCGGCAAAGGGCAGAGCCGTCTGCCGGGCGAAAAACAAGATTCAATGAGCCGTTATCATTGTTCAATAATTCTTATATCCGACTTCCTGCAGGTGCGCATCCTTCTGCTGCACTTCTTCAAGCTGACGCTGTGAGAAATCTTTGAGTCTCTGAAGAAGGGCCTCATCCGAGATTGCCAGCATCTTTGCCGCCAGAATACCCGCATTCTTTGCGCCGCCGATGGCAACAGTCGCCACGGGGATCCCGCTGGGCATCTGTACGATCGAATACAGGGAGTCGCGTCCGCCCAGGGAAGTGGTGTGCATGGGGACGCCGATCACCGGAAGCGGGAACAGTGCCGCGCACATGCCCGGCAGATGGGCTGCCATGCCTGCGCCTGCGATGATGACCTTCATGCCGGCCGCCTCAGCGCCTTTCGCATACTCAAAAAATACGTCGGGCTCGCGGTGTGCGGAGATGATCCGCATATCATAGCTGATGCCGAGCTCTTCGAGGACTTCTGCTGCCTTTTTCATTACGGACAGATCCGAATCACTGCCCATGACAATTCCTACCTGTGCCATTTGTGTTACCTTTCCTTTCCGAAAAACAGAAAAAACGGACGACGTTATATTTTGAATGCTTGCAAATTTCCGGCCCGTCTTTTCTGCCGGTCTTCGGCTTTTCTTATCCGATTCTTTGCAATAACAGTGCGCATAGTCGGGATCCTGTCCCCGCGGCCGGTCTGTCCGGATCCGGTTTTAAACACATGGGCACTGCCTGTAGTTTAATCAAAAAAGTCCTTATGTGCAAGTAACTATTAAAGGTTTATTCAGGAAATCCGTACCCTTCAGCACAAACCTTCCGTCGCGGATCACCGGAATCTGCGCCCCGTCCGCCCGAACGGCAGCCAGAAGGCCGACCTCTTCGTAGGGAATCGTGATATCCGTGTGGCAGCCGAAATAGGCATTTTCGGGATCCGTATCCCGCATCAGCGAGTATTCGTTTTCTTTGGCAAAGATCTCTTTTCCGTCAGGATTAAAGACGCGGTTTTCCTCCTCGTGGCTGTAGCAGGTGTCACCTACAGCAAAATGCGGACCTGTTTTTTCCGCGATCAGGATCGGCAGCCTCTCCAGGATCCCCAGCCTGGACGCCTCGGCGCAGGCAGTGGTGTTGGTGCCGATCGCGCACTCGCTCATGGGCAGGGTCTCATGATGAAAGAGAATATTTTCTTCGATATATTTTCTGCCTTCCTCCTCTGTCGGGAAGCCGCCGCAGCTGTAGGCAGTGATGCGGCCGTTCTCAAAGCGGAGCGCCAGATCCCGGAAAAGGAGTCCGTTCAGATAGACACGGGTCACATGCAGAAGTCCCTCCGTTCCCGCAAGGGAAGGCGTAGTAAAGACCTCTCCCACCGGAATATTTACGTCCGCCACACAGTTTTCAAATATCGTCTGCTTTTCGGGATCCTCCGGTACCTGCAGACGGACCGTCAGATCGGTCCTGTTTTCGCCGGCGCCAAGTACACGTATGCTCTGTGCCGTGTCGAGCACATTGATGATCCCGGCCTGCACATCCCGGTATGTCATATAGTCCAGAGTGTTAATATCGATCACGGAACGGAAGATCTCATCGAAGGAGGCCTTGAGATCGCCGTCCGCATACCCCGTGGTGATCTCGGGCAGCGGGAAGGCAATGATGGTAAAGCTCCTCTCCCGCCCGATCACGGCGCGGTCGTAGAGAAGGTCGGCCTCCTGACGGCAATGCGCGATCTTCTTCTGCTGGGCTTTGGAAAACTTCGCATATCCGTCGTGCATGACAGGCGAAAAAGGCTTTTCCCCGAAGGTCTCCATCACGACCGGTCCCGCATACAGAACTGTTTCCTGCTCCAGCTCTTTATATGCCTGCTGCAGTGCCTGCATCCGTCTGCTGCGGAGCACATCGTTGAAAAACAGGGCCAGGTCCTCGCGGTGGTCATAGCCGTACTGCGCGTTGGCAGGTGTTGTGGAATATCCGCCGCCTCCCCGTCCCAGATGCTGGGTGAAGAGGTTTCCCTGCATCCCGGGGATCACAGGCATAAGCCCCATCTTTCGAAGATTTCGGGCAGCTCTTTTTGCGACCCGTTCAAATCCGACGTGGTACAAAAGCCCTGCGCGGCGCCGGATCGACAGATCCTTCCCAGTCACCTCAAAGCCGATCCGAAAGCCTTCTGTCCATGTGTCCGCCATTCTGGCGATGATCTCCTCATCCAGACTCTCCAGATAGGAGAAAACACCTCTCTCGTTATCCGAAATATAAGCTCCGTAGCGGTACAGACACCTCTCATCTTTGGCTTTATACCAGTCCTTTAGGATCTGCTCCGGAATGCTTCCCCCGACAAGGCTTCTCTGCACACGTACCAGCGTCTCCTCCGGAGCATAGTCCTCCAGGAACTGCCGGACCTTTTCCCGGATATGAGCCGGTGCAGGCATGTCCGTACCGGCTTGCGCGGCATCCTTCCGGTAGGCATCATAAGCTGTCACAAAGGCAAAATAGACTTCCAGCAAGAGTTCCATCCGGATCAGGAAACGCTCTGCGTCCCCCTCGTAGACCAGGGAGATCATACTCCGAAGCTCCATCATGAGGGCGCTCAGTACAGGCCCCATCTCTTTGCCGGTCTGACTGATGGCATGGCCGGGATTTGCCCAGCTTTTCTCATAATTTTCGGGAAAAATATCCTCATAAAGCTCCCGGTTCCGCTCCCTGAGTTTCTCAAGCGGAATAGAGTTAAAAGAACCGTCCTCCAGCATCCGGCGATGATCCAGCAGGGTGAGAACCCAGCCTGCCGCATATTTGAAAAATGGCACACAGCATGGCGCCGTGCACTCCTCCTCCGCCATCGCCCCGATTCGTTCCAGAGCAAGCCTGAAACGCTCGCCTTCCAAAGACTCCGTGTGGTTCAAAGCACTCCCGTCTGTATCGATAAAAAAGTTCATACAATCACACTCAATACTTTCCTGATGACAAAAAGAAAGACGCCCGACCGCATCTGTGCAGCCGGGCGGCCGTTTTCTAAAATCTCAGAATCACTTCACGCCGTATTCATCATAATATTTATCCAGAGCGGCCTTGATCTTATCATCAATAATGATCTTGCCGTCGACCGGACGATTATAGAGATATTCGGTGACCTCTTTCATAGAGACAATCGCATGTGTCGGGAAACCGTATTTGCGCTTGATCTCCTGCAGAGCGCCGATCGTGCCTTCCTGGCCGACTTCCATGCGGTCCAGGGAAACCATGAGCCCCACAATATCGCAGTCTGCCTGTGCCTTGATGATCGGAACGGTCTCAGCGATGGAAGCGCCGGAGGTAGTGACGTCCTCGATGATCATAACGCGGTCATCCTCACGGATCTTGGATCCCAGAAGGATACCCTTGTCGCCGTGATCCTTGACTTCCTTGCGGTTTGCGCAGTAGCGGATATCACGGCCATAGAGCTTACTGATGCCCATGACTGTCGCCACAGTGAGCGGAATGCCCTTATAGGCAGGTCCGAACAGGACGTCAAAATCCAGTCCGTAATGGTCGTGGATCGCTCTGGCATAGAACTCACCCAGCTTGATCAGCTGAGAGCCGCTCTTGTAAGCGCCTGCATTCATAAAGAACGGAGATTTGCGTCCGCTCTTGAGCGTAAACTCACCGAATTTCAGCACGTGTGAGTCAACCATAAACTCAATAAACTCTTTCTTATATTCTTCCATTCCAAGCCCTTTCCTGTTAAGTACGGTTATTCTTTCAGTGATCAAAGCTGACGCCGTCAGCGGTCCGCGATCGCACTGCGCAGATCCTCGATCATGTCAATGGATGCAGCACGCGCCGCCTGCGCGAATCCTTCCGGACCGAAATCCCGGTAAGCGTCCTTTGTGTGGGCAGCAATGATGCCGCGGGAGGAATTGACGATCGCGCCCTCTCCTTCTTCGTCAAAGAAAGCGCTCAGATCCTTTGCAGTCGCTCCCTGCGCTCCGTAGCCGGGTGCCAGGATAAAGGTCGTGGGCATCAGCCTGCGCAGCTGTTCGCCCTGCTCGGGATAAGTTGCCCCGACAACGGCGCCGACATTGCTGTAGCGTCCGTCCATGGAACCCTCGCCCCACTCTTTGACCTTTCTGCCGACCAGCTCATACATGGGGACTCCGCCTTCTGTCAGGATATCCTGGAATTCGCCGCTCGAAGGATTGGAGGTCTTGACCAGTACAAAGATTCCCTTGTCACAGGCATTGCATACGTCTACGAAAGGCTGTACGCCGTCAGACCCCAGATAGGGATTGACAGTCGCGAAGTCCACATCAAATACGGGTATTTCTCTGCCTGCGATACCGATCCTGCCGATATGTGCCCTGGCATAAGACGCAGATGTGGAGCCGATGTCGCCCCGCTTCACGTCACCGATAATGATCAGGCCCTTCTCTCTGCAGTACTTCACGGTCCTGTCATAGACTTCGAGGCCCGGAAGCCCGAACTGCTCGTACATAGCGATCTGCGGCTTCACGGCGGGAATAATGTCATAGACAGCATCCACAATGCCCTTGTTAAACTGCCATACCGCTTCCGCAGCCGCCCGCAGGGCAAGCGCATCACCGGTGAATCCTTCCGCCGACATCTTATCTCTTGCAGCCTCCTGCAGATGCTCCGGCACAAAAGAGAGATTCGGATCGAGCCCTACTACAACAGGCGCATTTTTGGCCTTGATCTCATTCATCAGTTTTTGAATCATACGCAAACTCCATTTTCTACAGCCTGTTGCCGGATCTGATCCGGCTCCTTGCCGCTGCAGGCGGCAGAGCTGATCATTTGTTACAAGTAACACCTGCACCAGCCTTGAGGGGTTTCGCGCGCCCTATGCGCGATAATCCCGGGTTTAAGGGCGTGAACACACTCGCAGAGTGTGCTGCGTGCAGCTTTCTTTTCCCGTCAGATTGCACAGTAAACGGTACTCTCTAT
>AUXO018104734.1_pt1 | contig 15736 bp, 14 predicted proteins | sample 768731 | NCBI WGS metagenome assembly AUXO01 (sample SAMN02715735, study PRJNA202380) | gut metagenome | biome: sheep rumen | host: Ovis aries | place: New Zealand: Palmerston North
CTGGTACTTTACCTTACCGCTTCCTGTAATCTTAAAACGCTTCTTTGCGCCTGAGTGAGTTTTAACCTTAACCTTTGCCATTGTTTTATCCTCCTTAATTTAAGAACAGGCTGGTTCTTACTTATTGGTTTTGGGACTTACGAACATAACGATGCTGCGTCCCTCCATTTTAGCCGGCTTATCAACGACACCAGCATCCGAAACTGCCTCCTTGAAGCGATCGAGCAGCTCGTTACCCAGTTCAGGGTGAGCGATTGCACGCTTACGGAACCTTACGGATACCTTAAGCTTATCTCCGCCCTGAAGGAATTTAACAGCCTGATTGACCTTTGTTTCAAAATCGTGGGTATCTATAGTGGAGAACATTCTTATCTCCTTAATCGATACTACCTTCTGATTTTTTCTTGCTTCCTTTTCGCGCTTAGCCTGTTCAAAGCAATACTTTCCGTAATCCATGATACGGCATACGGGCGGTGTTGCCTGTGGAGCGATCTTTACAAGATCGAGATCCTGTTCAAAGGCTAATTTCTGTGCATCCTTGGCGGATAATACTCCGAGCTTCTTTCCATCAGCGTCGATCACGAGAACTTCCTTGTCTCTGATCTCTTCGTTGATCTGCAGTTCCTGTTTGCTAATTGTCAAGCACCTCCAGCTATAAAATAAAAGAAAATGAGTGCAGATAATATCCGCACTCACAATACTTCTGATATATTTACCCTTATGGGAAGATAGATCATTGATATTGACCGTTTCGGCAATGCCTTACGGTGAGAACGGTACGCTCTGCTTTGTTTTCCATAATATTATAATACGTTTTGCGGATGTTGTCAAGTGGTCGGCTGAATTTCATCACTTTGCACAACCATTTTATCTTTCATCTCACAGATTTTATCCCAGATAGCAAAACGAACCTCATATTTTTCAGGTTTGCGGAGTATATCAAGCTCTTTTTCGTCAAAGAAGTCACCCTCCTTTTCCTTATCGTCCGTGACTTCGCAAGCCGCAGGAAGACAAAGAGGAGGATACATGACGCACCACCAGTTATGTCCTTTTGCACTGCCTATCTCTATGCGAAGGGCATGATAGTCTCCCTCAGGCATAGTGATATCGCCGTAAACACGCTTATCGAAGTGCATTTCGGTAAGGTACGCCCTTACTTTTTTATCGCACCCATTGTGCCGAAGAACATCCTCAGCAAGCAGTTCTATCTCAGGAATGTGTCCCCTCACTTCTTCCTCTGCATCCGCAAGAGAATCCGCTTCGAAAAGCAAACCGCTTTCAAGGAGTTCATCCCTGACTTTCAGCTTCAGTTCCTGATCGCGAGGACTGTCCGAATCCGCAAGAATGTGGAGTCGAAGAACGTTCCCCCTGATATGTTCAAGAGAATCACCATCCCTGAAAAAGGATACGACCTGCGAGATAAGTACCGCTGCAATGAATCCTATTGCTATCACAGCATCTGTGTATTTTTTCATTTTATCACCTCAGCTGAAAGCATTGGCAAAAAATGAAAGATTATTCATTCATATGAAAAGCATCAGTACATAAGCAAGTATCAGTATAAGAGCTACGCCAAGCACAGCAACTCTCATCCACATTTTTTTATCAGGTCTGCTGTATTTACCCATTGCCGATCACCTCTCAGTGTCTCTTTTTTGTACGTTTTCTTCTGTCAGGAGTGTAATCACTGAACACATCCTGTTTTCTGCGTCCGCCGTAAGCCATTTTTCTGCGGTCGGGACGCTGTTTCCTGTCATTGTAAACAGGTCTGCCGCCCTTTTCGTGTCCGCCCTTATAGAGCTTCACCTCGACCTGATGACCATTTATCTTCATCGGGTTTGTGCTTTCGATTATATAGTCATACTCGGTCTCCGGAACTTCAACCGTAGTATGGTCGTCATAAATGTCTATCTTGCCGAAATCCTGTCCCGACATTCCCGTAGCATCAACAAGTGCGCCGAGGATGAAATTCGGAGCGATACGTTTGCTTCGTCCGATATTGATATCCACCTTAACGGTTTTTGCACCGTTCCTGTGCCCCTTTTTGAGAGGACGCGCCGCACTGAATTCCGGAAGTGCAGCTATCTCCTCGCTGAGTTTTCCGCCGATTATACGTGCAGCTGCTTCACGGGGACCGATGCCCATGGATTCCAGTACACTCAGTATGTCATATACCGCACCGTCCTCGGGATGTGCCATAGCCGAGATATCCTCAACGAGTTTCTGTTTTTTCAGAGCAACTATATCCGAACGCTCCGGAAGCGGCATCTCCCTTATTTCAGCCTTGGTGTACTGAGCAATAGCCTTAAGGTCGAAGAACTGCCTTCTGCCCGTTATCAGCGTGTATGCAGCACCCTTCTTGCCTGCTCTGCCTGTACGTCCTATACGGTGTATGTAGTACTCATTATCCTGCGGAAGATCATAGTTGAAAACCACATCGATACCGCTTACATCTATGCCTCTTGCAGCAACATCCGTAGCCACAAGTATATTTGTGTTTTTCGCCTTGAAGGAGTTCATGACCTGAGTTCTCTGAGCCTGCTTCATGTCTCCGTGAAGTCCTGCGGCACGGAGTCCCGACTTCATAAGCTCCTCTGTAAGCTCGTCCACCATTTTCTTGGTGTTGCAGAAAACCATTGCAGAGGACGGTGAATATGCCGCTATCAGCAGTCTGAGAGCATCAGTCTTGCGTCCCATTGCGACTTCAAAATAGTACTGCTCGATAAGATCCACTGTTTTCTGTGCGGACTTTATCTTTATCTGAACGGGATCACGCTGGTATTTCTCCGTTATAGCCATGATCTCCTTCGGCATAGTAGCCGAGAACAGCACAGTCTGACGTTCCTCGGGAGCTTCTGCAAGGATAGTTTCAATATCCTCACGGAATCCCATATTCAGCATCTCGTCCGCCTCATCGAGTATCACAGTCTTAAGCTGTTCAAGTTTCAGTGTACGTCTGCGCATGTGATCCATGACACGTCCGGGAGTTCCTATAACGATGTTTGCACCTCGTTTAAGCTCCATTATCTGCTTTTCCATACTTGCACCGCCGTAGACCGCACAAGTCCTGACATTCCTCTTGTACTTGGCGAATTTTCGTATCTCGCCTGCCGCCTGCATTGCAAGTTCTCTCGTGGGACAGAGTATCAGCACCTCAGCACATCTTTTGTCACTTCCCGTAACACGTTCAACGGCAGGTATGCCGAAAGCCGCTGTTTTTCCCGTACCTGTATTGGAACGTCCCACAACGTCTCTGCCCTCCAGCAGAACGGGAATACTTTTTTCCTGTATTTCTGTCATTTCAGAGAAGCCGAGCTCCTCTACCGCGTCGATTATCTCCTGTGAAAGATCAAGTTCCTTGAATTGCATAATTTTCCTTTCTTTGTTTACAAATTGCGCTAATTTCCTATATATCATAATACCACAAATATCAGCAAAGGTCAAGGGATGAAAAAATACAAAAATATTTTTACTTATCATCAGCCGACGTTTTCCGACATATTACGCACAAGTTCCGCATTATAATATTCTCAGGACAGACTGAAGATGCAGCCGAAGGGAGGCGTATATTGCAGACTATCTACATCGATGTTCTTATTATCCTCAACATTTACGTGAATTACTTCCTGCTGAAGATTACCGCCAAACTAACCCATTCTCCGCTGAAAACAGGCAGATGTACCGCCGCCGCTTTATACGGCAGCATATATTCGCTCCTAATACTCGCCCCTGATATGCCGTTTCCGATTACGACTGCTGTACGAACCGCTGCAGCAGTCACTATAGTTGCAGCCGCTTTCGGATACGGAGGCATAAGAAGTCTTGTCATGAACACAACTGCATTCTTCGCTTCAAACTTTGTCCTTGCAGGTATTGTCTACGCCGTTTACTCGTGGCTAAAGCCTGCATCAATGCATTTCTGCAATTCCTACTTCTACATAGACTTCTCACTCATACTCCTCGTTGTGACTACTGCCGCAGCATATGCAGGAGTGTCCGTATTCAGGCGTTTTACCGATTCCACACCCTGTGAGGACGGCTGCTATCAGGTCCTGATACGATACGGTGAAAGGGTTACTTCACTTGAAGGACTTGCTGATACAGGTAACTCTCTTGTGGACCTGTTTACAGGTAGTCCCGTCATAATTTGCGATACTGCCGACTCGTACCGTATAACCGGGATTTCAGACCTGAACATGACCGAGCTGCCAAAGGGGTTCCGTTTGATCCCCTGCTCGACCGTTTCAGCAGAAGGAGTGATACCCGTATTCCGTCCCGATGAAGTGATAATAAAGGATATGAGAAACAGCCGCCGCAAGTCAGCAGAAGTGCTTATCGGCTTCGGCAAGACCGGCGGAAAAGCGATTTTCAACCCTAAAATACTTTAGAAACGAAAGGAGAAAACATGAATATACTGCAAAAACTAAAAGAGTGCATACAGCGCTTCTTTACGGGAAACGTCCACTACGTCAACGGTTCCGACACACTTCCTCCGCCTCTGACAAAACAAGAGGAACAGGAGGTATTCTGCCGTCTTATGGAGGATGACACCGAAGCCCGTAAAACTCTCATAGTTCACAATCTTCGGCTTGTGGTCTATATAGCAAAGAAGTTCGAATCCACAGGCATAGGCATCGAGGATCTTGTCTCCATAGGCACTATCGGACTCATAAAGGCTGTGAATACCTTCTGTCCCACCAAGAACATAAAGCTTGCAACCTATGCTTCAAGGTGCATAGAGAACGAGATACTCATGTTCCTGCGGAAAGCTTCACAGTACCGCGGAGACCTGTCTATCGACGAACCGCTTAACACCGACTATGACGGCAACGAACTACTGCTGTCGGATGTTCTCGGCACAGATGATGATATCGTCAGCAAAGGAATAGAGAACGAAGCTGAACGCACAATGCTCCGTGATGCTGTTGCGGAACTCGGAGGACGAGAGCGTGAGATAATGGAAATGCGCTTCGGACTCCTTGACGGCAAAGAGAAAACGCAAAAGGAAGTGGCGGACATCATAGGCATATCCCAGTCCTACATATCAAGACTGGAGAAAAAAATAATCAAGAAGCTCCGTGTAAGGCTTGAAAGCCTGTCATGAGCGTTAGCGCGTACCGTCCTTCGATACGCGCTTTTTGCTTTGTAATGTTAAAAATCATATCCGTCATGAATTATCAACACCCCATTTAGGATAAACTGACGATTTTTTCAGCCGCTATTGAAATAATCAGACCTTAATGATATAATAATAAGTAATAAATTGGAATCGTATAGGAGCTTATAAATGAAAAAATGGAATATCCGCATCCCAGAACGCAAAACAGTTTCTGCGCTGACTTTCGGATGCGGCGTAAGTACCCTTACAGCTGCCGTACTTGCTTCAAAAGGCTATTCTTCCCCTGAATCCGTCATCAATGACCTTCAGGCAGAGGGACTTTCAGATCCTTTCCTCATAAAGGACATGCAGAAAGCTGCGGACGCTGTCAATAACGCCATAGACTCGGGCATGAAGCTGTGCATTTACGGCGATTATGACTGCGACGGTATAATGTCCACGGCAATACTCTATTCTTACCTCACCGAAATAGGTGCGGACGTAATGTACTATATCCCCGAACGAAGCGAGGGATACGGTCTTAATACAACTGCCATAGATAAACTCTCCGACAGCGGAGTTAACATGATAATCACTGTTGATAACGGTATAACAGCTATTTCCGAAGCCGAATACATCTACGCTCTCGGAATGAAGCTCATTGTCACAGATCACCACCAGCAAGGAGATACACTTCCACGTGCAGAGGCTGTTGTGGATCCCCACAGACATGACTGCTTCTCACCTTTCAAGTACGCCTGCGGTGCGGTCATAGCACTGAAGCTCGTTGCTGCCCTCGACGGAGGTGACTACACAATGGCACTTGAACAGTTCGGCGACCTTGCGGCAATAGCGACAATAGCGGACATAGTCAGCCTTAAAGGCGAGAACCGTTTCATTGCCGCCTACGGTATGGAACTCATAAACAATACGGACCGTCCCGCACTTATCGCTCTGAAAGAAGTAAGCGGTCTTACAGAAAAGGCTATCGATTCACGATCGGTAGGATTCGGACTTGCACCGCGCATAAACGCATCAGGACGCTTCGGTTCACCTCTTACCGCACTAAAGCTTTTCCTGTGTGAGGACTACGACGAGGCTCTTCCCATTGCCCGTGAGCTGGACCGACTGAACAACGAGCGCAAGGATGCGGAAAACGCCATTATTTCCGAGGCCTATGACATGATAGATGCCAGCCCAGACCTTATCCGAGGAAGAATTATTTTTATCTGCGGAAAGAACTGGCACCACGGCGTTATAGGCATCGTCGCTTCACGTATAATGGAGCAGTTCGGAAAGCCATGCTTCATCGCTTCCGAAGATAACGGCGAGATACGGGGTTCGGCACGTTCATTCGCTGAATTCTCGGTATTCGGAGCGCTTACATATGCCTCCGATGCCCTCGTCAAGTTCGGCGGACATCCTGGTGCAGGCGGATTCACAATAAAAGAGGGACAGGCTGATGAGTTCCGCAGGCTCCTTGAAAAATACGCTCTGGAGAACCATAAAACGATGCCTGTTGCAGAGCTTTCCGCAGATGCACAGCTTACTCCCGAGGAACTGGACATCGATAATATCCGCGGACTTTCCGTCCTTGAACCATTCGGTATGGACAACGAAAAACCGCTTTTCTACATAGAGAATGCTCAGGTCATGGATATATTTCCACTTTCAGAGGGCGCTCACTCCAAGCTAAGGCTGAAACTCGGATACACCACTGCCGAGGCTCTGGTATTCAGGTGCAGTCCCTCGCAGCTCACTGTGAAAAAGGGCGATATCTGTGACATGATAGTTTCGCTCGGCGTAAATGAGTTCAGAGGGAACATATCCCCAAGCATTTTCGTCAGTGATATACGCCCCCACGTATTCACTCAAAGCAAATATTTTGCAGGCAGGGACGTTTTCGAGGCTTTCCTGCGTAATGAGGAACTTCCGAAAAACTACTACCCGAGCATGATGCCTTCCCGTGAAGACGTCATCAAGGTCTATAAGGGCATAAACGAGACAGGTACCAACTTCGACACGCTGTTCATTCGTCTCAGCGACCTGAGACTGAATTACTGCCGCTTTGCTGTAGCAGTCGAAGCGCTCCGTCAGCTCGGACTTATCCGTGTGAATTCAGCGGATATGAACGTATCACGTGTCAGAGTTACAGAACGTGCAGACCTTGCATCTGCTCCTGTACTGGTCAGACTAAGGGAACTCTGCGGAGATGCTGCAGAGCGTAAAAAATAAAAGACTCGCAAGTAAGCGGGCGTGAAAGTTATTGAGGAGGATGAGAGTATGGATAAGAAGAGTAATACCGAGGATTTCGGAAACATCGAGAACAAGGACATCAACTCCATGAATGTTTCCAATATCCCACATCAGGAACGTGAGATACTTATTCCCGAACAGACGGATGATTCGGCGGATTTTCTCAAGGATATCCCTGATTATGACGATAATTTCACTATCGAAATGATAATCGAGAAGATACTTACCGATGACAAGCAGTACGACCTTTCAAAGATCATATCTGCTTATGAGTTCGCCGCAAAGGCTCATGAAGGTCAGAAGCGTTCATCAGGTCAGGCTTATATCATACATCCGCTGGCAGTAGCATATATCCTCCTTGAATTCGGCATGGATACAGACACTATCTGTGCGGCGCTCCTTCACGATGTTGTTGAGGATACAGACGCTACCCTCGACGATCTGAAAAAGCGCTTCGGTCAGGACGTTGCTAACCTCGTTGACGGTGTTACAAAACTCAGCAAGATCCCTACAAACACCAAGGAAGAGGAAATGGCTGTAAATATACGCAAGATACTCCTTGCAATGTCACAGGATATCCGCGTTATGATAATCAAGCTTGCGGACAGACTCCACAATATGCGTACACTTAAGTACCGTCCCCTCGACAAACAGCGCAACACAGCCCTCGAGACCATGAACATCTACGCTCCTATCGCCCACCGTCTCGGTATCAGAGCGATAAAGGAGGAGCTTCAGGACCTTTCCTTCCACTATCTCGATCCGTACGCTTATGCCGAGATAGAGAACATCCTTGAAAACAACAAGGAGGAACGTGAAGCTTTTATCGAGACTATCAAGGAACGTATCGCTCAGCGCTTCAAGGGTGAGGAATTCACAAGACCTCCACAGATAGACGGAAGAGTAAAGAGCGTTTACAGCATTTACCGCAAGGTATTTATAGACCACAAGAGCATCGAGGAAGTATACGATAAATACGCAGTAAGAATAATCGTTACAACTATCGGCGAGTGCTATAACGTACTCGGTCTGATCCACGATATGTTCCGCCCCATACCTAACCGATTCAAGGACTATATCTCAACTCCGAAAGCTAACTTCTACCAGTCCCTCCACACCACCGTTCTCGGCAAGGAGGGTATCCCCTTTGAGGTTCAGATACGTACATGGGACATGCACGAGACAGCTGAATACGGTATCGCAGCACACTGGAAATACAAAGAGGGCATACACGGTCAGGACAAAATGGAACAGCGTCTTGCGTGGGTACGTCAGGTCATAGAGGCTCAGCAGACCTCCGATGACGTTGAGGAAATAGTCCGCATCATCAAGACCGACCTTGATCCCGAGGATATCGTAGTTATGACTCCGAAAGGTCTTTCCGTAAGCCTTCCTGTCAACTCCACAGTCATCGATTTCGCTTACCGTATCCATACCGAGATAGGTCATAAGACCGTCGGCGCTAAAGTGGACGGCAAGATCGTTCCCCTTGATTACAAGCTCCAGACAGGTCAGATATGCGAGATACTCACCACCAAGGATCCTGATAAGGGACCTAACAGAGCTTGGCTCAATATCGTTCAGACCAATGAGGCACGTTCCAAAATACGCTCGTGGTTCAAGAAGGAACGCCGCGAAGAGAATATCATCGAGGGAAAAGCCGCTCTTGAACGTGAATTCAAGCGTCACCACATCAACCTCCCAGAAGAGGATTACACAGAATTCCTTCAGGACGATTTCAGACGCCACAACTGCTCCGACCTCAACGACTTCTACGCATCAATAGGCTACGGAGGCGTATCCCTTTCCAAGATAATCGCAAGACTTAAGGACAAGTACGTCCGTCTTTACGGTACAGAAGAGGAAACCGCTCCTGCTTCGCCTATAAAGCCAAAACTTACAGGAAGAAGCAATATCGTCCTCGACCAGATAGACGATATGGTAGTAAAATTCGCTCACTGCTGCAGTCCTCTACCTGGAGATGAGATAGTCGGATTCATTACAAGAGGCTACGGTATATCCGTCCACACCACAAAATGTACCAACTACAAGGCAGCTTTAGCAAGGAACGATCCCGAGGAGCTCGCCCGCTGGTGCGATATACAGTGGAGCGACAACAGCAATACCCAGATGCAGACAAGCTTCGAGGTAACTGCTACGGACCGTGTGGGACTGGTATACGATATTTCCGCTATCCTCCTTGAAGCAAGGATACCAATCGTACATTCGTCATCAAGAATACTGAAAAACGGAAACGCTCTGTTTGAGGGTACTATCATTATATCGGGAACAGACCAGCTTAAACATGTTTTCGATAAGATACGCCATGTAAAAGGAGTAATATCCGTTGAACGTTCCAATATTTAAAGCTACTGATCGGAGGTCAGCACTATGAGGATACATATACTCCAGCTCGGTGAACTGCATGCAAACAGCTATATCGTGGAAACTGCACCCGGAAGATGCGTTGCTGTGGACATAGGCGGAGGAAGCAGGATATTCCTTGAATACCTTAAGATGAAACAGCTTCGTCTTACAAAAATACTCCTTACCCACGGTCACTTTGACCATATAGGCGGTGTTGAGGAGGTCCGAGAAGCTACAGGCGCAGAGGTGTATATCCACCAGAATGATGCGCCTATGCTGACAAGTCCCGCAAAATCGCTCCACAGCGCGATGTCGATAATGGAGTTCAGACCGATAACCGATTATACCGTTGTTGTAGGCGACTGCTTCATCAATGACGGGGACTGTACCTTCCGTGTTTTCCATACTCCCGGACACTCCTACGGCAGTGTGTGCTATATCTGTGACGATGTTATCTTCTCAGGCGATACTCTTTTCTGCTGCTCGGCAGGAAGGACTGATTTCCCGGGCGGAAATGCTCAGTTCCTCAGACAATCACTGATAAGGCTTGGCGAGCTTGAAGGCGACTATAAGGTATATCCGGGACATAACGAGTCCACAACACTGGACTATGAGCGTGAGAACAATCCATACCTTGCAGGTCTGAGAGGTGCCAATGAACGACAGTAACTACAGAATGCCCGTTGTACTTCTGGGCAATTCATTCAAATACGAGGTAGAAGCTACTCTTAAGCTGTTTTTCAGCACATCAAGGTTCAGCTTTTCCGATGATGTATCAGATGCTCAGGGAGAAAGCTACGTTATAGCAGAGATGTCAGCTTTCTCAGGGAACAAAGTAAAGCTTTCAGCTGTTGTCTGTCTTGAAGGTTCTCCCGAAAAGGATGAGATAACTCTTCCCGCAGATTCTGATAAAAACACCTGCGAGCATGAACTTTGCAGGCTTATATACCATATACTCAGCCGCAAAACAGGGATAGTGCCGCCGTGGGGACTTATGACGGGAATTCGTCCCGTTAAGAAGGTTATCGAGCTTATGCGTCAGGGACTCGACAGGGATGAGATACAACGCATCATGACAGAAAAATACGAGATATCTCCCGATAAACTCGAACTTGCCTGCGCTACAGCCGAAAACCAGCTTCCTCTGCTGGACAGGATAGATACTTCTGCTGTAAGCCTTTACGTTTCTATCCCCTTCTGTCCCACACGATGCAGCTACTGCTCATTCGTGTCACACTCTATGGACTCCGCTATAAAACTGATGCCAGAATATGTGACTTCACTTTGCCGGGAAATAGAATATACAGGTGAAATGGTACGTGAAACAGGAACTAAGATAGATACCATATACTTCGGCGGAGGTACTCCCACTTCGATCTCAGCCGAAGATCTTCGTACCATAATGGAGTGCGTTCAGCGCTCATTCGATCTTGACAACGTCCGTGAATACAGTGTCGAGGCAGGAAGACCTGATACCATAACCGAGGAAAAACTGAAGGTCATCAGGGAGTACGGTGCGGACCGTATTTCAGTTAACCCTCAGACACTCAATGACGATGTCCTTAAAGTTATAGGACGCCGCCATTCGGGCGAGGATGCCGTAAAGGCGTTCGAGCTTGCACGAAAGGTCGGTTTCAAAAATATCAACACCGACCTTATCGCAGGTCTTCCGACTGAATCGCTTGAAAGCTTCTGCAATACTCTTGACCGCATCATCGCACTCTCACCCGAAAGCATAACCGTCCATACTCTTACCATTAAACGCTCTGCCACGCTGTTCTCCGAGGGTTACAACGTGGACCACGAACCTGCCGCTGACATGGTTCGTTACAGCGTTGACAGTCTCATGAAAAATGACTATCTCCCCTATTACATGTACCGTCAGAAAAATACTGTTGATAACCTCGAAAATGTTGGCTATGCAAAGAAAGGCTTCGAGAGTCTCTACAACATCTTCATCATGGACGAAACTCAGACAATTCTCGGAGTAGGATGTGCCGCTTCAACGAAGCTCGTATACCCCAATGGAAAAATAACACGAATTCACAACCACAAGTACCCCTATGAATATATCCGACGCTTCGACGAACTTCTGACGAAGAAAAACGAAGCCGCTGAATGTCTCAGGATATTATCAGGAAGCAACAATTTTTGATTTTTAACTTCTTAACTCCACTCACTTGAAAGGCTTCATTATGAAAAAATATCTGTCTGTTTTTATGGCATATGTACTTGCTCTTTCACTTCCAAGCTGCGGAAAAAAAGATTTCCCGGACCTTACTGACAAAGCGATAGCTTTTGAAATGGGCGAATATATCGATACTTCTGATGACGATGCAGCCTATGGCGTTATTGAATTTGAAGGCAGACAATATATGCCATATGGAACTATCAGCAGATCAATAAATGCAAAAGATACCGAAGCATGCATCGGATATATTGTTCAGGATGGAAAAAGTGACAAAGATGAACGAATCTACACTCTTAGTGCTGAAAATGAACACAACTTCCTGATGCAATATTATGCAGGAGAAACTGAAATGTATCAACCTGATTTCTGGCGGGCAACCGATACCAAGGGAAAAGAGATCAGTATACCTGATTATATCGAAAGTCTGAAATACAAATTCTGGGGCGAATAAATATCCTATATATTCAGCTCCGTTGTAAATACAACTTTATTATGGAAAGAGGTGGCGATATGCCTGAAAAAAATCAGGTCTGTAACGCTGAGATAACTGCACTTACATCTGAAGGCAGCGGCGTCTGTCGTGTGGACGGCATGGCTGTTTTTGTACCCGATACCGCTGTAGGTGATAAAATAAATGTCAGGATCGTAAAGGTCCTCACCAGCTATGCTTACGGTATCGTCGAGGAGATCACAGAGCCTTCTCCCGACAGAATTACTGATAACTGTCAGGTATATAAAAAATGCGGAGGATGTGTTTACCGTCATATCTCCTACGAAGCAGAATGCCGTGCAAAAGCTGATACAGTACGTGATGCTTTCCGCAGGATAGGCGGTCTCGAACCCGAATTCGAGGAATTCCTCTCCGCTGACACTACCGAACATTACCGCAATAAGGCTCAATACCCGCTTGCTGTCCAGAACGGCAAGGCTGTCTGTGGTTTCTACGCCCAAAGAAGTCACCGTGTCATCCCAGTCCATGACTGTGCTCTACAGCCTGAAATATTCAGCAGCATAACCAATGATATACTTGACTACATAGACTCTAAAAAACTGTCCGTATACGATGAAGTCTCAGGTAACGGACTTCTCAGACATATCTACCTCCGAAGAGGTACTCATTCAGGCGAGATAATGGTCTGTATCGTTGCCCGTAAGGATGTTTCACGTCAGCTCTCTTCTCTTTGCAGAAATCTCACGGAGAAATATTCGGACATAAAAAGTATCATCCTTAATATCAATCCCAAACGAACTAATGTCATCCTCGGAGAAAAATGTATCACTTTATGGGGAAGCGATCACATAAATGATACAATGTGCGGCAACAGCATCCAGATATCTCCCCTCTCCTTCTACCAGGTCAATACGGTTCAGGCGGAAAAACTTTACGCCAAGGCACTTGAGTATGCTTCACCTTCAACAACAGACACAATTGCGGACCTCTATTGCGGCGCAGGTACTATAGGTCTTTCTATGGCGCATAAAGCAGGAAAGATAATCGGAGTTGAGATAGTTCCCGATGCCGTTAAAAATGCTCAGTTCAACGCAAAAATGAATAACATATCAAACGCCGAATTCTATGCAGGTGACGCCGGAAACGTATTCGCTGAACTTAGTAAAAACGGCTGCTCACCCGATATAATAATACTCGATCCGCCGCGTAAAGGCTGTTCCGAGGACACACTCCGAACCGTAACTAATGCCGCTCCACAGAAAATAGTCATGATCTCCTGTAATCCGTCAACTGCTGCTCGTGATGCTAAATGGCTCTCACAGCATGGCTACAATACTGTAAAAGTCTGCGGCGCTGACCTGTTCCCAAGAACCAGGCACGTTGAGTGCGTAGTTCTGCTCACTAAGACTAAATAATAAGCATAAGAAAAGTGCCGAAAATTCGGCACTTTTTCTCTTGTGTATTTTAGGCGAAGCCTGTGGATTTGTCCTTTTGCCCGTCCTTGGGAATATATCCAGTGTGTCTCAGAGGTACACTTTCAGACGATTTCATAAAGCACTCGGGTCTATGTAGTTCTTGGGAAGAAATCCAATGAAATAGTCGCTTGACTCATATACTCTGTGAAGCTGTTACTCGATGTTCAGGCATAGATCCAACTATAATAAATTCGTAAATTAATTATTGAATCAAGGGCCATGGTTTGAAACAATACGCTTTTGTATGCTTTCTGAAATTGGAACTTCATATTGAGCTGATAAATCCTTAACCATTTCAAGATATATAGTAACTGCTTTGCTTGGATTTGAGCAATCTATAGCTAATATGCAAGGGTGGATATATTTCTGCCATAGACTCAAATAAATTGAATCAGCGTTTGATAAGGCGTTTATTTTTTGCACGATTATTGGAGCAATACGATAATATTCCTGTACTAAGCATGCGTTATCTGATGATTCAACGATGAAAGCATCTCGAAATCGCCTCATAATGTTTAGTTCATCGCAATCGTCTTTCTTCCCTAAACTTAGAGTTACAGCAGTAGTAATGAAACACCAACTATCTTTTTTGGTAGTAGTGTTAATAACTTCAGGCTTATAAGTCTTATTCTCTGAATATGTGTTCGCCTGTTGTTTTGTGGCAGCCTTTTTTTGTTGATCTATTAGCACTTGAACTCGCGTTACACATTGACTAGCATCTGAAAAGCCATTGGCTTTCTGATAGTGAGAAAGAGCTTGACTATAATCTTGCGTTGTCCCTTTTCCTTTTTCAAACATCCAACCTTTACAATAGTTTGCATGTTTTGTATTTTTTCCTGATAATAATCGAAATGCTTGAGAATAATGTCCTAATTGGAAATACAATAGCCCACTGATTTCTGAATAATGGTACTCATCTATGTGCATATTTATCAGATAATCACAGAGATTTATAAGCATCTCTGCTATTCTTTTCTTTCTGCCAGATAGCGATGTACCCGTTGAATTGAATGTTGGCTCATATAACATATCAATTATTCTTTTAATAGCTTCAGTATTTCCTTGTGAAGCAGCGAGTTTATAGTACATCATCGCTTTACTTCCAATTGAATTAGGGGGTGGAAAAGTATCCTGTAATTCCTGATTGCCTAATAGAATACACGCTTCTGGATAAAGCGATTTTGCAAGAAAACGAAGTGATATGTTTTGAGATTTAGTTTTATTGTATTCTTCAATTAACAGTTCGCCTGCTTGGAAATATCCAAGAGAAAAACTATCTGTAAGTAATCGAATATATATTTTTTTGTTAGACGAATTAGTAATTGCGAATACATATAGCTCTTTACCAGTTGAAGCATTTTTACGATTAATGAATTTAATCCATTTTGATAATTTGCTAATATGTGCATTTGCATTTGAAAGATCAGCGATTTGAATTAACATTTTTGATTTAGTCCATGAATCAGAATCGCCTAACTGACTGATATCTACCGTTTTTCCTTCAGAAATGGATCCCGGAGACCGATACCCGTTTCGGTCAGACGACCCTCTCCGCATACAAGCTCAGCACGATGATCAAGATCAGCAACGAGCTTCTGCACGATTCCGCTTTTGACCTCGCATCGTATATCGCTGCACGTTTTGGTGTTGCAATGGGCAATGCCGAGGAGCGTGCCTTCTTCGCCGGTGACGGCGACAAGAAGCCTCTCGGTATTCTCGATGAGACCGGCGGTGCAGAGCTTGGCGTGACTGCAGCATCTCAGACGGCTATCACCTTCGATGAGATCTTTGATGGCTTCTACCGTATACCGCATCCGCTTTGAAGGTATTGACTATGACATCAAGGGCATTGTGCCGAATTATCAGACGCAGGACTATATGAAGCTGATCTGCGAATC
>AUXO012051527.1_pt1 | contig 15731 bp, 7 predicted proteins | sample 768731 | NCBI WGS metagenome assembly AUXO01 (sample SAMN02715735, study PRJNA202380) | gut metagenome | biome: sheep rumen | host: Ovis aries | place: New Zealand: Palmerston North
CAGTTAAATATTGCATATATTAAAGATGAAATTGATGGATTTGTTGTTTTCCTAGATAAAACATTTGGAAAAGGTAAAATGAAAGAATGTATTGAATATGTTCTAAGATTAAAGAAATTAGGATAAATGAATTAAGGCAAACTATTATATTTGAAAGGGAAAAAAGTGGATAATATATTAAATATATTTGAATTATATTTAGATGCTGATAATAAAAAAGTAAATAGTTTTAATACTAAAGTTTCTTCAAAAATGAATGTAAAAATAGAAACAAATAAGCCCAAAGATGAAATTTTATGGATAGAAAAAATGGAAGATACTTTGCCATATTTAGAAAATATTTTACGTTCTCCAACAAGACTAATAATAAATGAAGAAGAAGTTGTAAAAATTGAAAAAATAAAAAAAGTTACAGTAGAGAGTATTAAGCATTTATCAAAAAATGCAAGCTTTATAGATGATATAGATGAAAATGGTGATGTTCAACCTGGTAAACTTCTTAACGTTTTTAAGGAAGAAACATTTAATACATATGAAAATAGATTTATTTATACTTTAATTCAAAGAATGCTTATGGTAATTAGAAAAGAAAAAAATAAAATTCTTAAAGGTAAGAACGTAACAGCACAAGAATACAAAAAAATTGATTATAATGGGAATTCATATAATGGTAAAAATAGAGTTGATATGAGCCTTGTTATATCATCAACAACTGAAAGCTCTGGAAAAGAAGAAGAATTTAAAAATAATATGAATAGAATTTCTACATTGGAAAAAAATGTTACTGCATTAACTCTAACACCAACATACCAATCATTGGTTCAAGGAAAAGTAATTCCAATTTCACCACCACTTAAGAAAAATAACGTTATATTAAAAAATGTTAATTTTCAGTATGCAGCTAAACTTTGGGATTATATTATAAATGAAATGGATAGAAGGACTAAAGGTGATGTTGATGTAAATAAAAAAGAATATAATGAAAAAGGAAAGTCCAAAAAATATATGGATGAAACTTTTCTTTTAGATTATTTAATTTTACAATGTGTAGAAAATCCAGAAATAAAAGAAAGACATAGTAAAGAAATAATTGAAAGATTAATAGCTAATATTGTAGAAAAAATAATAGATGTAAATGAAAGTGTATCAGAAGAGCAACTTAAAAATTTAGTTAGTAAACAATATATAGTTGTAAAATATAAAAAACAAGTCACAAACAAACAAATACAAGATATTTTCAAAAAACATATTAGTAAATATGTAGCTCATGTTACAGAAGGTGAAAAGAAGTTATAGAGAGGAAAGAAAAAATGGAAGAAGAAAAGGCAGGAATTTTCGAGATTATAAGTACTGTAATAAAAATAATTTGTGTTATATTACTGATTTTTTTAATTTTAGTAGTAGGATTTCAAAGATTTTCTAATAATCAAAAAGGTATTGGTGGTTTTAGAGTATTTAATGTGGCAACTGGTAGTATGGTTCCAACTTATAAAGTTGGAGATATAATTATTGTAAAAGAAATTGATACAAATGAATTAAAAGTAAATGATCCAATTACATATCTTGGAAAAGAAGGTGATTTTGCTGGTAAAGTTGTAACACATAGAATTATTAATATAGAAGAAACTGATGAAGGTAAAATTTTTCATACTAAAGGAGATGCCAATGATATTGAAGATCCAGTGATCAAAGCTGATCAAATTTATGGAAAAGTAATTTATAAATGTTTTATTATAAGTATCCTCTCTAAACTTATGAATAATTTAACTGCATTTTATATTTTAGTTTTTATTCCAATCGGACTTTTGGTGTTTCTTCAAATGAAAGATTCAATTTCTTCCAAATCAAAAGATGATGATGAAGAAGATGATGATGAATATGAAGACGAAGATGATGAAGACGATGATGATGAATAATTTATGTTTTAAAATTGTAGAAAGGAGTATATATGAGAAATAAAGAGTTTGATATTAGTTTAGATGAAGAATTAAAAAATGAATTACTTTATCAAGCTATTGAAAATGAACTTAATATCTCAAAAACTGAAACTCTTAAAAAAAATACTGCTAAACCAAAAAAAAGAAAAAACAAGAAAAGTTTATTTACTAGATTAAAAAAAGGAATAACAGTTAGAACAGTTTTATTATTATTAATTACCTTAATAGTAAATACTTATGCATGGTTTATATACATTTCTACAGTTAGTGCTAGCTTATCTATGCACATAAAGAATTGGGATATAGAATTTTCAGATAACGTAATTGATGAATCATTTAATTTTTATGTTGATAAAATTTACCCTGGTATGAGTGATGCAGAGCAGACAATTACTATTACTAACAATGGTGAAACAGATGGAAAATTAAAATGTGCAATTCAATCATTTAAAATTTTTGATGAATTATATGAAATTGGTGAAGAATATACAGATGAGCATGGGGATACAGCAACATATACAACTTCGGATTTACTAAGTAAAATTACATCAGATTATCCTTTTAAAATTAGTATATATATAAATGGTACAGAATATACAGACCGGAACAGAAGTTGATGTTGATATTGGTGATACAGTAAATGTTTTATTTAAAGTTGTTTGGCCATATGAAACAGGAGATACAGAAGATGAAATAAATGCAAATGATGAAATAGATACATATTGGGGAGAAAAATCTTATAATTATACATATGATGTAGATGAGTATGCAATTGAAGTAACAATGAGATTGGAAGTTGTACAAGATATTTAACAGTGTATTATAAAATTTTAATAAAAAAATGACCACTTAAAATAAGTTAAAGTGGTCATTTTTTTAAATATAAAATATATTTTATGTTTTAATCATTAACTTGTGAAATAGTAATTTCAATCGGAATTTTGGCTATAGCTTCATCTTTTTTGGAAACTGCAACATCAGCATAATTATCTAAAACATTATCATCTTCATCATACCATACAATATTGAAATGAAAACTATTTTTTACTTCTTCACCTGTAAATGCGCCATCATCATCGACTGGAGGTGAAACTGTTCCAGTTATTTCAGTCTGTCCATCTGCAATTTCAATTGGTGTACCATCATTTAAAGTATATGATGATATTTTAAAATCTGGAAGATCAGAATTCTCATCAACAAAGTTTATAACATATTCAAATTCTTTTTCAGTGCCTGTTGATTCTAATACAATATCGAAATGTCCAGTAGAAGTAGGGACAATCACATTTTGAGCAATATTTTCATTTTCATCAAGTACTATTTCAAGTGTTTCTGTAAAATTTGAGTTATTAATAATATTTTGATCATTTATTAAAAGATTCCATTTAGAAATACCTAATTTTGCTGAATCATCTTGTGAAGAAACATATTTTGAATATGTTGTTCTAATAATTATAAATAATAGACTAATTATAATAATTAGAAGCATTGATTTAATAAATTTTTTATTTTTCATACATAAACTTCCCTTATTAATTATTATACTTAAATTTTATCATAGGCTAAAAATATAGTCAATTATGGCAAAAATATGTAACAAATATGAAAACAAAATGTAAAAATATTGTAATTGAGTGTAGAATAATGTTATGCTAAAATTATAGGTAATTAGAGAAATATGCAAAATTCAATATGTATGTCTAATCTAAATAGCTAGTCTTGTGGGAGGTGAAAAAAATATAAAATGACTAAACTGGATTTCAACAACACCTCTAGAAAGCTAATGAAGCGTGATTTTAGAATCAAAATAATTAGACTTGCACTGCTTATTTTGCTACTTTTTCTTATATTACTATATTTTATTTTATTAATGATTTATGAAGCTGGACATTTTACTGTTATACTTGATAAGAATTTAAGTTGGGATAAAGGAATAGTAATATATGATAATTTAGCTGAAAAAGTAGTGTCGAGAAGGTTAGAAGCTTCAAGGCTTGATGTTATGGACAACATCTCAATTAAATGGCTCCCTGAGAATATAGATACTGAAGCAGATGGTGCACATAACGGAACAAACTATATAGCATATACTTATTATATTGAAAATGAAGGAAAAGAACATGTTAATTATTGGTATTCAATATTAATGGATGATGTTATATTAAATGTTGATGAAGCTATTAGAGTTATGGTATATCTTAATGGGGAACAAACCGTTTATGCTAAGCTAAATGGATTTACAGAGGAACCAGAAGAAGGCACTAAAGCTTTTTATGATGACGATACTGTAATGCTTGAATGCAGAGAAGATTTTGCCCCAGGTGATATTGACAGGTTCACAATCGTTATTTTTATTGAAGGTGATGATCCTGATTGTACAAATGCACTTTTAGGTGGCGAATTGAAAATGCATATGGAAATTACAGAAGAACATATTGATTAATATAGGAGGAAAAAAATGAAAAAAAGAACAAAAGCTAGTAAGAAAAGACTTAATAATCTGCTAATTTTACTTTTATTAACAGCAGTGTTATTAGTAATGTCTACTTATGCATGGTTTACAGCAAACAGAACAGTAAGAATTGATACTATTGATGTAAACGTTGCAACACAAGGTGGTTTGCAGATTTCTGCAAATGGTACAGACTGGAAAACAGTTATTACAAAGGATGATTTAATTACTGCAGATAAAAATGTAAGTAGTATAGTAAATCAGATGCCTGAACTTATGTCTCCAGTATCTTCTCCAATTGCTGTAGATTCAAATGGACGTTTAACTATGTATTATGGTAGAGTTGAAACTGACTTAACAACAGGTGATTTCCAATTAACTTCAACATTACAAGAAGATATAAGCTCAAGTACAATTACAGATGCTGATTTAGCTGCAAATGAATATGCTAAAGGATATTATGTTGCATTTGATTTTTGGTTAAGATTAGATTCACAAGATAATCCATTATATTGGTCTGGTAAAGTTGTTGATAACTCAGAAAATGATGGAACTGGTGCAACTGGTACAGATAAAGGATTAAGTGAAGCATCTCGTGTTGCTTTAATTAGAGGTTCACAAACAGCTGGATTTAATTCAAATACAGGTGCTCTTCCAGGAGATGTAACATCATTAAGTACTCAAGGTGGTACTGTTACAGCTTGGGAGCCTAATGTAAATGTTCATAACGCTTATGGTGTAAACAATTATAATAACTTATGGGCAACTGTTGATGCTGCTGGTACTACTAGAACATGGCCAGATATTATTGGAACATCAATTGATGCATCTAATGGAAATGGTAGATTAAGATATGATGCATTAAATGGTACATTTACTAAAAAACAATTAGGTGATGCAATAGTTGGTTCAAAAGCTGCAACTGATAATGAAGTAAGTGTTGTTACAATAGCGCAAGCTAGTACTTCTCCTGCAACAGCAGATAGTGGAACAAACCAAGTATTAACAACAACTAAAAATCAAGTACCTAACTTTAAATTCACTTCTGATTTAGTTCATGGTATAACTAAATTTAGAGCTTATTTATGGGTTGAAGGTCAAGATGTTGACTGTGAAAACAGTGCATCTGGTACTTATTTAAGATATGATTTGAAATTTAGCTTAGATGCTATAAACGAATAATATATTTAGGACAAGGGAGTCTCTCTTGTCCTTTTCTTTTTTTTATTAAAAATACCTAATATATTATTTTTATAAAATAAGCTTGTTCAAGCAAATTTTTTATGAAAATCTAAATAAAAAAAGTGGTAGCGCCCTCAAGTCTTATGCTTGAGATTCCCTACCACTTTTTTATTAATATTTTACTATAAAAAATTTCTTTCAAAGACGCTTTTATTTTATAAAAATAATATATTAGGTATTTTAATATAAATAATTAAATAAAAAATAGGACAATAGAGAGGCTCCCTTGTCCTATTTTTTCATTTATGTTACAAAAATAAAAAAAGCTTTAAAAATCATAAGCTCTATGGTAGAATATGATTGTAAAATATTAGATGAAAATGGGAGTATTAGGATGTCTAGAAGAAGAGAAAGTAAAAAAATAACTAGAAGTATGATAAAAAATGTTGTAATTTTCATAGTAATACTTATTGCGTTAATTATTATATATAGATTTAATCTTTTAACAAAATCTGAAATAGTTAATAAAATACCAGTTACTGCTATTGAATATGATTCTAACAAATCTGTTACAGAAGACCTAGAGGTTTTTGAAGATGAGAATGGTCAATATATAGTTTTACCTGAAAAAATATCAGGATTTTATATTGATAAATATTATGTTAAAGAAGAAAATTTCTTAAAAGTTGATGAAAATTCACTCTCTAATACTGTAAATACTTCAGAACCAGATGATTCTAGTACTAATAGTGCTGTTAATAATATAACAAATACTAATAATACTACTAATAATGTTATTAATACTAATTCTGAAAATACTAATACTCAAAGTAATACTATAAATACTAATACTCAAAATAATACTATAAATACTAATACTCAAAATAATACAATTAATAATACACTAACTAGCAATATTGTTGATTCAAATAATATTGATAATAATGAACAATTAGATAATAATGTTACAAATTCTGTTATTGAAGACAGTGAAAATAATCTTATAACAGATAATGAAACTCAAAATGTTGAAAATACTGTTATTGAAGAGTCATTATTTGATAAGGCAATTTCTGAGCAAAATATAATTACTGATAATTCTAATGAAATAAGTATAGAGGAAATTGAAAACGATGAGGCTGTTGTGGCAAGTACGACACCTGTTAGTGAAAAGGGTGAAAATTCAAATGTAGAAGTTATTGAAGAGAAAATTGAAGATGAAACTAATGAAGCCCAATATATAGATAAAGCATATAAATCTGGAGATAAAATTTATATATCTAATTCTGGTGAGAAAATTGATAGCTTTACCATAAATGTTGATTTTCAAAAATTAGAAGTAAAAGGTTTATCTTTGTATAAACAAGAAATACTAGCAAATAATGAGTCAGATATTATTAAAGTAACTGGATTTATTCCATTAGATTATTATCTTGAAGTGAAAAAAGAAGATAATAGCAAAATTGAAGAATTAAAGGCAGATGTTGAAGAACTACCAAATTCGAGTGTATTAGTTGCATATGATATTAAAATCGTAAATGGAAAAGATGAATATCAGCCAGTAGATTATTATCAAGATGTTAATGTTTCAATTACATCTGAAAGAGATTTTACAAATAATCTTATGGGTAACTCTATTGGTATAGTTCACATTATAGAAAATGAAGAAAATAATGAAATAATTTTTGAAAGAATTGCAGTAGCTAATAAAACTGAAGATACAATTGAGTGCATAGCAAATCAATTTTCAACATATGCTGTTGTAAAAGTAGATGTTTATACACCAACTCAGGTTACAGCTAATAATTATGATAATGACTATAATTATTATATTGGTAAAAATTTTACTGATGATATTTCAGGAGTAAATTCTAATAAATATAATGATGATACTCTAGCTGAAGTTACAGTAAATTATTATAGTTATGACTATTCTAAAAATTTAAATGAACCAGATGATATGACAATTACAACATGTAATTGGTCAGCAAATGCATATGGAAATCCGAATTATTCAACACATCAGGAAACAAATCCTAATAATGGAGATAGATACACTGTATATGATTATTATTATGTAACTTATGATGTAACAATAATAGTTAATTCACCTGTTGGAAAATATTTTGATACAAATAAAGCATTGACGATGTCATTTAATATGCCGAATTCAATTAGAACAGATAGGATTCAAGCAGATAATTCTAATAGATTTAGTGTTGCTCCTACATATACAAGTGGAAAGCTTACACTTTCTGAGAACGATTTTTCAAGATGGACTAAAAACAGTGTAAACCAATACCAAACTACAATTAGATTGCAATTTAATTTAGCTGATAATACAACAACAGTTGGAAGTGTAAACATTAATAATGTAAGTAATTTTTCACTTGTTTCTAAGGATAGAATTTTAACTGGATATATTTCTGCTGAATCAGATGAAAGACAAACATTATTTACATATAGTATTTGTGTTCCAATGGATACATCTGGAAATGTTAAATTTGAGCTTATAGATAATCCATATATGGATAGACCAGAAGACTTTGGATTTGATGGTTGGAAATCTAATGAAACTTATACAATAACAACAAATAATTCGACAAAAGTACAAACATTAACAGCAGGAACTACTAATAAAAAAGCAACTATTAATTTATATCCAAATTGGAAAGAAGCAAATATTATATTTGTAAATTCTAGTGCAACTGGAAGTAATGATAATAATACTGGTACAATTTCTACTCCTGTTAGAAGTTGGACTGGAATAAATAGATTATTAGGTAATAATTATAAAAATGCAACAAATGCATCTAATAGAGAATTAAACATTATTGTAATTTCTGGTGGTACACTTACTGCAATAAATACTTCAAATACATATGCTTATACAATTACAAGTTTATATAATGGTCATGATTATAGAGCTGATGGTGCAACACTTAATGTTAATGCTTCTGTTAGTATAAATAAAGATATGCAACTTGATTTTGTTAATATTACAGGCCCGGCTGATTATAATAACTATACAGATGAAAGTACGTATAATTGGTTTGGACAACTTGTAACTTTAGAAAACTATAAAGATGGTTTAGGTGATTTAGGAACATATATCAAAGGAAGTTGTTTTAATTTAAGAATTGGACGTGGAATGGTGCCAACTGCTACTAATGCTGATAGAGCAACATTTACACAGGTTCAAGGTGGTAGATCAGATGTTAATAATACTAGAGCATATAAGTTAGTTGTAGAATCTGGAAAATATAGTAATATTCAGCTTGGAAATGCTACGAGATATATGAGTGCATATAGTACAAATGCAACAGGTGTATTTGGATGTGACTATGATAGAATAAAAGATACAACTAAAGCTGAAAATGAAAGAAATCAAAACTTATTTATATTTACTAAACTTTCTTCTAGAACTCGTGAAGAAGTTGTTACAGCCTTAGATTCAAGTATTCCATTATACACAATGATAGTAAAAAGTGGACAAATTGGAATGGGCGGATTTAATTATGATGCAAATGATGATGACAAAGCTTATGCAGGAATATATTTAGGTGGACACGGTTATTCTGGTGAAGATAGAGGTGACAGATTTTTAATTATAGAAGGTGGCCAAATTGCAAACATAGTTGGTGGACTTTCAACTACAAGTGGTACCACTCATAAAACTAATATTTATGTAAAGGGTGGAAAAATACTAAATATTGTTGGTGGAGCTGGACGTTCAACTACATATGGAGATAGAATTATACAAATTACTGATGGCACAATAGGATATAGTGTTAGTGGTGGTTCAAATGGATTTAAGTCTTCAAATGATGAGGGACAAAATGGTGAATTACAAGGAAATACTTTAGTTTATGTCGGTGGAAATGCAATTGTAGGTTCTGAAGAAGGAAACACTCTATATGAAGTAAGTGCTGGATGTGTTTTAGGTGCAGGTAATGGTAATTCAACTGCTACTTCTGCGGGAAAAGTTTTGACATCACATATTATTATAGATGGAAATGCTACTATAAAAAATACAGTATATGGTGGTGGAAATTACGGAGTTGTAGGGCCTAAAACAGCTCAGACGTCATTTGATTATGACATTATTGAGTTTATTAATAAATCATCTAATTATCAAGCAAATCAAGATTATTTAATAGCATTTGGAACAACTAATAATTCATATACAATCACATCTGCAGGAGACTCACGCCGTCTAACAAGGTCAACAATATCTACTAGAAGTTATCCAGAAGACGATCAGATGTGGACTTTAGTACCTAATGATGATGGATATATAATAAGATGTGGTGAAGACTATATTTATAGATCTAGTAATACAAATATTTCAACTCGTTATGATAGGGCTACTATTTTTTATATTCAACAAAGAAATGATGGAGTAGTACTATATTCAGAATCTAATAATGGAACTAGATATTATTTAAGATATAATAATGGCGCATTTGGGACAAATAATAATATTAATAATGCAACTACATTTTATCTGCTACAAACACAGGATGTTCCACCTCCAGAAGGAGTAGGAGAAGATTTAGAAGTAATAATAGATGTATTAGGTGGAAAAGTAGAAAAAGACGTATATGGTGGTTCAAATCAAAATAATATAAATGGTGCTGTTAAGATTAATATGGAAGATGGAACTATTAATAATGCAATGTATGGTGGTTCTAATACTAAAGGAACTGTAACAGGTAAAGTTGATATTAATATATCTGGTGGAACTATTGGAGCAGAAGGTACAAGTGCAGATAGAGTTTTTGGTGGAGGACAAGGTCAGCCAACAATTGTTTCTGGTAAAACTGAAGTTAATATTTCAGATAAAAATAATAATGTAAAAATATATGGTAATATATATGGTGGTAGTGCATTAGGAAAAGTAAGCAATGATTCTAAAGTTGTTATTAAAGATACACAGTCTGATACAAATACAATTACATTAAGTGGAAATATCTATGGCGGTGGTAAAGGAAATACAAATACTCCGGCTGTAAATGGTGGTGGTACTACTGTTGAAGTTGATGGTGGAACATATAGTTCTGCTAAAGTTTTTGGCGGTTCTAATGTTAATGGTACAATTGAAGGTAATGTATTAGTAAAAATTGGTGAAACCTCAAATACTACTGTAAATGAAGTATATGGTGGTGGAAATGAAGCAAATATAACAAATATAACAGATAGTGTAAATGTATATATGTATGAACATGCAAATGTTACTAATGCATTTAATGGTGGAAATAGTGCTGGAATTTTAGGAACAGTAGATCAAACTCCAAGAGGTATTTATGCAAATGGTGCAACAGTTTCAAACATTTATGGTGGTTCTAATACGTCAGGTAGTTTAACTGAAACATTTGTATACTGTGATAATGGAGCTACTATTGGAAATGTTTACGGTGGTGGATATGGTCCAAGTACAAGTATTAGTGAAGATACTAATGTAGAAATAAAAGGAAGTACCACAGTTACTGGAAATGTTTTCGGTGGTGGAGATAGTGGACCTGTTACAGGAAATACAAATGTTGATATTACTTCTAGTACAGTTCGAGGAACAGTATATGGCGGAGGTAATAATGCTACAGTTGGTGGAGATGCAAATACAAATATATTATCTTCATCTGTTCAAAATGTATATGGTGGTGGAAATAATGGGGCTGTTTCAGGTAATACTGATGTAGACATATTATCATCTACTGCAACAGTGATATATGGTGGCGGATGCTCTGCCGAAGTTTCAAAAGGTACTGATGTGTATATTGAAGATTCTTCTGCAACTAATGTATATGGAGGCGGAGAAGGAACAAAGGCTACTGTTGGTGAAAACACTTCTGTTCACATAAATGGAGAAACTTCAAAGACAACAATAACAGCTAATGTATATGGTGGAGGAGATGCAGGTAAAGTTTCTGGAAATACTTTAGTACTTGTTCAAAATTCCAATGTTAATAATACAGTATATGGTGGTGGAAACAAAGCTGCTGTTGATGGAAGTGCTTATGTTACAATTGAAGAAAGTAGTGCTGTACCATTAGTATATGGTGGAGGAAATCAAGGAAATGTCGGAACAAATACAAATGTCAATATAAATCAAGTAACAATATCAAATACAGTATATGGTGGTGGAAATAAAGGAGAAGTTACAGGCACTACATACGTTGTTATAGATGGTGGAACTGTTACAAATAATGTGTTTGGTGGCGGTGAATCTGCAAATGTAGGATCTGCTAATGTAATTGTTCAAAATTCTTCAACATCTAATTATGTATATGGTGGTGGAGATCAAGGAGAAGTTATAAATGATACTAAAGTTATTATAGATAATTCTAATATAAATTCAAATGTATATGCTGGAGGTAATGGTGCTACAACTCCATCTGCTTCTTCAATACCAGGACAAGTACAAGGAAATACAGAACTTATAATAAGAAATAATAGTGAAATTACAGGGTATGCATTTGCAGGTGGAAGAGGTATTACAGCAAATGTTCAAGGAAATACAAATGCTAGTTTCACAGATAGTCACATTAGTTTAGATATTTATGGTGGAGGAGATAATGGTTCTGTTACTGGAAACACAGAAGTAAGAATAACTAATAGTACTATTGATGGTAGTAGCTATGCTGCTGGTAATGGAGAAAATGCTACTGTAAAAGGAAGTACACATATTATAGCTGAAGGTGCAACTAATATAGGAAAGAGTATATTTGGCGGTGGTAATGCTGCTGCTACAGGTATTGAATGGGGAACAGTTACTTCAATTGTTGATATATCTGGTGCTACAATAGGTGAAAATGCTTATGGAGGTGCAAATTCTTCTGTTATATATGGTAATACTGTTGTAAATGTTGGAACTAAAGCAATAAATGATTATTACGGTGAAGATAAAGAATATGTTAAAAATAAAATAGATATTAAAGGAACCATCTATGGTGGTGGTGAACAAATGGATTTAACCAGTACTAATTACAATTATGATACTGTTAGTGTTGAGGGTGACATCTTAATAAATATTGATGGTACAGGATATAATGCTGGTGGAGAGACATTGAACATTGGAAATAGTATATTTGGTTCAGGACATGCTTCAAGAGCTGCAATACCTCAAAATGTTGGTGGAGCTAAAATTTTCCCTGCAGAAGATAATAATGGTGTTGTAAATATAAGAAACTATGGAAACATAGATAATCCTAAAAAAATGATATCAATTCAAAGGGCTAGTACAGTTTTATTAGATAATTCTGCATTATGGATTAGTGGTACTACAGATAGTACTAACTGGCTTGGTGATGTATATTACTCATTTAATAGAATAGATGCATTAAAAATAAAGAATGGTTCTACATTATATTTAAGAAATGGTGCAAATAAACTTGGCAGTTTTTATAGTTTAGTAGGTGATGATGGTGAAGAAGAATATGCTTCTGTAGAAATAGATAGAGAAAACGGAAGGATTATTTCTAGAAATGTTGATAATAGAATATATATGTATTCTGGAAACAACTTAAATATATCTCCTTCAGAAGAGTTATCATCATATGGAAGAGTTAGAGGAATGACTTTCTTTGGAATATATAAAAATAGTGAGGCTGAAACAGTTAATGATGACGAACCAGGAAATGAACTTGCTGGAATTTTTACAGGTATGTATGATAAAGACTACACTGTTGGTGGAAATATAAATTTTGCAGATAGAGATTATGTTAGATCATATGTTATTGGTATGCATTATTCATTGAAAAATGAATTGGGTGTAGTTGTTGAAGAACAAGATATTACAGTAGATGGTTTTTATACAAATTTTGAGCTTTTGGATGGGTCTATTGCCAATGCGACTAATATTACTGAAGATACTTATTTAGCGACATCATATACAGACTATATTACACCTACTCCTGAAGATGATATTTATTATATGTGGTACGCAGGACCAGAAGAAGAAGTATATCCATTTAATTTAACACTTACAGCATCAAAATTCTCTACATTAGGTACAGAAGAATTATTCTTACTAGGACTTTCTAAACCAAATGCAAAAATGAGACTTCATAGTGTGGATGCGGAATTATTCCCTGGAGTACAATTAATAGATAAAAATACTATACCAAATGTTAATTTAGACCAAGATGAAGCAAATAATAATTTTGGGTTAACAATGAAAACTGGTACAACTGGTTGGAGTATGACAGGATCTACAGATTTTTATGGTGATGATACAGGTGCTTCGTCGTATAATGGTACAATAGAATATAAAAGTGAGAACTCTACTATAACTCCATCGCTTAGTTTTTACTTGTATCACTCTAATAATATTTCTTTAAAAAGAGATTTAGGATATTATACAATTACTTTTGATTTTGAATATTGGAAAGATGCTATAAATAGAAAAAGAGCAACTGTTATTATTACTTTACTTTTAAGAACAGATGACGATAATTCTTTAGGATACAATGGTGCAATAACCCCAGGTACACAGTATGAGCTATTTACATCAACAGAAACTAATATTACAACTAATAGTAGTTTCTCAGCATTTTTTGAACTGGCTCAATCTAATTTTAGTCAAGTAGAAAGTATACAAAGATTTTACGATACATCTTATAGAGTAATATATTCTGATTATGTATTTCCTGAACAAACTACTATAACAATGATAGATAGACATGATAATAGTCATCCAAGTTACTATTATTACACAGTTACAGCTCAGGATGTTGCAAATTTGAAGAGAGAATATAGATTCTCAGACTTTTTAGCAATGGGTAGTACTAATGAACCATTTGATGAAAATGCAAAAAAAGATGACTATTATATTGATTCAATTGACTACGAATATGAGAGTTTTATATTTATTGTTAATTTTGAATCAGCAAAATTTAATGGACTGAGTGCAAGTCAATTATTAGTAGCTAAAGATCAGCACATTAGAATTTATTTGAAAGCAACTGTTGATAGTAGAGAAGAAATATTATGTAGTCTTTTAAGTCTGCAAGTAGATTCAATAAAATTTGGTTTATTTAATACAGCTTCAAAAATTAAAATAGATGCAAGTATAAATAAACCTAGAATATATTTAGGAAATAAAAATGTTACTTTAGATATTAATACAAATTATGAAGTAACAATTATAGACTCTGTAAGGGTTCATGATACACAATATTTTGATAAGAAACTTGGTGTTAAAATAACATTATTTGATAAACAAACAGGTGAAGTTATAAATGGCTCAAGCCTTCTTGGTACATATTTTGAATTAGATGGCGTAAGCTATTATCCAAGAACAGATGGAACTACTAGAATAAAGGTTGCAGAAAAAGTTTCTAATGCAGCTTCATCTATAATATTTAATACAGATAATAGTACATTGGAATCTGGTTCATATTATTTCTTAATAGAAAGTTTTGGCTCAGCTGATGGTATATATTTTGGTATAAATGCATCAGACTCGGATACTGTCGATTTAGTTATATTAAATGATATTTATGGATTAGATTCAGAGTTACCAGAAGAGCAAGTTATAATAGATAAAAAGACAGGTCATACTTTAGAAAGAGAAACTGGTTATATATCAGATGAAAATAATACTTTAAATATAAAGCTTAGTTATCTGTCAGGACTTGCAAATCCTTATATTTCTGTAAAACTATATAGAAGAGATTATGAGCATGAGTATGATTTGACATATAGTCAGGTTGATTTGGAAGATTATGTATCAGAAAATCTAATTGATTTATGGGGGAATGAGCATCCTAATGAATATGAAGCAATAAATACTCAAACAATTGAGGATACCGTAGAAGATGATACAGTGGCTGTTGATTTTAACTTAGATTATACATTAAAAGAAAATTTAGTTACTGGAACATACAAAGTAGTATTTACACTTTATGATAAAACAGAATATCAAGAACCGGAATATGTTTATAATGAAGAGACAGAACAATATGAACCAACAGGAAGAATATTAGATAAAACAGATTATGAGCCTATTGGAGAGACATTCTCATATATTATAATTAAGTAAAATATTGTTACTATACTAAGAAGATAATATATAATAAAGTCTAGTTATTTTAAATTTTTTCAAAAAAATGCTAGTTCAAGCTAATTTTTGTTAAAAATCTAAATTAATTTTATGGCAC
>AUXO011017830.1_pt1 | contig 15727 bp, 7 predicted proteins | sample 768731 | NCBI WGS metagenome assembly AUXO01 (sample SAMN02715735, study PRJNA202380) | gut metagenome | biome: sheep rumen | host: Ovis aries | place: New Zealand: Palmerston North
ATTAACATTTCAGAAATTACTGATGATGCCAACTATATTAAGAACATGGGTCAAAAGGCTACAACTCGTAAGCAAGCTGAAGCTGAGGCAGATATTGCTGAACAGAAGAAGCAAGGAAATGTAAAGATTGCTAATACAAAGAAGGAAGAAGAAATTGCTGTTGCTGCTGCTGAAAAGGAAAAACAAGTTACGGTTAGTCAAACTCGTCAAGAGCAAGAGGTTAATGTTGCTGCTATTGAAAGAGATAAGCAAATTCAATTGGCAGAAGCTGAAAAGGAGAGAGAATCTGGTATTGCTGAACAGGAAGCTGCTAAGGTAGCAAATATTGCTGAAGCTCAAGCAACAGCTGAATCTGCAAAGGCTACTGCTAAAGCAAAACAGATTGCAAATGTATCTGCAGCAGAGGCAGATGCTGAATCTAAGAAAGCTGAAGCTGATGCACGTAAGGTAGCTGCAGTTGCTGCTCGTAAAGCAGAGGCTGAATCTAATAAAGCTAAGTCTGAAGCTGAGCAAACAAAGGCAATTGCTACTGCACAAGCAGATGCTGAAGCAACTGAAAATGAACAGGAAGCTAAAAAGCAGACACGTATTGCTCAAGCAAATCAGTTAAAGGAAGCAGAAGTTATCAAGGCTACTCAAGAAAAGGAAGCTAAGGCTGCTGAGTATGAATCTAATAAGAGACAACGTAAAGCTGAGCAAGATAAGAAGGCAGGTGTTGCTGAGCAAATGGCAAAGATTGAAGTTGCCCAAGCTCGCGCAAAAGCCGGACAAGCTGAAGCTGATTCTATTAAGGTTGCTGAAAGTGCTAAGGTTGAAGCAGAAATGGCAGTTGAAAAGACTCGTCAGGATCGTCAAATGGAAGTTAATAAGGCTGCTGCAAAAGCTGCAGAGGAAAAGTTAAATGCTACTGAAATTATTCCTGCGCAAAAGGCTAAGGAGAAGGCAGTTATTGAAGCCGAAGCAATCAAGCGTAAGGCTGAGCTTGAAGCTGAAGCAATTAAGGCTAAGATGCTTCGTGAGGCAGAAGCAGAAGCAGAAGCAACTCGTATTAAGTTGAATGCAGAAGCTGAAGGTACAAAGAATAAGTTGATGGCTGAAGCTGAAGGTAAGCGTGCATCTCTTATGGCTGAAGCTGAAGCTAAACAACAAATGGAACTTGCTCCTGCTATGGCTCTTGAACGAATGGTTGCAGCTGTAGGTGGTAATCCTGATCTTGTTGTTCAGTACAAGATGGTTGATCAATATAAGGGTATTGCTGAGGCTCAGGCGAAAGTGCTCGAGCATATTAACATGGGAGAAGTAACGATCTATGGTGATACAAATACTGGAGCAGATTTTGCTAAGAGTTTCATTAAAAACTTTGCCCCTGCTGTGGATATGATTAATGGTGGAGTTAAGGATCAATTCAAGAATCTTTTTGGATTGAGTAATAAAAAGGATGAACTTCCTGCACCTGAAGATCCTAAGCCAGACAATGGTTCAAAAAGGAATAAGAAAGATACAACATCTTTTGAAGAGGTAAAGTAAAATTTACTAACAATAATTAAGAGGTTACTGATTAGTTTCAGTAACCTTTTTTTACGCTTTATGCTTAGAAAACATTATTATTAATAAATAACTAAAAATACTGTAAAAGGCACTTATGGAATTAAATGACGAATATATAATTAAATTATGTTTTCAAAAAAATTGTGGTCGATTAATTAGAAATTTTAGTTTTGATAAATTAGATAATAATGTTAAAGATTACATAATAAATAGATATAACGATTCATTATCAATTGAAGAAACACTAAAAAGAATATATTATAAAATTGAATTTCATCCAAAATGTCCTATATGTGGAAAATTAGTATCTTGGGGTAAATGCGGAAATAATAAATTTTTTCATAATACATGCAGTTTAAAATGCGCTGGAAAATTAAGTTTGCAAACAATTAAAAAAAAATATGGTTATAGTAATCCAATGGATTTTCCAAACGCAAAACAAAATTTAGAAAATACATGTTTAAAAAAATATGGAGTTAAACATGTATTACAAAATAAAGATATAAAGAAAAAACAAGAGCAAACATGTATTAAAAGATTTGGTACAAATAATATTTTTTCATCCGAAATTGGAAAACAAAAAATAAAAGAATCATTAATAAAACATTTTGGTGTAGATCATCAAATGAAATCTCAAGAAATAAAAAATAAATTTAATTGGAAACAATCAGTAGAAAAACAAATTGAAACAAAAAGAAAAAATAATTCTTTTCATATTTCAAAACCAGAGGAAGAATCTTATATATTATTAAATAATAAATTTAATGATGTAAAAAGACAATACAAATCAAAAAGTTATCCTTATTGTTGTGATTTTTATATTCCAAGTTTAGACCTATATATTGAATGTAATTATCATTGGACACATGGCGGTCATCCATATAATGAAAACGACATTAATGATATAAATAAAGTAAAAGAATTAAAATCTAAAAATAAAAAATTTTATAATAATGTTATAATAACATGGACAGTAAGAGATGTTAATAAAAGAAACATAGCCAAAGAAAATAATTTAAATTATTTAGAATTTTGGAGCATTAATGAATTAAAAAAATGGATAAATATATATAAATAAAATATGAAAAATTATGAAGGAAAATATGGAACTGAAGATCCTCAAGATAAAGATTCATTAAATGATCTTTTTTTAAAAAGTGAAGCACCTGATTTAGATGATACAGATTCAACTTTAGAAACACCAATATTAGTTATTGATATGAATGAAGTTGATGAAAGAACATTAGCAAGAGCAACTGATATAACTAATAAACTTGCAGCATATTATTTTGATCAAAAATATATTGATAATCATCCATATGTTACATCTAAAATAACACAAGAAATTGATAATATTAGACGATTATTAAAAATGTTATCAGTTAATGAAAAGGCTCAAGATACATTAATATCATCTATAACAATGAATTCTGGTCGCGGGACTCTCTATTCTTCTTTAACATCATTACAAAATTCAATGCTTCAAATGCAAGCACAATTAAATTCATTAACGACGAATCTTGAAAATATTTTTAAAGAAATGCAAGAAAATTGTGATAAGACATTTGCTGAAAAAGATAAAGAAGAATCAGAAGATGGATCCATGGTTGTTCGTGGTTCTCGTGACTTCATTAAACAAATTGAAAATTCATTAAAAAATAATCAAAATAATAATATTGAAAACAATTCAAATGTTAACATAACTTATTAAAAAATTATTTTTATATATAAAGAAAGATATTTTTGTATATTATGAATTTTATAGATAATGAAGTAACATTTAAAGATATACTTAATCCTGGACTTATATCTGGTGGTCCTAAAATTGCTAAAGGTAAATATATTAAAGATAGTAATGATAATATTACTATTAATATGCCTATTGTTAATGCAATTGATATAGATTGGTTGAAAGCAGAAGTTCCAGGAATAGATGCTCCAATAACTTCAACTGGGCAATTATTATTAATAATTGGTAAAATTAAAGGAATAGTAGGTAATATTGATAGTGCTGATGGTAAGTCATCAATTTTAGATAGAATTACAACTATTGAAAATTCTATTAAGAATTTACCTACAGGAGAAATACCAGATGATTTAGCTGAAACAATAACTAATTTAACTAGTGAAGTTTCTGCATTAAAAACTTCAAATACTGATATTTTAACACGTTTAACAACTGTTGAAAATAAAGTTAATAATCAGGGTGATGGTTCAATGCAGCAACAAATTATTGATCAAGTTACTTATTTGACCAATAAAGTTGAAAATATTGATAATATTAAACATGTAATTATTGAAAAGGATAGATATGATTCAATGACATCATATGATCCAAATACATTATATTTTATTATTGGCGAACCTGATTATATTATAGTTGAAGGTGGTGGTGGCGGAAATACTCCAATATCTACAAAAATTGATTTAGACTCTATAACATCACAATTAACTGTTAATGGTCAATTACATAGAGAATCAAATGTTGTATTAGAACCTGGAAATACTTATATTATATCAGGTACATTAGCAGGAACATTAACTATTGATGCTACACAATATACAAGTACTCAAATGGATCTTATAGGTAACACAGAAATTATATTATCTGATGTTATAATAGTATCTGATGAAACAAATTATGGAATATTATATAAAACACCAGTTGAAAATAAAGGCTTTAAAGATTTAGTTGTAACAGTTAATAAGAATACTGTTAATATAATATGTTGTAGAAATGTACAACCAAAAGCTGATGATCAATGGGGAGCAATTCATTCAATGAATAATTTAACCGTTCGCGGAACTGGATATCTTTCAATTAGAAATGATGGAGGCCATGGTATAAGATCTACTGAAATTGAATATGCTGGACCACATATGTATGCATCTGTAATACATGATGTTGTACATGCTAAAAAATTATTCTGGAATTATGGATCATTATATACAGTAAAAGCAAATGATGTTTTAGGTACTAGTGAAACTGGACGTTTAATTGTATTAGGAGGTACATTTAATTCTTCCGGAATTGAAGGACAATTGTTTGATTGTAAAACACAAGGATTTTATAATTCTAATACTTCAATAACTGGTTCAACCTCAATGAATGGTATGGTAGCTTTAAATGCACAAAATTTTGCTTCTACAATGAATGTTAATTATCCTGGATATGTTTATAAATTTGCAAATAAAACTGATTATAGTGCTGCTGCAAATGGTGTACAAGTGCAATTAACTAATGGAGTATATAAAGTATCTGGAAATACTCATCCAATAATATCAATTAATGGTACTATTTCAAATCCTATAGAAATTAATACATCTGGTGGCGTTGATGCAACAGTTTATTTAAATAATGCATATTTAACAAATAATACAGATTATCCAACTATATATTATAATCCAACAGATAAAAGTGGAAAATTAAAGATATTCTGTATGCAAGATAGTATAAATGTAATAGAAAATACATATAGTGAAACATCATTTAACACATCTAAAGATTATGAATGCGACGCAGTAAAATCAGAAAACAATATAAATATAGAAGTAAAAAATGGATCACACTTATATGTATCATCTAAATTTGCAGATGGTATTGATGGTGGTACAATGAAAATTACTGATTCAAAAGGTACATTAGTAGTAACACATTGTGGACAGCGTGGATTAAAAGGCAATGTTATTGTTATTGGACCAAACTGTGAAGTTACGGAAAGCCATATTACAGAATTTCATCAAGATGATACAGATACAGATAATTATACAACATTTGATGGAATATGTGTAGTAAAAGATAATGGAACATTAGGTGAACATGGTCCAGCAATAAGTTCAAATCCAAAACATACAGGATTTGCTGATATGTATGCTAGAAATGGTAAAGCATCTAAAGGTGAATTTGCATTAAAAAATGCTGAACTTAATGGAATTGTTATAACAGGTACAGTTGGTGCAGTTGTTTCTATTGATATGGATAATGCATCAAATATGAATTTTAATAAAATTATAACACCAACAGTACAGCAATCAAAAATTGTTACTGTGTCAAATGAAACAACAGTAGCATATAATATATATAAAGAAGCAATAGTATAATATGATATCATATAATAATATAAAGAATACAAAGTATAATTTGAATCGCGTCATGATTGGTAAAAATAGTATTGGCGCGATTTATAAAAATGGTATTCAAATATGGCCAATAGCACATAAAGCTGCTATGATACTATCATGTTATTACAATGGATATTGGATTGATGAATATCCTTGGACAGATGAAACTGCTTGGAAAGATTAACAAAATAATAAAATATTTAATATATGGCTCTTTTTGATGAAAGAATTAATGAATATGTTAGCTGGAAAGATGGTAAGCATTATTTTTCAGGAAAAAATGTAACTGATAATATGCAGCCTTCGGGAAGGGTTATTCGTGAATTATTACAAGAAAGATTAAGAAATCCAATTTTTATACCAACAAAAGAATCTGTTGGTACATCTACATTTATTGATGATGGATATTGGAGAATATTCTCAAGTAAAGATGCATATGATTTATGGCTTACTGATAGAGTTGCATATGCAGAATTAGAATTAGCAAAATTCCCAAAGCAATCAGAATATGAATTCCAATTAACTGGATTTGAAAATAATGCAAGATATGTTATTGAGGGTAGTGGGAATCAAGCAAATGCTGAATTAAACTATACTTGGGATATATTTAAAGGGCAAAATCCAGTAAATGATAGTATTATAGTTACATATACAATTACAAATACAAATACTAGAAAGACACAATCTTTTACAAACATGTTTACAAATGCACAAAAGAATGTGTCAATTAATCTTTATGAATATTTAGGAGAAGGTCAAAATGTTGTAAATATTAATTTGCAAGGTATTAATACATCTGTTTCTGCTGGGCAAACAATATTTATTACAATGTTACAATTTAAAATTGAAGCAGAATGGAATTATTCTGCATATCATAAACAAGGTGATCCTTTAATGATTCTAAATTATCGTGTTTTAAGAAACGATACAAATGCTGAAGTAACAGTTTTTGGAACTATTGATAATAATGATACTGTTATTACTGATACATTTGGAAAGGGTTTTTCTGATATTCAAAAAACAAATATAGCAATACCAAATAATAACAGATGGGTATCATCAAGTGATGGAAACCCAGTTAAGCACAATTTACAAATGTGGGCTCAGACATCATATAATGGTACATTATTTACATCAAATATACTTTATTATGAATTTGAGTTTGCATCAGAAGAATCATTAATTAATCACTTTATTAATTTATCGACATCAATTTCATCTGAAGATAAATCATCAATACCTGTTATTAATCCAACATTAATAGCAACTCAATATATTTCAACTAAAATATCTTATGGATATTACACTGATAGTGCTTCCCTTGATGCTTCAATTTCAGTGAATTGGAAATTAATTAAAGAAAATTCTACAGATGAACAAATAATTGGAACTTACGATATTTCAAAAAATACAACAAGTGTTTTAGAATTTATACCAATTATAGCAACAGAAGCTAAAAAATCAGTATATTTAGTTGCCACTTATGGAAGTGGAGTAGATGAAGAAGAACTTTTGAAAATATTAATATCAATTACACCTAATACTGGTTTTATGGAGCAAAGCGGTTATGTATTAAAGTTAAATGCATACGGTAAGCAAAATAATGATAATGTAGAACAGACATGGGAATATGGGTCAAGTTCAAATAAAATAATTACAAGATTTGAAGGTATAGATTGGACTGATAATAAAGGATGGTATAATAATTCATTTAGAACATTTGGAACAGATTCCTATGCAGAAATTCAATATGCACCATTAGTAGATATATCACAAGGTAAAACTATTGAAATTGATTTTGAATCAGAAAAGGTTAGTAATCTTAATGATGTATTAATATTAATTGGTAATAAAAATGGTGCTAGAATTGAAATTACACCAAATAGTGCTACACTATATAATGCAGCTAATGTAAATGTCATTGAAACAAACTTTAAAGCAAATGAACGTCTTCATTTATGTTTTATCTTTAATAAAACAGAAACTAATTCAGATAAGAGTGATTTGATTTTTATAACAAACAATGGTATTCTTGAACGTGCTGTTTCTGGATTAGGTTCAACATTTACATCAAATGGTAATATTAAAATTGGTGGAAGTAGATCTGGTGTAAGGGTGTATAGTATAAGAGTATATGATTTTGCATTATCTTATACAAATGCATATAATAACTATTTATTTGATTCAGAAGATAAAATTGCAATTAAAACAAAAAATGCAGTAATTAATGAATCAACAAATATTATAGACTATGATTTATGTCGTAACAAGATTGATACAATTTTAATTAAAGGTGATTTAAGTAATTTATTAAAAGCAACAACAGATAAAGACCAATCTACAACAGATGTTGAAATATTACGTGTATGTCCTTATGATTCAAACTATAACTTTACATGCACTGGTGGTATGATTAGAAAACACGGTCAGTCAACATTGAACTATCCTGTTCCTTCAATGAAAATTTGGTTTAATAAGTCAAAATCTGGAGCAACTCCAGTATTTCAATGTTCTGGCCAAGAAAGCGAAGGATATGCAAAGAATAGATATAGAATGAAAGCAAATTCTATACCTTCAAATAAATTTGTATTACAAGCAAACTACTCAGATTCATCTGGTGTTCATAATGGATCATTACAAAGATTAATTAATGAGACATGGTATAATGCAAAGATTAATGGTGAATACAAATTAAGAACAATACCTCAGTTATTTACATCTAATCAAAAAATTACTAGAAATAATTCTAATCTTTATGATCAATTAGATACAAATAGCAATCTTACTTTAGGAACAAATACTGACGGAAAACAATGGAAAGATTATACAAATAATCAATTCCCATATATTTATAGTGATTCTAATAACAAAATGCATAATGGATTACAAATTGGCCCAGATTCGTTCCCTTGCGTAGTTTTCTATGAAGATACATCATCAAGTGGTAACACAACATTCTTAGGATTATATGTATTCATGGAAGATAAAAAGGCAGATTTCATATATGGAGAAAGATCTATTTATTATTACGATAATGGTTCTGGACATACATTAGCTGATGATCCATTTGTCTTAAAAACAGAAAACACCAAAAAAGGTAAATATGCAATACAATTGCCAACTGGCGATACTCAAGCTTTAGATAATGATGATAATAAAGTTTGGGATAACGAACATGTTTTAAGAATTGAAGGTTTGACAATTAATACACCATTTTCTTCATTTATGTCAAATACTGATAGTGCAGGTGTTTCATTTGATGCTGTATATAATATTGTAGATAAATCAGGCAATGTTACAGATACTATTTATAGATGGGAACAAGACTTTGAATTAATTTATCCAGATCCTGACGATATAGTAGGTAAGATTGATAATGTTACAATGAAAGATACGACTAAGTTTGGTTATGATTCTAAATTTAAACGTACATGTCAGCCTTGGGTGGATTTCTTTAATTGGGTTACATCAACATATCAAAATCAAGAAAAATTCGAACAAGAAGCTTCACAGCATTTTGATATTTATAAGATGGCTGCATATTATATTATGTTCTTAAGATTTGGTCTTGTTGACTCTGTTGAACGTAATGCGCAATGGAAAACATATGATGGTAAACACTGGCATTGTGAATCTTGGGATATGGATATTGCTCTTGGTAATATGAACACTGGTGGTATTGCATTTGATCCACCTATTGATCGTAATTCTACATTTAAAACAGATACCACTACATATGCATATTCTGGTAAGACAACATCAACGTCTAATTGGATATGGGATGCATTTGAAAACTGGACTTATTGGAGTAAAGAAGTAGTACCAGCAGTAGCACAAGCTTTATATGAAGCTGGATTAACATATAATAACATTTCTAAAATGTTTGATGAAGAATACCAAGATAAATGGTGTGAAATTCTTTATAATGAATCAATGTCTTTTAAATATATTAAATCAAGAGGTAATAGTGATCAATGGTTAGCATGGTTACAAGGAGCTCGTACATCACACAGACACTGGTGGTTAAGTACATCAATGAATTTCTGGGATTCAAAATGGACATGTGGTGATTATAAAAACCACAAAGTAACAATATTTGCAAACCATAATAAGAGTACTTCAGGTAAAGAATATATTATTTGTAAGACAAATGGTTCAACGTATTTGTCAATGGTAAGAGAATCTACTACAATTGATTCTCAATACGCAACGTTATCATCTCCAGCAAATTTTGATATTACTGATGTTGAAATGTCTAACAAGGTACAATTCCATATATATGGTGCAACATATATTGAAGAATTCGATGGTAGTGCATTTGCCAATGGTATAAGTACAATTACATTTGCTGGTGCATATGATGATGTATTAGGCGCTCCTTTAAAGAAAGTTAATTTAGGATGCCCTTATGAAACATTAGCAACTGGTGAAATGATAGGTACATTTAATGGTATTTTAACAGGTATTACATTCTCAGATAGTTTTGGTAATGATGCTGCAAAGGGCTTACAAGAATTAAATGTAACTGGTCAAATTAATTATGGAAGTAATTTATTAGTTCCTGAAATTGAAAAATTAAATAAAACAGAATTAAAGAATTTCTATGGAAAGGGTTCTGGTATAACATCATTCCATTCATCTCTTTCAGGTAATGCATTTGTCAATATTGAATTACCTGGTCATTTACGTATGTCTGATGGATCAAAAGACATAGGATTTACTGAATTAGTAATGACAAACTCTACATGGGAAAATCTTACATGGTATGATTCAGTTGTTGATTCTCATTATGAAACAATGACATATCTAGATGAAAATGGAGTTGAAAAAGAAAAACAAGTACCAGTTGGAACAATTTCTTATGAACGTACATGTGTAGAAAAAGGTGATAGACATAATATACCATTTACATTAACAATTGTTAGATTTATTGGTTCTACAGGTAAGACTGAAAAATCAATGCGATTTGTATTAGATTGGATTAAATCAATTGAAGCATATTTGAGAAATGCTATGAACAATGGAGCAATTGCACCAGGTGTAGGTGATTATGCTGAATGTGAAACTTTTGACGATATGTTAAAACATGAACTTAACCGTAGAACATTAGAAATTGATAATATTAAATGGGATCATACAACTATTAAAGATAATGAATTAATTACATATAAGCAATTACAATATATATCAATGTTTAATGATGGAAGAAATAATGCAGATAATAATACACCATTATTAAAAGGATATATTGAAGTAAGTATGGATGATGGTGAACTATCTGTAGAACAATTGACTCAATTAAAAGAATGGTTTGGTAATCAGATATTTAGTATTAAATCAATTGGTGTTGGTTTAGTTATTGACCAGTCATTAAATTATATTAAAATTAATGTTGGTAATGCAAATGTTGAAACAAACCCAGATACTGGTGAACTTGAAATTTCAATTGAAGAAGGAAGCAGAGCAACATTATCTGCTACTAGATTCCAATTACAAGAAAACGATACTACAACATATTGGGGAATTAAAGCACCTGGTTCAGCTGCTAATGCAGGTACTAGTTGGCAAGGATGTACGATAACAACTGGTAAAGATAAGTTAACATATTTGGATGTAGCAGAAACAGTATATGGAGATCGTACAATTGAAGTTACATGTTCTATGGTTGGTGAAGAATTATCGTCATCAGTATTAATACATATTAAAGCAGTTTCATATCCTGCAAGTATAAAATTAGCAGTGGATCAATCACGTAATGGAAGTAATGAAATGAATAGATTACGTGATTTTGCTGGTGCATATGTATATTGGAAAGGTGGATTAGTGGCAGAATTCTATCCTGAAATCAAATGGATAGAAGAATCATTTTCTGGTGATACTGTTGATGAATCTACTATAAGAAAAGCTAAAATTGATGATATTATATATACATTGACAAATTCAAATGGTCAGAACATAATTAATCAAGTTTCATACAATACATTCCAAAAGGGTCAAAATTCAACAGGAAACGTTAATGATAATTATATTACATATTATAATAATGCTACTCCAGAGCTTAAAGGTATTGTTTTAGGAGTACAAAATTTACCAGATCAAGGATCTGCAGATTATAAATTAACAATAACTATAAGATATGCATCAAATAAAACTGTTATATTAACGACAAATATTATTATAATTGATGATGCTGTTGAAATAGTACAATATAATAGTGGTTTATTGTTTGATGCATTAAAAGATCAATATTTAGCATGTAATAATGCAACAATAACACGTTCATTCTATAAATCAGATTTATTATCATTAAATGGAACATTATCATTTACAGATTCAAAATATCAACTTTTGACTGATTTAACAACTATAGATCGTAAAAGTATTTTTGAATATTTACCAAATATTGAAGGTATTGATTTATCTGGATGCACTTCTCTAGACACATCTCCTGATGCGCCACCAACAGATTCTAGTGACGCACGTAGAAATTTTGTTATGAATAAATGCACTAAGCTTACAACATTTAATGTTACTGGATGTACATCACTCGGTAATGTATATAATACATTATCAAGATTTTATCAGATTGATTTAAGTAAATGCACAGCAATTAAAACTGTAAAAGCGTATGGTACAAAAGTAGATATATTACTACCATCTAGTTCAAGCATACAGACATTAGAATTAGGTACGCCAAGACATATTGCATTAATAAATCAAAATGAATTATTTACTAATAAAGTTTCAGTACAAAATCCAGATAGTTTGGAAAGTGTTGTATTAAATACTGATTCTCAATCAAAAAATGATTTATTTAGTACATTTGCACAAATTATATTAAATACAGAACTATGAACATAAATACTATTAATATTCAACAATCATTAAATGTTACTGAAGAAATACCTCATTCTGTATTAGGTGAAATATATAATATATTTAAAAATCCTAATTTTAATATTAGACAATCAATTTTAAGAGGCAAAGTATCAGTTGATTTTTCATATAGAAGTTGGATATCTGAATTACAAAATAGATGGAACAGTTTTCAAATTACAGCACGTGATTATTATCAGGACTGGGATGATTTAGCTTTTAGAACTGGTATTTCTAAACTTTGGGGTGACGGATATGGAGTTACACCAACACAATTAAATAAAAGCTTACAGTTTGGATGCTCTGAAAATGAATGTAAAAATGGTCCATTTTGGCATAATACTGAAGTTGAAGTTGTAGATCTTAGACCTTTTAAAAATATAGATAAAATAGATAGCGAATGGAATAGATTTAGATTTCATGGGCATAATGAAAACTGGGATTTTTCACAAATGAAATTAAAAGAAATTTATGTTCAAGCTAATTCAGGTACATTAAAGCCAGATTTTTGGGGTGGAAACGATAATGGAGAACATTTAGAAAAACTATGGGTTGAAGGAAATAAAAATCCAGCAATGCCAATCATGAAATGGAGTATTGCTAATGGATATAACACCGGTAAGACAATAATAGATCATTTATATTATAGAAATAATTGTACTGTTGATACTGGAAATCAAATTGAAAGGCCAAATGGAACAAAATTTAAATATTTAAGTGTACTTAGTTATGCTGGCTGGCAATTTAGAGGATGGTATCCTCAAAATATAATATTAGATAGTCCAATACCAATAATGGTTGGAGAAAAATTGAGTTTTGGTAATGGTTTAAGTAATACAACAATATATGTTCCAGATCATCAACTAAATGATTATACTATTTTATATAATCAAGTTGGAGATGATCATTCTGTTAGAATATTTTCATGGACTACATATAATGCAAATTTCGTTAAAATGAGAGAATGGTATAAATATGATGGAATAACTTTATATGATGATCCAACAGCATACATGTTTGCTGATGGTAATAACTATTAATTAAGAGCGATATACTTTAAAGTATATCGCTTTTTAATACATTATCTCCTAAAATATTTATTTTTATTAAAATATGAAATATAAAATCATTAAATATGAATTTAATAATTTATATTTTATTATTTTTATTTGGTTTGTAAATATAACAAATATATACATATTATGTAGCATATGACAAATAAACGTTGCTTGGTTTATGAGACTTTAGGAAGCGTTTCAAATCTTCAAGTGTCAGAAGCTAAAGGCGATGGTTTAATGCGTTTGCAAGGTGTATTTGGTGTTTGCGGTGTAAAGAATCAAAATAATCGTGTATATGACAAAGATAATTATGCACAGATGGTTGAATCTTTACAAAAAAAGATTAAAGAATCTGGTTGTCCAGGAGAATTGGAACATCCTAATTCAATGAACATAAATCTTGAAAATGTATCTCACAAAATTGAAGATATTCAGATGAATGAAGATGGTACAATTACAGGTTCAATTGTTCTTTTAAATACTCCTAAAGGTCAAATTGCAAAAGCTATCGTTGAAGGCGGTCTTCCACTTTTTATTTCGTCACGTGGTGCTGGTACAATTACTAATGAAGGTCGTGTAACATTATCTACAATACAGACATATGATTTAGTAGGTACTCCAGGATTTAGTCAAGCTAAGCTCACATTATCAAATAATCAAAAACTTGAATGTTTGAATGAAGGTCTAGAAGATAATAATGAAACTTGGGTTATTGTTGAAGGTGATGATCTTTTAGGAGATGAAGATAATAAAGATGATAATAAAGATCCTAAAGATAATAAAGATTCAAAAACCAATAAAGATAATGATCCAAAAAATGGTGACAAACCTAAAGATGACGATAACAAAAATAATGACGATAAAGACATCAATATGAAAGAACTTAAAGAAGCTATTGATAAGCTTACTGAGAAAGTAACATCTCTCGAAGCTGAACTTCATGTAGCTCAAGAATCTTTAAACGAAACACAAAATGAAGTAAAGTCATTTAAGCCAACAAATTATGACGGTATTCAAAAGTGGGTTGTTGAACAATTTGCTCCAGAGTTCCAAAAAAAAATCAATGAAAGCTTAAATACTTTAATAAGTGAAAAGTTTAATGATGATTCTTCAGAAGATATGCAAGAATCTATTAAATCTTGGGTTGTTGAAGAATTTGCTCCATTAGTACAAGGTTGGATTACTGAAGAATTTTCACCAGAAATTCAAAATTGGATTACTGAAGAATACTCACCAGAAATTCAAAAATGGATTGTTGAAGAATACTCACCAGAAATTCAAAAATGGATTGTTGAAGAATACTCACCAGAAATTCAAGGTTGGATTACTGAAGAATACTCACCAGAAATTCAAAATTGGATTACTGAAGAATACTCACCAGAAATTCAAGGTTGGATTACTGAAGAATTTGCTCCTACCGTTGAAAATTGGTTAATGGAAGAATATACTCCTGAACAATCATTAATTATTGAAAAGAAAGTAAATGAAAATGTATCTGCATTTATGGAATCACAAAAAGCAGGTCGTCTTGATGAAATTGACGGTTTACTTGAATCTATTGCTGCTGAAGGAAACAATGATGTTCAAAAAATTGTTAAAGAGCAACAAGAGGAAAATAAGTATAAAGGAATATATGTAGTAGAAAATATGCCAGCTGAATATCTTCCATCTTGGAATATGCTTAATGAAGCTGCACAACAATTAATTATTAGAAGTTCAAAAATGTATGACTTTACTAAAGAAGGCGTACTTGAATCATTCTGGGCTAATGTAGATTTTGGTAAGAATGCTGAAGAAACAAAGCCAGTTGTAGAATCAAAGAATCCTATTCAAAATTATCAAAATAATATTATAGCTAACATGAAGAGACTTCGTGGTTTGAACTACTAAATTTACTTAAATTTTCAATAGGATAAGAAAATTTTTATTTTTATATAAATTAAAATTCTCAATAGAGAAATAACAAATAAATTTTGATTATAAATAATATGTTTAATGAACAAAATGGCGCAGTTACATGGGAAAAAATGTTGAAGGAAAACTTTAACGTTAATGACCAGGAAAAACTTAACTGGGTTTCTCAATATGCTGCAATTCATGAAATTCATGAATCACAATTAGGT
>AUXO010961451.1_pt1 | contig 15723 bp, 12 predicted proteins | sample 768731 | NCBI WGS metagenome assembly AUXO01 (sample SAMN02715735, study PRJNA202380) | gut metagenome | biome: sheep rumen | host: Ovis aries | place: New Zealand: Palmerston North
TCATGGATGATCGCTTGTATGAAATCGGCAACTAATGTACGGTTTTCTTCGTCCAGTCCGATATATGGGTTTTCAATAATCAGCAGACGGGGATTCTTCAGGATGATTTGTGCTATCTGGAAACGCCTGAATTCTCCGCTTGAGAGCGAGATAATGTGCCTTTCCATCAAGTCATTGATATTGAATTTCTCTTCCATTATTTGAAGGATGTCGTGATGCTGTATGTTTGTTGTATCCAAAACATCCTTCACTTTGGGCAATCCTACGCCTTCTGACTCTAATTCTCCGAGCAGTCCTTGATTCCATCGCAATTGATATAAACTGCCGGCCTGACTGCTGTATTGGTCATGAAAAGTCAGGTACAGAATGTTGTCGCTGACTCTTTTTGACGTGTTGGGCCTGAAGTCATAATTGATTTTTCCTTGACTGAGAATGTATGACGACATGATGGTCTTGACCAAAAACGTTTTGCCGCTACCGTTGTCTCCGCATATAATCCAATTCTCGCCGGAATACATCTTCAGTGAGATGGGCTCCGCAAACTGGTATGAGGACTTCGGCAGCACATTCTCAAGTTCAAATAATATATGGTCAGTTCCTGCTGTCATTTCTTGTTGGGATTAACGATTCTTGAGGCGTTTTGCGCCACAAATTCTTTCCAGTTTGAAGTAGACTTGATTCTTGTTATCGGCTTTTGCATCTCAATGTAGTGACAGTATGCTGCCGCCATGGCGTCGGTAGCGTCAAGGTATGGGAGCATGGCATCGCCGTTAAGGTTGAACATGCGTTGCAGCATGGTGGATACCTGCTCCTTGGACGCATTGCCTTGGCCAGTTATGGCCATTTTGATTTTTCGTGGCGCATATTCATAGACTTTGATGCCGGCACTGATGGCGGCAGCGATGGCAACACCTTGCGCCCGGCCCAATTTTAACATACTCTGTACATTCTTGCCGAAAAAAGGGGCCTCTATAGCCATTTCATTAGGGTGAAAATTGTCTATAAGCATCTTCACGCGTTCGTAGATACGACCTAATTTTTCGTGCACATCCTTGCACTTCCTCATGTCGATGACGCCCATCGCCAATACGAATGCCTGCTTGTCCTTGAAAGACAGTACACCATAGCCCAACAGGTTGGTTCCCGGGTCTATTCCGATGATAATGTTTTCAGTCACTTTGACAGACATGGCGTACACTCTGTGTTTTATGAAACAAAATTACAAATATTCTTTCTTTTACAACCCGTTGAATGTATTAAATATCCTTAACGTATGTATACAGCATCCATAGGGTGATGATGCGCCGCATTGCCCCGATTGGTTTTCGGTTCCATGGGATGGAACGTACATTCCATCCCATGGAACTTATGTTCCAGCCTTTGGAACCGAGATTCCATCCCGTATAACGGAAGACATATCGTCGGAGAATTGGCGGCGTTATCGGGTCACTGATGCAAAGAAACAGGCAGAGAGGTCAAGACTTGCGGCAGTTTTTTAGAATATTTTCAATCTTCATACAAGCTAATCAGATTAAAATTTCTAACTTTGCTTGTAATAAGTTTAATCTCATAAATTGCAGCGATGAGAAATTTAATATTAACAGTAGTTTCATTTTTGTGCTTTGCGACGCTTTATGCAAAAGAGCCCCAAAGTGAAATATTGTTTGACAAAACCGTTCATAATTTTGGAAAGTTCACTGATGCCAACCCCGTAGTGACATGTAAATTCGTTTTTAAGAATGTCGGTGAGGCACCGCTGATTATCAATCAGGCCATTGCTTCATGCGGGTGTACGGTGCCGAGTTTCACGGAAAAACCTGTTATGCCAGGCGAGACAGGAGAGGTTACAGTGACATATAATGGTAAAGGACGTTATTTCGGACCTTTCCAAAAAATCGTAACGGTTACTTCCAACGCAGCGACTAAGCATGTACGTCTGTATATTAAGGGCGAAATGGAAAAAGCCAAGCAAGAATAGAAAGACAAATGAATAATAAAAACAATCATGTTGTAATTATGGCGGGTGGCATTGGCAGCCGTTTCTGGCCAATGAGCAGTGTTGATATGCCGAAACAGTTCCTGGATATTTTAGGCACGGGCCGCTCGCTTCTTCAGATGACGGTAGACCGCTTCGTGGGGGTGATATGCCCCATTGAGAATATTTGGATAGTTACTTCCGAAAAGTTTCTGACAATTGTGCAGCAACAGCTTCCAGACGTACCCCGTCGCAACATATTGCTTGAGCCGTGCAGACGCAATACGGCTCCATGTATTGCATACGTCAGCTGGTCCATCAAGGCGCAAAACCCTAATGCGAATGTTGTTGTAGCGGCAAGTGATCATTTTATCGGTAACGTGGATAATTTTTGCAAGGCTATCAGTTCATGCCTGCAGTTTACTTCTGAGACGGATTCAATAGTCACATTAGGTATAAAACCCAGTTTCCCCTCTACCGGCTACGGCTATATCGAGGCAGACTTGAGCTATCCATCGGCGACAAATCCGAATATATTCAGGGTAGATTCTTTCAAAGAGAAGCCCGAATTGGAGGTAGCCAAACAATATATTAAGGAAAATTATTTCTTTTGGAATTCCGGTATCTTTATCTGGAATATCAATACTATAATAAGTGCGTTCCGGGTTTACCAGCCCGAGATGGCAAGTATCTTCGAGGAATTGGCGCCTTACCTTGGAACAGACAAGGAACAGGAAATGGTCAACGAGAAATTCCCTTTATGCGAAAACATATCTGTGGACTACGCTATCATGGAAAAGGCCGACGAGATATTTGTTTTTCCTGCCGACTTCGGCTGGAGCGACTTGGGCTCTTACAGTTCTTTGCTTGCTTTACTGCCACGCGACGACCACGGCAATGCGTGCGTAGGTACAGATGTGCGCCTTTTTGACTCTAATAATTGTATTGTCCATGCTACCGGTGAGAAGCAGGTAGTTGTCCAGGGCTTGGATGGCTATATTGTGGTAGAACATGATGGTGTGCTGCTGATATGCAAATTAGAAGAAGAGCAGCGCATAAAGTTGTTCCACGATTAAAGAATATTGGTATTTCTTCTCTTTGTTCTCAATGTACAGCAATGAATGTGGCTTGCATATTCATTATGGCTTTATAGCCTTCCGTGTTCAGGTGCAGACGGTCTTTCTTGACGTAGGATGAGAAGTTGTATTCGTTGAATGGAGCTTCTGTGAATTGGTCAAGGTAGGGTATGCCCCAACGCTTACAGCATGCTATCTGCGCCTCCACAAAGCGGTTTAGTCCGTGGCTTCCTTTATAATAAGGATTTGTGCCGACGTTAGGTTTGCGGAAACATTTTATTGATGTGAAGAAGAGAATCTTGGCTTTTGGACTTTTCTCGTAGATTTTTTTTATGCAATAGTTTATGCCACCGCATTGCGTTTGGAGTTTGGTTGTGTCATATCCGTCTGCAGCGGTATAGTCGTCGGGGGAACCTATCTGTTTGTTGGCTTTTGAGAAATCATTTGTTGATGCCCATAGCAGATAGATGTCATATTGCGGCTTGTCGGCAGCGCAGGCCAGATCTACTTCATGCTGTATGTTGTGGGCTTGTGTAAGATTGGAGAATCCCGCTCCGCCTTTGCCGTAGTTAGTAATCGTCAGGTTGAGTTTCTCCGCCCAATAATTTTTTGCGATATCAGACTCTTTGTATACACTGAAAGAACCGCCGAAGACGGCTATGGTCTTTCCGTAGTTCTCCGACCAACTCATGTCTTTTTGCGCACAGACATGAAGTCCGGCTGATATGGCGGCAACAAATATGATTTGACGAAAAAGTAACATAATGTTTGTCTTTTTAATTATTTTCCTGACAATTCAATGACGACATACTCACTTTGGCTTCCGATACGGAACTTACCGCCCCATATGCCTATGCCACTGCTGACATAGATATGCGTGTTGCCCTTTCTGATGTAACCGTGTGAACACTCATAGATTTTGTCTGTTATGAGGTTGATGGGGAAGACTTGCCCTCTGTGTGTATGGCCTGATAGTAGGATGTCTGCTCCGGCTTTTTGCACGAGGTCAAGACGGTGTGGCTGATGGTCAAGTAGGATGACAGGATGTTTTTTCCCGATTCTTGCGGTTAAATCGGCCAGCGTGTTCCTGCGACGGTTTGTAGCATCATCGCGTCCGATGACATAAAACGCATTGTCTATCAATAGAGATTCATCGATAAGTGGTTTGATATGGCTGCGCTCCATGAAATTGACACTCTTGTCAGTGTGTGCGTAATAGTCGTGATTGCCCAAACAGCAATAGACGCCCATAGGAGCATCAAGATGGCGCAGCTGGCTTGCGAAATCGTCTCCAGCGACAGGGCGACTGGAGTGGTCAACGATATCGCCGCCGATGAGAATGATGTCGGGATGCTCTGCATTAATAAGCTCAACCCATTGTGCCAGTTCTTTGGCTCCGATGGTATAGCCCAGATGAAGGTCGCTGATGAAAACTATCCTGTATGTGCGGCTTAAAGGCTTGTCGATATTGATATTAAGGGGCACACGTACTTTATGGTGATAGTTCATGTTGCCGTAAACCAGAATTCCGGTGACAGCAACTGCAATCAGAGCTACGCCCTTCCAGTTTGCCGCAAAGAGCGGACGAATGGCAGGGGCGCACAATCTTGCAATGTCAACGAGAATGAACGCTATTATCAAGTAAAGTAAAATGATTAGCCATGCCGTGCTGACCTTGTCAAGTACGGCACAGACTGTCATGGGCAAGTGGCTTTCTGCTAACAAACTGACGGGTAATAGCAGAAAAAGGATAACGTATATGGCGATAATGGCACACTTCCATAGTCTTGGCAGTGGCAGCATCGTCCATGTATGCCAACCGGTATAAGAAAAAACGGTGACGATTATTGCCAGAAGAATGATAAAACGCATGAGGCGATGTCATTTAAGGCATGGTCTTTGCGGTGTCGTTAAGCAGGCTTAACGAATTTGCGCGTACCGTTATTGTCGGAAATGAGATATATGCCGCAAGGCAGGCTCTGAAGATAGCTGGAATATTTTCTCTCCAGTTCAGTCCTGTCAAATTTGCGCAACATCTGACCTGTAATGCTGTAGATGCATACTTGACCTGTTTGTTGATATGTCTGGTGCTTGATGCCCGTGGGGTCAGTCTTCAACTGGATCCATTTGTTGGCGATTGTCTCTTTGTAATAGGCCTTGACACTGTATCCCTTAATCATATTGATGTCGCTTTCTTTGACGAAGAAACGATAGGTTATCTTCTGACCATCGTAGATGGATGTCGGCATATCGTAGACCTTCGTGGTGCCTGAAGCCGTGATTTCAAAGCGGAGTGTATCCTCAAAGTTGTTGCTTGAAGGGTTACAAACTGTCAGTTCAAATGTCTTTCCACCTGATTTGCCGTCTGAGGGTTCTTTGATGTTCTTCTCAAGATAGAGGTTGCAGTCCAGATTGTGGTAGTTAGGTAGAGTAAAAATGAATTTACCGTTTGACTGTACCGTTACGGGGACACAGTTAGGAGCGTTGTCCCAAGCGCGTATCCAAGGACTTGCGGCGTTTTCGCGCGAGATGACCGCCATCTCGTATTGTCCGTTGGCAAGTGTTGTCGGCAGGTTGAACGTTCTTTTGATGTTTGTGTAGTAGCCTGCACCCAAAGAGAAATTACGTATTGTCGAAGAGTTGGCAACGAGGACACCGTCCTTGTAAAATCCGATGCTATATTGGTGTGAACTGCTCACGAAATTGGCGTTGTACATTCTGAAGCCGATATTCACCGTTCCTGTGGCAGTGACCGTTTTAGCGTATGGGTCAGAGTTCAGTATTATAGGGGAGTTTATCACCAGTGCATGAGGGTCATAATCCTTGTCGGTGAGGCCTTCTTCCGGGTAAAAATCGGTTATCATTGCCTGCTGGTGATGATAGCATACATTGTATACGCCCGGATTTGTTCCGCTGCTTTGGTTGATGATGCTGAGGTCAACATATTTATCTTGTGTGCTGCTGGCATGGCCGAAGTTGGCGTGATATTTCCCAGTGCTGTTGATGCCGTCCAAAACGAAGATATGCCCTGCAGATGTACCTGGGGCAGTGTGAGTGCCTCTGTAAAACACGGGATGTCCGTTTGTCAGTTCCTTATTAAGCATTTCTATCCATTCGGCAGTGGAGTAATAGCGGCGGTTGCGGTAGCGTGACTGTGGTGAGAAGTGCAGATAGTGCTGAAGGCCCCACAGCATGCTGGGAAAGTTTGAAGGGGAACTTGATGTGTCGTACTGCATCTTCATGGCTGCGCCAACCTGATAAATCAGACTCGCCACTGCCTCTTTGGATGCTGCGGTTGCATTTGAGGCATAGTAATTCAGTATATTGTCATAGTCAAATGTCCGTGTGGTGTAGTCAATGTCTACGGTGTTGCCTTTTGTGGTATAGTTAACGTGTCCGAAGCCGTGGGCAGGTTTCTTGTAGTAGTTCAGGATTTGCCCGACAGCGATGGCACCGCAACCCGCAGCTGGAGCAGCGTTATTGACCAAGGGACATTGATCGTTAAATGGTGACTTTTGGTGCCATGATGTTTTCAAGAGCTGGGAAACTGTCTGTGAGGCTGCTGTGCCACATGATAATAATATTGTTAAAGTGAAAAGTATAGTTTTCATAATTATATTATTGTTTTCTATGCAAAGTTAATGAATAATATGTTTATTGTTTTGACTGTTGTTCCATTTTTTTTCTTAAATATTGAATACTTTTTTCTCGTATTTTCCCACTATCTGTCGGGATTATAACAGTAGCCAATGCGGATAGTCTACTCCTACTGCATACCTGTTGCCCAGCAGCATACCGATGAACATGCCCGGGTTGCTGCTGAAAGTGCCTACAAAAAGGTCTGAGCAGAGCAGAATTTCTATTGATGCGAACATTTTAACCAGTTGCCCTTGTCGTTCATCTTGCGTCATCTCTGCCAGTCGCCTCATGTCATAGCCCGTGTCTTTTTCGTCTGTCAATGTGTGGAAAGTTATCTCTGGATACATGTCTTTTAATTCATTGATAACATGCACGTTGTCGGTGTATATAAAAGTATTGCTTACATTTTTGATTGCCAATGCTTTCTCTATGTATTGGCGGGGCGGGATGAGGTCTGTCTCGTTTGCTTTGTCGCCCATGCGGATATGTATTCCGATGTAGTTTTCGGGCATTTCCACCTTTGCCTTGAGGTTGTCGATTCTTTGACGGTATTGCGGATTAAAGCGGTATACCAATGGAATGATGCGTTTCATCGCCTGATGGATGTCACCCTTTATGCCCAAAGCCGGGATGTCATATTCCGCAGTGGCGAAACGGTTGGTATGTGTGTACCAGAACACGTCATCCTCAGTGATGTCGTCCGAGAACATTTTGTACAGGTTAACCAGCTTATTCCGCCGACAGTTCTGCCGGGTGCTTATGAGCACAGATTCGCCTATCAGCCTCATCGTAAATTTGGGGCAGAATGGGCGGAACACATCTTCCCATCCCTTGGGCATGCCTGCATTGGCATCACGGGCATACATCACAAACTGGTAACCATATTGTGCGGCGTAGAGAACGCCCAACAGTACACCATTCAACTCGGAATAAAAACCATTGCCTGTTCCGAAATGCCATATGAGTCGTCGCTTGAACTGTGTGTTGTACTGCTCATATTCCTCAAAGGTGAGTTCCTGTGCCTCTTTCTGACAACCTGTGTAATATAACATATTCTATCTCTTTTCCTGATAAGTGTATGTGCTAAAACCGACGCTCCGGGTTCCGCTACTGGTTATTTCTGTAGTGCAGGTATATACGCTGGGCTATTTCGGGCGTGTTTGTCGTGATATACTCTGCGTTGTCATTGTTGGCAATAATGCAGCGCTCCACACCATCATATACGCAACAATTTACTCCGAGTCCTTTTTCATGGGCTTCTTCCATCCATTCAGGATGGTCCTTGAGCAGCCATCCTGCACCTAACGTAAGACCGGCGATGCCCGCCTTCTTCACTTCGTCAAAATCCACAATTCCGATGTCCTTATATTGCAGACTCTTACTTTTCTTTGCTACATGCTCGATGTAGTACACGGGGCACATTGGCATGATGGCAGCCAGATGTTTGCAAATGTTGTAGCCAAAACTTATGAAACACACTTTCTTTTCCAGTCCGTACTCTTTTATCATTTTCACTACATCCTCGACGACGGCTTTGTTTTTCTCCTCCGTTGTATGGCGCTTGATTTCTACCATCAGGTTCAGTTTTACGTCATCCGGTTTTATCATATCCAATAATTCGCTCAATAAGGGTACGGTCTCTCCGTTGCTTAGCCGTAGTTTTTTCACCTCTTCGCTTGTTGCGTTCTGCACAATGATGCCGTTCAGTTTGGCATCGTGGTTTATCACCAGTACGCCGTCTTGCGTGCGCCATACGTCTATCTCGCATGCCTTTATGCCCATGTCTATCGCCAACTGTATTGACTGTCTTGAATTTTGTGCCGAACCGGGTGCGTTGAACACACCACGGTGGGCTGATACGGGTGTTCCTTTCGGCATCTTTTCTGGCACACGCAACAGTGTCAGGCCCAGCCGCTGTCTCTTGTTGCCGCGCAGCAGCGTAACCATGTATTTCGCCTCCTGCATCTTGCGTGGGAGCTTTATGTGGGCCGTAGTGTCTGACTCCATTATCACTTTGGCTTCAAACATTCCCGTACGGCCTTCTGTTGCTTCAAACAGCAGCCTGTCATCTTTCTTCCAGCCGTGTGCATCAACGGGCATTGTTCCTCCCGGTTTCACGCACAGTCCGTTATATAATTCTACGTGGTCAACCAGTTGCGCAGCGCTACTTATCGGACTCATCATTGTCGCCAAAGCTACCGTCAAGCACAGGAAACTTTTTGTATATAAATTCCGTATCATATTAATAACAGTAATTTCTTATTGTACAAAAGTACAAAAACTTTTCCTAATCATTTTATTCGCCGCTGTTTTCACAGATATATTTTTCAGGTTATCTCATTGCTTTGTTCATTCCATCGGCTGGAATTTACCTTCCCGCTTTAGGAACGTGCGTTCCAGCCGATGGAATTTAAGTTCCAAAAGCAGGAAGCAAATCGTTTACGGGAATAGAAGTATAGTGTTGTTCTGTCAAATCATTTGTTTTATGATGGGTAGAAAGAAATTTTTTTATATATTTGCATCTACAATGAACAAATTGTTCTCTATATTGGTTGTCCTGACGAGTCTGCTTGTCGTTACTCATGTTGTGGTGCCTCATCACCATCATCATGACAGGATATACCTGTTGCTGGAGGAAAGTCATGAGAATCATGACGGACATGCGGCCGATGAGAACAAATGTCATCATGGTGATGCTGTGGCAGAAGTGCTGGTGTGTGCCAGTTGCTTCGTTTCCTCTAATTGTGAGACGCTTATTCTGCAGCCCCTTGCAAGTTTTCCCTTCACAATACAGTCGTTTATTGCGTTGGTTGTCAAGACAGCTTCGCCTCTTGTATGCAGAGACATATTCCCCTTCCCGGGCCCTCCGCTCCTTTCGTGGGGTCTAAGGGCTCCTCCTGCTTTTGGATAAGAAAATAGCCGGTGTCAGAGATACGATGTCGGCGGAGACTAGTTTAAAATCTTTCTTATTATCTAAAAGCATTAACACATACCAATGAAATATATACAAAATGTTTACATCCTGGCTCTTGTAGCCATGATGATGACGGGTTGCATGGACTCCGCCCTTAAACGAGAGGAGCACCATCATGAACATAATAACAGCATACAGATGACCGCCTATAACGGAGGGATGGAGTTGTTTGCTGAAATTACACCAATGGTGGTTGCCGAGGAAGTGACTCTGACAGCGCATTGCACACATTTGGATACCTTCAAACCCGTGACCGAAGGTCGTGCCGTTGCCACAATTGATGTAGCCGGGCATAAGATAGTGTTGAAAAAAGATACTCCCGACAGGTCGGGCGTATATCAATTTGTATTTACACCGCAGCATGAGGGCAGCGTTACGGTAAGTTTGGAGATAAAGCATCAACGCGGCAGTGCACGCTTCCTGTTGGATAGTCTGACTGTTTTTAAGGACAGGCATGACGCCCATGAAGATGCGGAGCATCGGGCAGTGCATCATGCCAACGCCGTTGCATTTCCCAAAGAGATGAGTTGGGAGTCCGATTTCTCCACGATGCCAGTCAGACGTACCGACATGGGTGGGATAATACATACGGTGGCGCAGATTCAGCCGTCGCAGGGTGACGAGATAACTGTCAGCGCCAAAGTGGGTGGCATGGCTACACTTGTTTCTAATACCCTTACTGAAGGTAGCTATATCGGTGCAGGACAGGCGATATGTCGTATAGACGCTTCGGCTACGGCAGACAACAACTTGCGGGTACAGTATGCGCAGGCTTCGGCGGAGTATAATCGTGCCAAGAGCGAGTATGAGAGACTTCAGAGTCTGGAGAGAGACCGGCTTGTGACCACTTCTCAGTTATCAGATGCTAAAGGAAAATATGAAAGTGCCGAAGCGATATACAACAACCTTCGGAAGAATTTCAGTTCGGGGTCGCAAAGTGTAACTGTACCCCGTGGAGGATTCATCAAAGAGATTTTATTTAAGAACGGCGAATTTGTCACTGCGGGGCAGTCATTACTGACCATAACACAAAACCGCTCATTGAGGCTCGTTGCTCATGTCCAGCCACGCTATTTTGACCAACTCAAGCATGTTATAGGCGCTAATATCAGGCTGCGCCACTCGGACAACGTACATACTCTGGAGAGTCTTGGCGGCAGGATGGTGAGTTACAGCAGGCAGATCAGTGTGGATAATCCTCTTATAGCAGTGACTTTTGAGATAAACAATGTAGGCGCTTTCCTGCCGGGATCATTTGTGGAAATGTTTATCAAAACATCCTCGTCTGGCAATGTGATTGTCGTGCCTGCAGAGGCCGTGCTGGAGGATATGGGCAATTATTTTGTTTACGTCCAGATAACTCCGGAATTATTTGAGAAACGACAGGTAAATATCGGTGAAACCGATGGGAAAGATATAGAAATCACTGACGGACTGAAGGGGGACGAACGGATTGTTGCCCGTGGTTCCATACTTATAAAACTCCAGCAGTCTAATGGTGCAGTTGATCCGCACGCAGGGCACAACCATTAATAAAATCGAGTTATTATGATTGATAATATTATACGATATTCCTTGCGGCATCGGCTGACGGTTATTGTTGGCTTTTTGCTGGTTGTTTTCGGTGGCCTGTATTCATTTAATAAAATGGATATAGATGTTTTTCCAGACCTCACAGCCCCGACGGTTGTTATCCTAAGCGATTGTCACGGGATGTCGACGGAAGAGGTTGAGCGTCTGGTGACTTTTCCCATCGAGACGGCGGTCAATGGTGCCACGAATGTGCGCAGGGTGCGCTCGTCGTCGTCTTATGGTATATCCTTTGTCTGGGTAGAGTTTGACTGGGGAACGGAAATCTCAAGAGCCCGTCAGGTTGTCAGTGAGAAAATGGTGTCGCTCAGCAACAGTCTTCCACAAGGCATCACGCCACAACTTGCACCGCAAAGCAGCATCATGGGTGAGATTCTTTATGTCGGGTTGCAGGTAAAGGGCGACAGTACAGCAGTTGAAGGCACGTCTATGATGGAGCTCCGTAGTTTGGCTGATTGGATTATTAAGCCAGCCATTCTTGCCACGGGCGGCGTGTCGCAAGTGACCATCATAGGCGGTGATTATAAACAATATCAAGTGCTTGCCGACCCTCAGTTGATGGAAGCCTATCAGGTATCGATGGATGAACTTTACGGAGCTGTCAGCAACATGTGTGTGAACACAGAAGGTAATGTTATTCGTGATTACAGTAACGAGTATGCCTTGCGTGGCATGGGACGTACCACCGATTTAGACCAAATGGCGTTGACATTGGTGAAAATAACAGATGAAGGCCGTCCTGTAGCTATTGGTGATGTTGCTGAAGTTATCGTTGGCAGTTCTGTCAAGATGGGTAATGGATCGATGAACGGCAAACCGGCCGTAATCCTCTCTATCTCCAAACAACCCAACGTTAACACCCTTGAGGTGACGGAAAACATAGAAGCCAACTTGGAAAACATCCGTCATACCCTTCCGGCGGATGTGGAGATGAACACCAGTGTGTTCCGTCAGGCTGATTTCATAGAAGCATCTGTCAATAATGTGAGTGAAGCCTTGATAGAGGGAGCCATTTTCGTAATCCTCATTTTGTTTTTGTTCTTGGGTTCATTTCGTACGACGCTTATATCCGTCACTGCCATCCCGTTATCTCTTTTGGGAACATTTGTTGTACTTAAATTGCTGGGCATGGACATCAACACGATGACCCTCGGAGGTATGTGTATTGCGATTGGCAGTTTGGTGGACGATGCTATCATAGATGTGGAGAATGTGTACAAGCGTCTCAAGCAGAATCACCGTTTGGAACCGTCATTGCGGAAACCTGTGTTTGATGTTGTTTTTGAGGCTTCAAAAGAAATACGTACATCTATTCTTAACGCCACATTTATTGTTATTGTGGCATTCTTGCCGATGTTTTTCCTTAGCGGTATGGAAGGACGTATGCTCAAGCCACTGGGCATAACCTACATCATCGCATTGTTCATGTCGCTCATTGTTGCAATGACCGTCACGCCGCTGTTTTGTAAAGAAATGCTCTCCGGAGAGGCTTATCTCGCCAAACAGGACAAGGATAGTCGTGTCACTACCGTCATCCAAAATTGGTATTCCAATGCTTTTGCCTGGGTGTTGGAGCATAGCCGTCTCGTTCTCAGGGGTACGGGTATACTCTTGATTCTTGCCCTTGTGACCTTCTTTACGTTCGGCTCAAGTTTTTTGCCTGATTTCAACGAAGGCTCGTTGACTATCACCGCCGTATGCAAACCCGGTGTTTCGCTCAATGAAAGCGACCATCTGGGTAATATCATTGAGCGACAGTTGCATATGGTTCCCGAGGTTACAAGCACTACGCGTCGTACAGGACGCGGAGAACTCGATGAACATTCACAATCTACCAATTCGTCAGAAATAGATGTCAACTTCATGAAAGGCAAACGCTCGAAGGCAGAAATCATGGATGATGTGCGCAGCCGGTTGCGCAAAGTTCCGGGCGTAGTTTGTATTGTCGGCCAGCCGTTGGGACATCGTATTGACCATATTCTTTCCGGTACACAAGCTAATATCGCCATCAAACTCTTTGGCGCCGATCTGAATGAGATGCTGTCTATCTGCAATCGTATCAAGTCTGTCATCTCTGATATACCGGGACTTGTTGATGTCAATATAGATCAAGTTACAGAGTCGCCCCAGCTTCTTATCCGTCCTAATCGCATGGCTTTGGCGCAATACGGCATTACGATGGAACGCTTTAATCAATTTGTCACGACGGGTTTCAGCGGTGAGAAAATCGGAGAAATCTTTGAGGGGCAGCGTTCGTATGACTTGGTATTAAGATTCAATCCTGAATACACCAGCAGTATCGATGGCATCCGCAAGTCTTTGATTGATACAGAGCGCGGCGCTAAGGTACCGTTGGAGGAAGTCGCTGACATCGTGTCGTCTGCCGGTCCAAACAAAGTGACCCGCGAGAACGTGCGTCGCAAACTGGTTATTGCTGCTAATGTGTCGGGCAGGGATGTGGGCAGTGTCGTAAATGATATTCAGAAAGCCGTTAACGGAAATATTACTTTACCAGAAGGTTATAATATAAGCTATGGCGGCCAATTTGAAAGTGCCCAAAAAGCCTCGCGCACATTATTCCTGGCAACGCTTATAGCTCTGATTGTCATTTATCTCATGCTATACGCTGAGTTCAGAAGTTTCTCGTTGTCGGGTATTGTGATGATTGGCCTGCCGCTGGCTTTGATAGGCGGAGTCTTGGCTATCGGCATCTCGTCACGGATTGTCAGTATCCCGAGTATCATAGGATTTATAACACTTTTTGGTATAGCTACCCGTAATGGTATCTTGTTGATATCCAGATTTCAGCATCTTTCTATGGAGCAAAAGGACAGGTCCCTCAGGGATATCATTGCCGAAGGGGCTGCCGATCGTCTCAATCCCATTTTGATGACTACGCTGACGTCAGCTCTTGCCCTTATCCCGCTGGTTTTCAATAGTGACAAGACGGGCAATGAGATACAAAGCCCCATGGCTATAGTCGTCCTGGGCGGTTTAGTGACATCTATGCTTCTCAATATTTTTGTCATGCCGTTAGTATATGAGTGGTATGCAAAACGCCAAAAACAGAAACAAGTACAGACACAATGAAAAAATTAAATATAAAATCGTTATTATTTTTATTGCTCATCTGTGCCGCTGATTGCGCGGCAAATGACTTTAGGGCTATACTTCAGAGTGTGGAGCGCAATAATGTCAGGCTGCAGGCTGCCAGACGTGTGGCCGATGCCGTCAAACTTGAGGCAAAGACAGAGAATACACTGCCTGCGCCAGAGGTTGAGGCTGGTTATCTTTGGGGCAACAAGGGCATAGGACATCGTGTAGACCTTGGTGTCTCACAGTCTTTTGAGTTTCCTTCTGTATATCTGCGTAGGGCTAAACTGATTAAACAACGCATGGACAACGCCGACCTGAGTTACCTCAATGAACGTCAGCAGGTGTTACTTAAAGCGAAGCTCTTATGTATTCAGATAGTCAGCTATAATGCCCTGAACCGTCATTTCAGGAAAGATTTGGAACAGGCTGAGAGTGTTGCGGCATCAGTCGAGAAACAATTTGAGAAGGGTGAGGCAACAGCGATAGAATATCATAAGGCCAAACAAAACGCTATTGTTTTTGTTAACGAGCTCAATCAACTCAAAAGCCTTAAAGAATCTATGTTGGCAGAACTCGTCCGGCTTAACGGCGGCACTCCTGTGACGTTGCACGATTCAGTGCTGACGCATACCTTTTTGCCCAAGAACTTTGAAACATGGTTAAATACACAGGTCGATTCCCATCCTCTCTACCAGATGGCTGCAGGACAGCTTAAGGAAAAAGAAAATACCCTGAAAGTTACCAAAAGTCAGTGTCTGCCTAATCTTCGTGTCGGTTATGCCAGCGAGAAGGAGCGCGTAGATCATTATCAAGGTGTCAAGATAGGTATTTCTCTACCAGTTTGGAATATGGGCCGCCATATCAAGGCGCATAAAAAACAGGTTGAGGCGGCACAACTGCAACTGAAAGATACCAAAGAGGAAATCTATACCCATCTGCGTAGTCTGTATCAGGAGGCTGTCGTGTTGCAGGATGCGGTAATTAAATATCAGAAGACACTTCATGACTACAACAATTCAGCGCTTCTAAAAAAATCGCTTGAACACGGACAGATAAACATTATCACATACCTTCAGGAAATCCAGTGGGGACATGAGATACGTGAGAAACAATTGGAAACGGAGTGTGAACTTGAGTTGAAAATCGCAGAATTGACGGCGTCGGAATTATAATATATATATGGATATGTGTGAATTTTGCAGCCGTTATGTTTTATGTTCCGTAGGATAGAATCTAAATTCCAAAGGACGGAACGTACATTCCAAAGGCTGGAACTTATGTTCCAAGGAATGGAATAGAAAAAGCATCGGGGAATATATATCGTTCTTTTCATGCGTATAAAAAATAATTTAACCAATCAGTAAAATAATAAA
>AUXO017935552.1_pt1 | contig 15720 bp, 11 predicted proteins | sample 768731 | NCBI WGS metagenome assembly AUXO01 (sample SAMN02715735, study PRJNA202380) | gut metagenome | biome: sheep rumen | host: Ovis aries | place: New Zealand: Palmerston North
TCGGTCGCCCCACAAGCGACTTTTCAAACTCATGCAAAATCTCCGCCCCCAAACAGAAAAGACCAGGCTCTCACCTGATCTTCCCTACACTATTCATTGTATTTTTCATCCCTGTCCATTTTCATTAAATCCCTAAACAAATCCCTGATGCCCATAAGCACAAATCCAAGTTTATTCTCTGCATGAAAATCCGGTTTGTCAGATGTATGCCAATCTCTCGGATGTACCTTCAAAGATCCATCTGGATTAAGTAAATCCTCCTTGGCAATCCCAGATCCATATATAGCATCTTTGGGACTTGCTTCAACGAGTACAGCCTGTTCAGTACTAAGCAAAGCATCAACCAGTTCTATATCTCCCTGAAACTTTCCAAGATTTCCATGCCAAAGAACTTCTCTTGCAGTTCTTCCCCATCTCTTTCTATCATTTACATCCATATCTACCAGTTTCCCAAGTCTCTTACATTCGGCCGGATCCTTAGTTCTCATTATTTGATCATAGATTTTATAATCCTTGAACATCAACGCTTTTTCAGACATCATATATTGCTCCGCAGTATAATATTCCCTTCCATTTATAACAAATGGCTTTCCCTGATACCACTGAGAAAAACAAGCATTTTCCCATCCTTCATCAACTTTCCAAAAAGTTACAAACTCTAGTTTCTCTCCTCTATCAACACATTCCTCAAGCCACTGCATATTGTACTTCTCATAATACTTTGCATTATGTGGAGCAATAACTCCTAAATTTCCAAGATCCATAGCTCTTGCAAAAGCTCTTCCTGCTGCTTGATCATTCATAATTTCATTTTCTATCTGCTGTATATCCTTCATATTAACCTCCTTTTAAACAACTCTATTAACTTGTTAATATCATTATAAATCAATAACTACTGTCATATGTCACCATATAAGCGACATTTCATATTATACAAAACGGGAACTGCATTTCGGCAACTCCCGTTTCACAAACTCATAGAAAGAACACTCCGCTTTTAGCAACTTGAATTGTCATTTTCGTTCTCAATTATCGCCCTCAATCGTTCAATCAATTTTGAAATAGCACCAGACTTTAACGAATCTAAAATTAAGCCATCGCAAAAACGTTCTCCCCTTATAATTCCATAAAGCATAGCCATAACAACTTTATCATCTACATTAGAAACATCAAAGCTATTAATATCTAAATCTCTACAGCCATTGTCTTCAAGAATTTTCAAATAATCATTTAATCCATATTCCGGATTATTCTTACAAAAAGAGTATACAGCATTCATCAACCGTCTTACTACATCAGTATAAACAACATATGGCATATGCATAGGATCATCCTTAGTTCCCTTATGTTCATTATCAACTATCAATTCACCAAAGTTGTCCGTTTTAAGTTCCTCTTCTAATGCAAGTATTTCATCAAACTTTGACATATAAATCCTCCTTATACTTAACAACAATTATATCAAAATTTACTTCATGCTACATGTTATGCAAAACGGGGACTGTCATTTGACAGTTCCCGTTTCACACATTGTAAAATATAAAAACAGAAAGGACAAACATTATGATGAACAATTGACTTATCTTTACGATATAAGAATATCATATTGCAAGTTCCATTTTGTGTACATGTACAAATCATTATACTTTTTTATTCATTTCATCATAATTATTTAGAATTATGCTCTTAGCCCAATTTGTAACTTTGTCAGATTCACTAACCACAAATTCCTGACCAATACGCACTGTTTGAAAATAACCCTCAGGTTTGAAACTATCCTTGTTATGACATGAAATATTGACTTCTTTGAAATAATCAGGAAGTTCCCACCTAGATTTAGTTTGCCCTTTCATCGTAAGAACTAAATCATCTGAATACTTAAATGTTCCAGCACCAGGCAATCCTAAATCATCTCCATCTATAACTAAAGATTCTGAAGCAATATACATTGTATTATTTGTTTTTGGAGTATAATAACGAGAATGTGGATGCCATGAGTATTTTTTTACTTCTTCCCCACGAATAATATCTCCTATTTGAAGATATCCGAAAAGCATATGTGCATCTTTTGTTCCTTTTTTATACTTAAGAACTCCGTCTATTTCCTCAGTTGGTCTGAAACACCCAAAGAAAAGAAAGATATCACCTATCGATACACCTTGATTTTCCAGATGAGTTTCTGCTGCATCAACCTGTCCAAAAATAGGTTGCCAATTATCAGGTAACTCATGCAAGAAATGTCCAGGACGAGCAACATTTGGCATACATCGATTATTCATTCTGATATCCGGATCAAGATGACAACATAAATCTTTTTTATGAGTTGGTTTTAACTCATCCCAAATCTTATAATAAGATTTACCTTTATAACCCAAATAGTCAAACGCCACAGGATCCCCCGACGGAATTGGCATAGACAGCATTGCGCCATCCGGCATTACTGGGCTAGCCGTTCCACCGTTCTCTGAATCGAAACCTTTTCTGGATAAAATAACCTTCATATATTTTCTCCTTACCATGCTCAAGTCAATGAATCTTTTAATGCTTTACGCAAATCATCATCACAAGCATAAATAAATAATCCCTTGGTACCACGTGTCATAAGAACTCTAAGCTCATTCTTAGATATTACTTCTGTAACATCTACAACACTACCATCATCTAAAACCCTAGAACCAACCATATAATTTTGTTTTCTGAACTTTTTATCAACAAATATTCTTTTCTTTTTATTGTCATACTTAATTGATGGACCAATAATCACACCAACATATGATAAATCAAAGCCTTGCACAGTAAATGTGGACCCTGCTTCATTAATTGAATAATCTTTTTCTGCCCAATCAAGCATTTTCAGTTTCTTTGTTTCACGCTTATTTAACTCATCATATAAAAATCTATTATAGGTTTCTTCATTCCAGAGAATTTTCCAATTACCAATTACTACATATTGTGGAGATGTCGGTTTACTACTGATAAATGGCCAATCGCATGTAGCAACAACTCTAGATAACACTGAATCAGGTTTTTTTGAACAGGAAACAATATCTTGATGCATTAAAGCTGGATCATCGTATATTTTAACTTGATATCCTTTGCTATCAGTCCCACTTTTATTCAAAGAAATATGTGATATTATAAATTTCTTTGTAATATCATCTATCCAGTTAATCGTTTCTTTCGAACAATTCATTCTTAACTGATTATTCAACACATAATAATTAGTTTTTCCATTTTTTACATCTGGTCCCTGATTTTTAGCTAATTCTCTCATTTTAAGCATATATGTATGAGAACATATTTGTCCTCTATGAAGAACTTGATTCTCATCATACATGATAATTGTGACCCTAGCTCTGCGAAGAATTTCCTCTAATTGTGGATACCTAAAACGATTGTCAAATTTTTGATTTCTCTGATGCCAAAGAAGATGTGCCTCATCAACAAAAACAACATCAAAGATGTTGTTAGGATTTGGCTCGTAACTATTCGTTGTTTTATCAACAATTGAATTATGAATAAGAAAAGTAGTCGGATGCTGAACAATAGATTTCTCATCATATCCAAGTCTTCTCGCCATGTTTTCATATACATTTTTTTGTTCTTGATGATTTATCAGCAAACATGATTTTAGTTTTAAACTTTTCAGTAAATCATTTTCAAGTAATTTATAAAATGTGCTACTTGTTAAAACCGTCTTACCTGTGCCAGCTTCTCCTTCAATAAAAATCAGCTGACCCATTTTATCTGCCAATACTGCGTCAACAACTCTATCGATAATAATACTTTGAGCCTCTTTTTGTTCAACAGTCAATTTATGATTTGGAGACGTCTTATATATTGCTGATTTTTGTACCTCTGTTTGTGACATAAATAATGTCTTATTATCATTTCTTAATAATTCCCAAATCATACTAAAAATGGTATCAGTATACTCATAGCCAGCGTAACAATTTTGTGGATTTGTCCTACCATTATAAATATGGGCTGTTGGCATAGCGTAGCAATAATCAATTAGTCTGTTTTCTATATCTAAAGTCATAGACTTATTAAAATACTGATGGCCAAAATAATAAACCGTCGGAACAACTTTTTTCCCATTTATATCTTTATCCGTACACCAATGATTTTGCCATTGGCCCCTAACTTTACTTGCATTCCAATGTTCCTTAGTTCTTTCGACAACGTCATTTGACTCTCCTACATAAATACTATAAGTACCATTTAAATAATCATTTTTACTTTGCCAAACATGAACATAGATAGCCGGATAATCTAACAGTAAATCAACATCATTGCCTAATGCATTACTGATATCAGACGAGAGATTATTTATAAATCCTTGATATTCCATCGTTTTATAATAAATAGGTTTAATAGTTGTCATTTTTATACCTTATAAGAAAATATAAGCCCTCTTTTTCACAAAATTTATATTTTTGCATATCCATCTTCAGAAATTAGATATACTGCGCTTGCAACTTCTTTTAATAGTTCCTTACCAACTACTAAATTAACGGGTTTTTCAGCTAAGTGTCCTGAATACATTATTTTTAAATATGTCCCAATTCTATCATCAAATGAATCATTTGATTTACCATATTTTTGACGAATCTTCTGAGCATAATGCACTAAGTATTCTCTATCAAAACCTAATTCATATATTTTTTCTTGAAGACGTTTTTTTTCAATAAGCATCGCTTCAACTATGGTAAAGTCTGAACTACTAATATACTCCAATTTCTTTCTAATCCATACTTTTTCTTTCTTTTCACATTTAATATTCGGCCATATTAGCATATAATACATTGTAGATAAAGAATTATTTATAAACCATCCTTCAACTGGCAATGAATGTCCTTTTTGAATTGAATCAATTTCAAAAGCAAAAGTTGGAATCATCGCATTACTATAATATATAGATGCTTTCTCATCAATTATTATATCCTTACCATTTACATGTACCACCACATCTATTCCTTCAAGTTGCTTCTGCCGTTCTTCTATTCTCTCAAAAGAAATCGGCTCTCCTTTCAAATCATGAAGTTTAGAATAAAAATACATATCCATAAATGATGCTAATTGTTTTTCAGCCTTCATATCTGTATTTCTATATGATTCCATTTTTATTCCTTCTCAATAATATGTGTCAAAACTTCGCCCATCCTAGTAATCATAGGAACAACCAATGCATTACCCATACAAAAATACCTCATGCGTTCTGGCATTCCCCCTAAAGCCGTCCACTTATCATCAAAGCCTTGCAAGCGTTCTGCTTCTACTGGAGTAAGAATTCTAAGTCTATGAGTTCCTGGATCCTCAACAACATGCGAGCTACGATTAAGAGTTGATTCACTAGTAAGCATCGTTCTTCCTGGCCTATCCCATGGATCTGGAAATGCAACTGGTCCTTCAGAGAATATATATTCATGACCATTAGCAGCCTTACGAGGAATTTTCTTTGCACCTTTTTGATACTCCCACTTTGGTAAAGCCTCATCAGAAATATAGTAGTGTTCAGCAACATTTTTCTGAAGAATCATTTTCAACAGAATAGGCTTCTCTTCTATTTCAACAACATCTGTAGTATAAATGTTCCCGTCTCTCATAAGTCCAGCATTTGAAAATGCAAATTTGAAAGAATCAGACACTTCAACTACGTCATCACCTACCTTACATTCATTTAATGCAAATATAGGTTTAATAGGAAAAGCGCTTGCCATGAAGCCACTAATTCCCACTACATCTTCAGGTGTTTTCTTTTTCATATTTTTCGCATACTTAGTCGTTTTCTTGTATGCAAAAATAAATACTCTTCGCCTTCTTTGTGCCGCTCCATACAACGCAGCATTAACGACCCTCCACTCAACAACATATCCCAGATTGTTGAGGCAGGATAACATTATTCCAAAATCTCTCCCTCTCTGACTTGCTGGAGACTTTAATAATCTGTCAACATTTTCAAATAAACAGAATGGTGGTTTCTTGGCAATAATCACGTCTCTAATCTGCCACCACAATACCCCCTTCTTTCCCTCTATTCCTTTTGAGGAAGAAAGAGAGTGTGCAACCGAATAATCTTGACATGGAAATCCGCCAACCAACAGATTATGATTAGGTATTAATTTTTTATCTACTGTACTAATATCCACGCCTGTGGAAGAAGGGTCCCCATTTAAATCTACAGAATCTCCGAAATGCGCAACATAACAATCATGCGCCCATTGTTTTGTTTTTCCGGGTTCCCATTGAGAAAACCATACAGTTTCCCAACCTGAATTTAATCTTTCCAATCCAAGTCGAAAACCGCCAACTCCTGCGAAGAGTTCGCAAACTGACTTTTGCATAATAACCTCCATATTGTCTTCTACCGCCATAAACGATAGGGTTCTAAGGATAATTAGAGAACTTCTACAATGGATAAGCAGAATCCGTTCTCTCCTTCGAGATTATTATATCATTTATGAGCAATCTGATCAAGTATTATCATTTACAGATATGAATTATATTTTTATCTAACAATGAGAGAATAAATTTACCATGTAACCAGTACGAATGCGTAGGCATATATTGTCCATCGGGAAGTTGTCTACCATTTGATACAGTTCCCTTTCCATACTCTTGTCCATCTTTTAGACGATAATAAGCCTGTTGTTGGTGTGGCCTTATATGGAATATAGGATTGTCAGTTATTTTAGGCAAGTCATTATGAACTACAACATTCCCATTTTCTTTTTCTTCAACTGTAAGTGTAACCCCTTCATTAAGTTTTCTTTTTACTGCTTCCCAGCCTTGATGAACAATTTCTATTTGCTCCGAATTCATATGCCACAATTGGCTTCCAACATATACTATGCCTTCGTTAGTTTCTTGATAAACAACTAGCAAAAACTGTGTTCCTTCAAGTTGTTCATACAAATCGGAGTCTTCCCAATCTTGATTTGCAAGTTCAATAAAATCAAAATCATGTAAACGAAAGTGTTCTGGATTTCTCCCTTTTTTATCTAACCGAATTGTTTTGACTTCTATATTGGCCTTTATAAACTCTTCAGCTTTATTCCCTTTTACACCAAGCATCGCGTATGCCAGCATTGCTCGATAGCCTTTATTCTCTATGTTAATTGAATATTGTTGAGCTATTTCATAATCAATTTTCCCAGTGTAAACACTTAATTTATCTATTAATAATTCTCCAAATGATTTATCCTTTATTTCACTAGAATCCTTAATAATCTTTTCATCATTTTCATTTCCTACAATGTAATGATTAAGCACATATGTCATGTACGAATTTTTAAAGCAAAAAGCTCTTTTTCTCGCAGGAATATGTTCTCCATAAAACTGAGGGACCGTACTTTTCTCAGCTGTCGCGCCTTTTGTACACGCTCCAAGATACATAGTATCTGCTTCAGACAATTCATGAGCACGACCCATTCGAATCATTTTTGTAATATACGTATAATCACGCTTTATTATTTCTAAATCTTCTTCTGGAGGACTAAACAGTTTTATATACTTAATTGGATACAACAAATTATTATCTAATGCTTTATTGCGTAAATAATAAATAAGTAATATTTGTTTCATCTTCTTCCAAGCATGAGACTTATAAAAGTCCTCTTCAATCGGATTATCATAACTAATCATTGTTAAAACCAATCTCTCTCCAGCTCTAAGATTACCCTTTGATGTAATTTCAAACGGAGAAGTTTTTAGCTCTACACCAGCCTCGACAAAATCAGCTTCCTGATTAGAATTCGCCTTGTATCCAAAATAAACTTCTTCCAAAAGATTTCCTAATCCACCCTTACGAAATCTATTTGCATAAGCAATTATTGTAGATTCATCAACTTCTTTTTTTTCATTTATCACGTCAAGAAAGGTTTTATCCTTAAGATGTAAAGCAAATCTCTCTATGCTTTCTGGATTTGTCGAATCATATCCTTTTTCTGAATCAAACATATATTGCCCTCAATATTACATAAACAATTAAAATAAGTTCTTAAATATTATTTCTAAATCTTCCTCTGGAGTATATACCGGTTCTAATTCGTTATTATCTATCGCTTGCAACATAACTTCTTCCTTACGCATTAGTCGTTGATAAACTTGATTGTCAAGCGAAAAAAGATCAAACAAATCATTTTCAAATACATCCTGCAAATAGTAGTATTGCGTATACTGATTATCTGGCAAGCCCAAACGATGAATTCTATCTTTTGACTGCAACAAGTGAACTAAATTATACCCATATTCATAATAAATGGCATCATGACAAACGTTATGTAAAGACACAGATTCAGCCAAGGTATGAGGATTGGTAATCAAAACATCAAACACTCCTTTTTGGAAATCATTTATAATATTTAACCTGTCATCAAGGGAATTTTCTCCCATAACATATTTAGATTTTATTCCCATTTTTTCAAGGCTCTTCTGAATACTACGAATTGAATCCACAAAAATACACCATATTATTACTTTCTTGTTTTCACCAATCAGCTGTTTGGTCAGTTTTAAGCACTCCTGTTTTTTCGATGTAATACCAATACCATTTATTAATTGTTGAACTTCAATCGCATAATCAACTATATCAATTTCATCTATATCTCCATCAACATCTAAAACGCTACTAAAATCATTCAAATCTAATGCCTGAAGTAGCATTTGAGGGTTTGATTCTAACTGTAGAATTCTAATAAACAATGCTAATTTATTGTTCCTATATTTTTTTCGAACAATATCAAACAATTGTTGTTCTTCAGAAGTAACATTAATACTATGTATTATGTCTGGATTAGCTTCAGGTACATGAAGTTCTTTCTTAGTTGTTCTACAAAAAAAAGGTTGGATTTTTTTATTTATCATCTCCATGTCGGTTGGTCTTGGATCCCTCAGATAAGCTATATCAAATCCAAAATACTCTTTGTATTCATCGTTATATAAGATATGTAGAAAATTATACAAATCAAGATATGTATTAGGAATTGGTGTTCCAGTCATAGCAATTGTATAACTTGAATACTTTGATATTTCAAGTGCTGCAGATGCACGTTGCCCATTAATTGCCTTAACCTTATGAACCTCGTCAAACACCAAAAGAGTCCTTTTTGACACAATATTTTCAATTTCGTTTATATAATTAGCAAGACTTTCATAATTAAAAAGAAATAAATTGCAATCGGCCGAATCATATTTTAAAGCAGTCCTTTTTTCTTCAGGTGTAAGAAATTTCTTATCTTGTATATTAAAACAATTCAAATGTAATTTCTCGCCATAACAAGAACGGAACTCGTCAATCCAAGAACCAAAAGCATTTTTAGGGCCAATCATAACAACCCGATCCACTAAATCCTTATACTTCAAATAGCTATAAACAGCTAGAGCAGATGTTGTTTTTCCCGAACCAGGTACAGAAAAATTGCCTGATCGCATCATAGCGCACATAAAGAAGGCATCATGCATCTGTTTCTCACGTAACTGTCGCTCCATATGACTATTAACAACTTCTTTGAACAATGTATATTTATCCTCTAACCGAGTTGCATCCGTTTTTAGTTCTATGCCCAAGTTTGCGCGTTTTTCAATATACATATTTCTTTGATTTATATACTCTTTAAGACGCTTTGTTGCATAATACTTATAACCCAAAGGTGGAATCTTATCTTCGAGCAATTTATTTATTTTAATATAATCCGGATAAACCAAATCTAAGCGAAAGAATATAATTCCATTCTCAATTTTATCAACTCTATGCTGAAGTCTTGATTTAAAAAACATCTTATTCGTCAGCCACGCAACATTATCATTATTTAGGTGAAGAACAAGTTGTTCATTTTCATAATCCAAAACAATCGCATCTTCATCAATCAATACTTCTTCCACAATTACCTTTCCTCTATTATGTCTAATAATTTCTTTAATTACAGCTTCTTGAGCCGGCATAACTACCAAGCCTTCTTTGTTGTTGTTCCATATTTTTTCAAATTCATCTTGAGATTTTTTTATTCCCTTTAAATAAAATCCCTCGGAATCCAACCAACTGCATGTCAATTGAAATGATTCATAATTTAAATCAACAGCAGCCTCTGTTTCATTATTAGAACCTCTAAAGCAAATAATATCCCCTTCCGGGTCAACAACAATTCCACATTTATCATGAAATATGCCTTTCTTCTTAAATGCAATCTTTATTTCAACTGTTCCAGTAGCGATAAAAAAAGCCAAATTAGATATGCACATTTCCTCTTTTAAAGACAATTTCTCTTTTAGACTATTTAACAATTCTTCTGTTATTTGATTCTTTATCGCATAACCTTGTTTAATTTCATTATAGTCTTCTTCTGAAATCTCATGTGATATAACAAGTCGATATACACATCCTCGAGATTGCATATATTCCAATCCCTCTGAATACATAGCCAATGCTTTTGCAGAAAAATATGCACTAGTTCTATCAAACTGTACTGCATAACGCAATACCGGATTATAAAACTCCATTGGTATATCATTCTCATCAGACGTATAAACCGGATTAAGACTTAGTTCTCTAAACATTTACCGCCTCTTTTACTTTTTTATATATCTCTTCCAATTGTTCCAAATTTGCTTGCATATCTTCAATTTGCTCATCCGTCAAACGTTTAATAATCTCTATATCAATAGAATTAAGTGCATCAATCGCATTCTTTACCATTTGATTTGGCTTATCTCTAGTTTCTTTTGCTCTTACCTTAGTATCAACAACCGTCATTGTTCTTTTAAACTCATCTTTGGTTGTCTCATCTGTTCTGCACTTTGCAATTATTTCTGAATTGACCTTTCCATCATCCGGTAAATCATCCAATACCGCTTCTGCAATTTCTTCTTCATTTGAGATAAATTCATCCAAATATACTGACTTTGAAATCCCTTTCAAATTTCGAATAAAACGTGTCATATCTTCATCCGGCTTCATCAAAAGATTCGCGAATGCAATATATTTTAATTCCTGCTTTTTATCTTCATCTACAACATTATTCAAGGCAGCATAAAGTTCTCGTATTGGACCATCAAGTTGTAATTCTCTCGCAATATAAAACTGATTTGGTGCCTTAATTGCATTTAGAAATTCCGCCAACAAACGTGCCACTTCTAAATCTTTCTTTACAACCGATTTTTTTTGATTTGTACTTCTCGCATATTCGTCTTCCGTAAGCAACTTATTTACATCAATATCTCGATATATACCAACTAGACGATCTATTGGATCATAATCAACCCTCTCTTCTGATCCAATTTGTATTTGAAGCTCTAACATCTTTATCTGTTTTGCACTATGTTCATAATCTCTTTCAAGAATAACTGTTTCAAAATAATTAAAATTATCACTTTCTTTTGATAGATTTCTCAAACAAGTAAAGCGCCTATTTCCATCAATTATTCGGCCATCATTCAAAACAACACCATATTTTTGCTGATTTAAAAGTTTAATGTTTTCCTGTGTTTGTTTCATTCGGTCTGGATTACTTTGTTCAATAAAACTATGGATAATATCATTATAAAAATTAATATTATCCTTCGTTAAAGAAATATCTCCGTGTTCAGCTTTATACTGGCTAATCCATGTTGCAATTCTATCATTTTGATCATTAAAATATAAAGAATCGAGACTAACACGATAAACAGGATAATTTGAAGTCACCCCATCCACCGTCATTTTCACAACCTGATCTGTTAATTGAACCTTTTCACATGCAATACCTTCTTTTAATAAATTCACTGATTTACCCTCCTTTATATACTATATTTCATCATAATAATAATCTTTAGAATAATATGCTTTTTCCATTGTTGAATCATAATACATATTTGTACTGCTTATAAGCTGTATGATTTTGTTTTTTTCTATCTCCAAACCATATTCATAATTCAAATAATTAACAAAATCATAAATACCCATCATCTTATTATTCTCAAGAATATATCTAATTAAATCAAGTGTTTTAATTTGATGTTTTTCATTGCTAAAAACAATGTTTCCACCCGTTTTAACAAAACGTATTTTTTTTGAATTCTTAATTAACGCAGCACTAAACCACTCAGGCAGGCTCACATCAAGCAATCTATGATGAAATCCTTTATCTTTTAACATTTTCACAGTGAAAAACGGTTCATCCTTTGCGAAATCAATTGCAGTTTCTACATATTGTTTTATCGTATCCTTTGTTATATCTGGATATACATTTTGAAATCTAGAATAACTAATAAATTTCATATCCTCATATTCAATCAACTCATATGAAGTTCTAAGTTCATCAAGCACAGCGTTTTGTATCTGTACATACGAAAATCTTTTATCTTGATTTTTTAAATCAATCATATCATCCTTAGTTAAGTAAAACCTAAAGTAGTCATATGATGACGAAAAAGTATCTTTTATAACGTATTCCGCATAAAATCTAAATCCAAGTTCTTTTAATGATATTGTATTAATTTTAGTAGCATCACCATCAGGAAAGGCTTGCATATATATCTGTTTTACGTCGTCAAGGAAATAAAACAACTCACTTAAAGATTCTTTCATATATGATAACTCTTTTTCATCCAAAACTATTTGATTAACAGAATATATGCCATCATGGTAATAATCAGATAGTTCTGGAGCAAAATTAGCTGCAACAGTTCTTTCGTGCACCCCATATTCCATCTCATAAAATTTACAATAATCCTCAATTCCGACCGGTGAAATCTGCAACAATAAGTCAATAATCTGTTTTTTTCTATCTGCCTTTCCAAACGATATTAAGGGCATTCGACCAAAGTTCACATCAAAACTAGAATCTTCATTCCATTTTCTTTCTGTTTTTTTTAATAAATTGTGCAATTCATATTCATCTCTTATATCATATTCATTCATCAATTCTGTATTATCATATATTATTTTTTGAGTAGATATTTCAATGTTATTATATTGATTCAAATTCAAACGATTAATAAAATCTGATATATCAATTTCAGTTATAGGATAATACCTCATTCTTTTCCCATATTTAACTAGTATATAATCACTATTTTCCACACGTGCCTCAAACGCTCGCATTGAAGGAAACAGAAGTTTTTCATTACAACTCAAGTCATTTTTATCCAGAAAATCGTTATAATGTTTATACAAGTCCTCACTTGTTATATCTGTATCGGCACATATATTTTCTGCTATTTTTTTTACTAATAGCTCTCTTTTGCATAAAACATACTCTCCAAATACATTTATTTTCTTACGATTAATGTATTTCATAGCGTTTGCGTATACATCACTTGTTATCCTCTCATCATCAACAATATCTTCAATATCTATTTCACCTCTTGAATACATCAAATATAAATACTCATATACATATCTCTCTTCCTTAAAAATACTTATAAACGCATCTAAACTAATGTTATATTTTTCAAACCAATATGCATAATCATCCTCTTTTAACCTTGGCTTATGCATTATTGCTTTTTTTACAATTTGCCTAACACGTTCTCTTGTTAAGCCCATTTCTTGACCACATTCCTCTAGGGTTTTTCCATGGATTCTCATGTTCAGAGCTTTTCTTTGACTGTCCTTTTCAATACTATTAATCCATTCAGTTATTCTTGGAAATCTGATACGATAAATGTAATCAATATATTCTATTCTCTTTTCGCTTACTAGTTCAGATATTGCGTTTCGATATAAACCTATTCTAAACAGATAATCCTCTTCTTCGAATAACTTTTCTTCACCTCTTGATATCTTCATCATGAGATATGATTTATACACATTTTTAATCTCATGTTTATTCATAATCTTTTCTATAAAATCACTGTTAAATAATAGTCTTTCATCCATTGTAATGGATATCATTTGATTGTCACTTAAATTTTTCTGAATAAGTTTTAATATTTCATTTTTATAATAGTTATCATCTACAAGAATCACGTCAGAAAAAAAACTATTAATATCGTTAAATAATCCGTATTCTTCGTTTGAAATTATAAATGCATGTTTTTCTATATAATCTTCAATTTCTTTTATTGATTTCGTTCCAAGATTTCTAATTTCTCTTAATTTTTCATATTTTTCAAGAGCGATTTCTTTTACTGTGGAGTAGCCAGCCTCAGATAAGGCATTATATGTTCTTACTGAAAAGTTGACGCTATCAATATTTATATCTGACACAACATTTTCATACTGATCACGGAACATCACTGTAAAACAAGAATGCTCAAAATAAGGAAACATCCTCTCCAGCAACAAACTTTTCTCTTGTATTTTCACAGAACAATCATCTTGTACCTGAAGCCCAACAAATTCATCTTTTATCATATTTTGAAGATGTAATACTTCTTCAACGCTCTTTTTACCCATATTTCTTATTTGGTATAAATCATTTGCAGAGATACTCATTATTTTTTCTACTGTATCAATTCCAGAACGCATTAATGCATTTTTAGTTCTTTGAGAAATATCAAACTGATCAAACAAACATCCCATATTACGCCTCTGTCTAACTAAGATAAATTCACTGTTTAACTAAAAAATTCCTTAAAATATTCTCGTAAATCTTTATCAACAGCATAAACATACGTGCCATGTATTCCACGAGTCATTAAAGTTAAATATATATTCAAAATATACCGTCTCATCTGCTCGTCTCCGTCAGACTTTGTAAAACTATCTTTTAACTCTTTTTTGTTAACTTCAATGCGTTTTGTCTTTTTGTTATAAAAAACTTCTTTGCCAAAAACCACACCTGCGTAATCTAAATCAAAACCTTGAATTTTATGAATACTAGTAATGTCATCTCCCCAATGAAGAATCTTATCTCCTATACAAATATTCTCTTCAATACTCCACCCTGGTCCAGCAACAACCTTGCATAATTTATCGTTATACGCTTTCATGCGTTCATACAAATCATTAACAGTATCAACAACTTCCAAATCATAATTTTCTATTTTTTTATATTCATTATTATTGACGTTATCTTTATCTAATACTTTCTTAACATATTCATAATAGCCCGTCCCACCCTTACAACGCATTTGTGACACTAATGGTATTTTGTCATAAAGCACAGGCTCACATATTTTATCAAACCTTACAGAACCAATATCTGTAGAACGTATTTCTTGTAAATTATCATAAAAGAGAACTTGTATACGACTACTTCTAATAATCCAATCAAGTTCTGTCAAATCATCTTCATTCCCTTTGAAATCATCACCCATTAATTCTTTGTTTATTTTGTCAAACTTTGCATATATATGGGCTCCTGGAAGATGTTTTCTCTTATATAGTCTATGCGCTTCATCTACAATAAGAACATCAAATTTTGATTCATTTACAACCTCTTCTGGCGAATAAATCATATCTTCAGATAATCCATTAATAGATTTGAAGATTTCTTTCATGGTATTCCTCAACTGAACCATTGGAACAACAAAGCCTATTTTTTCTATGCCAGTTAATGACTTACTAAGTTTTTCAATAATATCCGCATCATTCGCATCATCAATTGAATTCCACACTTTTAAATTTGACTTAATATCACTAATTAATTTTATAAGGTATACTGCTAATATTGTCTTTCCTGTACCTGCGCCACCAATAACTTCAACCAATGACTTTTGCGTCGCATTATTAATTTCGGTTATTTTCTTTAATATTTTGTATGATGCATCCTTTTGCTCTGAAGTAAGCGATTTATA
>AUXO011449940.1_pt1 | contig 15717 bp, 13 predicted proteins | sample 768731 | NCBI WGS metagenome assembly AUXO01 (sample SAMN02715735, study PRJNA202380) | gut metagenome | biome: sheep rumen | host: Ovis aries | place: New Zealand: Palmerston North
TTTTAACTCTTTTTCTAACACATTTTCTTCATTTGGTGTGAATACAAAATGGTCGAAAAACTGCGTAAAATCAAGGATTTCTAGGAATCTGTGCGACATAGCAACACACAGCTCTCCACATGATAAGTATGCCCAAACTGGTCCACCGGCTGCACTTTCTCCACCTGATATCCATGTGCCTGCATATACTTTAAGTCGCGAGATAACGTGGCTGAATCACAGCTGACATAGACCATACGCTTCGGTGCCATCGCTACGATAGTCGCAAGAAGAGACTCTTCACATCCCTTTCTTGGTGGGTCTACGACCACAACATCCGGATGTGTTCCCTCCTGTGCTTCGATATCACCGGTCTGCGCCTTTTCCTTTAACTGTTCATAGAACTGTGGAACAACTTCTTCCGCCTTTCCAACAAAGAATTCTGCGTTGTCAATGCCGTTGCGCTTTGCATTTTCCTTTGCATCTGCAATTGCCTGCGGAACGATTTCTACGCCGTAGACTTTTTTTGCCTGCTTCGCAAGGAAAAGAGAAATTGTACCAATACCACAGTACATATCCCATACTGTTTCTTTTCCTGTCAATCCGGCATATTCTAATGCCTTTCCATAGAGCTTCTCTGTCTGTCTTGGGTTGACCTGAAAGAATGACAATGGTGAAATCTGATATTTGATATCTCCAATATAATCTGTAATCGAATCCATTCCCCACAACGTACGATTCTCTGTTCCCAGAATAACATTTGTATCCTTCTGATTGACATTTACCTGAATGGATGTCATTCCTTCAATCTGTCGCAAACGTTCTACAAGCTGCGCTTCATTCTTCAGACGCTTTCCATTGATAACGATACAGACCATAATCTCGCCAGTATGATATCCGTCACGAATCAAGATATGACGTACAAGACCGGTCTGTGTCTGCTCATTATAGGGTGGAATATGATTCTCCTGCATATATGTTTTGATAATTGCAAGAATATTTTTATTTTGTGAATTTCCTAACAAACAATCCATCTGGTCGATAATATGATGTGTTCTTCCTGCATAAAACCCCATCACGATATTGCCATCTTTATCTAATCCCACTGGATACTGTGCTTTGTTTCGATAATGAAATGGTTCATCCATTCCAATAATTGGCTGCATCTCATATGAGGTAATGCCACCAATTCTTGCTAGATTATTGCGTACCAATTCTTCCTTAAACTGCAACTGTGCCTGATAATCCATTTCCTGAATCTGGCAACCACCGCACTGCTTGGCAACCGGACATGCCGGCTGGATACGGTCTTTTGACGGTGTAATTACCTGCATCAGTCTGGCATATCCATAACTCTTTTTTGTCTTAATAACCTTGGCTTCAATCACATCTCCAATGATGGCATCTTTGACAAATAATGTATATCCGTCTACCTTACCGATGCCTTCTCCATTGGTACTCATATCTTCAATTGTCAGTGTAATTCGATCTTCTTTTTGTAATGCTTTTCCCATGTGTGTTTCCTATACTAATGTCTTCTTTACGTTGGCATCAAGCCACTTATTATAACCTAACCAGTCGTTGGATTCCTTCGATACGAGTACTTCACGTAATGTCTCCATCTTCGCATCCATATTATCTGCCATAGACAATGCCAATGCTTCTGCAATTGATGGCTTCTTTGGCGAACCATATTCTAATTCGCCGTGATGAGATAGAATACAATGTCCAATCTGTGCCGCTAATTCTTCAGGAAATCCGTCAATCGTCTTAATTTTATCCATAATCATCTCATAACCGATAACAATATGTCCGATAAAATTACCTTCGTTGGTATAGTCATTTCTAGGAAATTCTGAAAGTTCACGAACTTTACCCGCATCGTGCAGCATTGCACACGCAATGAGCAAATCACGATTCAGATAATCATAATTATCTGCCATATGTGCACACATTCTTGTAACACTTAAACTGTGCTCTAACAAGCCTCCTGCAAATCCATGATGAACCGTCTTTGCTGCGGAAACATTCTGAAACTTCTTAATAAATGTTGTATCTTCCACAAAAAACTTCTGTAACAATGCCGCAATATATGGATTCTTCACACTCTTTACAAAGCCTAAAAGTTCTTCATACATATCTTTGATTGCAAAACGACTGCAAGGTACATAATCAGAAGCAATATATTCTCCCTCCTGTGCCACTCTTGCACGGTCAATCTTTAACTGTAAAGATCCGTTATAACTGCTAATCTGACCTGTAACTGCCACATAATCCATCGGAGAAAAATCACCGATTCCACCTGACATTGGGTCCCAGATTTTCGCATCAATTATTCCTGTCTTATCCTGTAGAATTACATTTTCATATTCTCTTCCTGCTTTTGTAAGTGCTGTTGATTTAGACTTACATAAGTATACATCTGAAATTCTGTCGCCATCCTGAAACTGCTCTATATAACGCATAAATACACTTTGCCTCTCTTTTCTTTTTTCATCTTTCTTCTTTTCTGCCATTTGTAATTGGTAACACTGCGATAATTCCTTATTATACAGCGGTTTGAACTGTATCTGTTTGTTTAGAAATACGCACTGGTAACTGCTATGATTCCGACATACTTAACGTACACGCACATTCACTGGAAATTCTAAATCTTTATATCCTTCTTTTCCCTGTCTTTTCACTTTTACAATTACCTGCTGCTTATCGTCATACTTATATAGTTTCTCACTAAACGCCTGAATTGTCAAAACCATATTTTCATCTAATCCGACAATAACATCTCCCGGCTGAATTCCTGCTTCATATGCCGGAGATTCCACCTCTACCTGTGTTACATAAATACCAATCGGAAGGTCATACCGTGTCGCAATTGAACCTGTCACATTCTGACCGTGAATCCCCATATATGTGATTCCTTTTCCACCGGACAATGCCTCAATCACGCCCTTTACATCTGAGATTCCCAATGCTGTCATTCCTGATATTCCCGGCTGATACGATGCCAGACCGATCAGGCTTCCCTGACTATTGAAAATGCACGCAAAATCTCCCTCTTCACTGTCAAATCCCATATCAAAAATATCATAAGAGTTATCCAGTCCACTATGTGTAATCACTCTTGTAATTGTTCCGTAATCAACAGACTCATTCTTGCCACCGATTCTGCCCACTGCAACAATAATATCTCCTGATTTAACATTATAGGAATTGCCTAGCTTTGCACTCGATAAACGTGCTCTCTCCACAACCGGAATCGCACTCTCTTTCACGCTAAATAATGCAATTCCTGTCTGTTCATCTTTTCCAATTACCTGTGCTTCCACTTCAGTCGAACTTCCAAACTGAACAACAATGGAATCTGAATTCTGTACCGCTTCATAACTCGTAAGCATAATATATTCCGTATCTGTATTCTGTACCGTTCCAACAAATACCCCTACCGTCTGTGTACTGCTCTTGCTGTCCTGAATGAAGTCTTCCATATCCTTCCGGTAAATATCCACAACCAGCGTCGATTTCTTTACACTTTCCACAATCTTTTGCAGGGCTTGTGTAAATGACACAACATCCTCTGTCTGTATCAGTTCTACGCCACTTTTTTCTAATTGCAGATTTTCCTCTAATTTATCACTTGCTGTCGTCGATTCTATTTCTACAGTTTCATTCTCATCATCTGCCGCATCCTGTGGATACTCATCCCGTTCTATAACAAGCGCTGCCCGTTCATCTTCACGCTGTCTGATATTTTCATAAAGCGTTGGCGTACACAATACCATAACAATACTTGCCATCGCACCAAAGAGTATACCCGAAACAATAATTTCAAGTAACCGAAACCATTTATGATATTTAACTGTCAGACGCGGTTCTATTTTTTCCGTATAAAGTGCATAGTTTTCCCCTGACTGTGTATCCTGTGCCGTATGATTTTTCTGTTTCTGGTTCTTTGTCTTTTTCATCATAGTCACGTTCTTCCCATTCTTTTTATCCCGTATAAGCATATCTTTCATACACCCCTGAATAGATGTGCTTCTTTTACATATGGATTTTAGTATATCGGAAAGTTATGAACATTTTATGACATAGCTGTAAAAAATATATACATATTATGGAATTTTCCACCTAAATCGTGTAAAATAAACTATATATAAATTATTGTGATTGATATCGCATACCTGTTGAGGACATCCTCTCTTATATCTGTGAAAATAATCACAAACTTGGAGGCATTATGAATAAAAAGTCTTTTACGACTCTCGAATACGATAAAATTATAGACAAACTTGTTTCTTTTGCGGCTTCACCAGTTGCAAAGGAACGATTACGCCATTTAACACCGATGACAGATATTTCTGAAATCAATGACGCACTCACGCAAACCAACGACGCTCTTCGCCGTCTTTATGCCAAGGGCAGTGTGGAATTATCCGGCATCCGTGACATACGTGCTTCTGTGAAGCGTCTTGCTGTCGGCAGTTCATTAAATATCATCGAACTCCTAAACATCAGTTCTTTGCTTACAACAACTGCGCATGTAAAGCATTATTATGAAGAAAGTGAAGATTCTCTGTCTGAATTATTTACAATGTTAGAGCCTGCCACGCCGCTAAACAACGCAATCAAACGCTGTATCATATCTGAAGAAGAAATCAGCGACGATGCAAGTGCGAATCTAAAGTCCATCCGCCGTCAGAAAATGCAGGCAAATGATAAAATTCACACAGAATTAAACCGCTTATTAAATTCTTCAAGTGTACGCAACTGCTTGCAGGATTTTGTCATTACAACACGTTCTGGAAGATACTGTCTTCCAGTCAAGGCAGAGTATAAATCTCAGGTTCCGGGTATGGTTCACGACCAGTCAGCCACAGGTTCTACGCTCTTTATCGAACCTGCTTCTGTTGTAAAGTTAAACAACGATATTCGTGAACTTGAATTAAAAGAACAGGCTGAAATCGAAGTAATTCTCGCAACGTTAAGTGTTACAGCTTCCGAATATACTGATATTTTACAGGCAGATTTTGACATTTTAACAACGCTTGATTTTGTATTTGCAAAGGCACAGTTATCACGCTTCTACAAATGCAGCTGCCCCGTTATGAATACGAATCACTATATTAATATCAAAAAAGGCCGTCATCCTCTGATTGAACCACATCAGGTTGTACCAATTGACATCTATCTTGGTAAAGATTTCAACCTACTCATTATTACCGGTCCAAATACGGGTGGTAAGACTGTTTCCTTAAAGACTGTCGGACTGCTTACGCTTATGGCACAGTCCGGCTTAAATATTCCGGCATTGGAACATTCTGAAATTGCCGTATTTGATAATATTTTTGCTGATATTGGGGATGAGCAAAGTATTGAACAGAGCCTTAGTACATTCTCTTCTCATATGACAAATACGGTACAGATTCTCTCAGAAGCCGATGAAAACAGTCTGATTTTATTTGATGAAATCGGTGCCGGTACAGATCCGACAGAAGGTGCTGCGCTTGCCATTTCTATTTTAAATGACTTACACCGCAGAGGAATTACAACCATGGCAACGACGCATTACAGTGAAATCAAGGTCTATGCATTAACGACAGACGGCGTTGAAAATGCCAGCTGTGAATTCGACGTTGCTTCCTTACGCCCTACCTACCGTTTGTTAATCGGTATTCCGGGCAAGAGTAACGCTTTTGCAATTTCTAAGAAGCTCGGACTTCCGCAATATTTAATTGAGGATGCTTCAGCACGTATGGATTCTGAGGATATTCGTTTTGAAGATTTGGTTGCAGACCTTGAAAACAGCAGAATTACCATTGAAAAGGAACAAGAAGCCATCAATGCTTACAAAGCTGAAATTCAGGAATTAAAGAGTCAGTTACAAAAGAAATCCGAACGATTGGATGCACGTACCGATAAGATTATCCGCAAGGCAAATGAAGAGGCTGCTGCAATCTTAAAAGAAGCCAAAGAATTTGCTGATGAAACGATTAAGACTATGAATAAGCACGGTATGACTGTTAAAGAATTAGAACATCAGCGTTCTGCCGTTCGTGATAAGATGAAAAAGAACCAGTCAAAGCTCACATTGGAAACAAAGCCTTCTCAAAAGGCACATAAATCACACAATCTTACTGATTTTACAATTGGTACACATGTGCGTGTCCTAAGTATGAATCTGATTGGTGAAGTCACTTCAAAGCCAAATACAAAGGGCGAATTAACCGTCCAAATGGGCAGTTTAAGTACCAAAACAAAAATTACAAACCTAGAAATTCTTGATAATTATCAGGAGCCAAAAGAAAAGTCTGCAACACCGAAAGGTGCCGGCGGTTCCGGAAAGATTAAGATGCGTAAGTCTTCGAATATTTCACACGAAATCAACTTGTTAGGATTAACTGTGGATGAAGCTGTATCTCGTCTGGATAAATATTTGGATGATGCCTATCTTTCAGGCATCCCACAGGTGCGTATCGTTCACGGCAAAGGTACCGGTGCTTTAAGAAATGGTGTCACTTCTTACCTATATGGTGTACCTTATATTAAGTCTTTCCGTCTCGGCGAAATCGGCGAAGGTGACACTGGCGTTACGATTGTAGATTTTAAATAAACCTTTTCAAATAATTGATTGGATACATTTAAAATGAATCCTAAATTATTTCTATATTTATTTCAAACGTTTCTATTTTCAAGCGTTTAGCAGTTTAATTGTTTTAATCATTGGAATATTTTATATTTTATCAATTTAATTTTTATATTTCATATTTTATATGATTGAACACAAAGGGGAATTATTTTAACAGATTGGAGATTTTCTATGGCAACAAAACAACGTATTTTAATTGTAGATGATGATGAAAATATCAACGATTTAATTGCACTCTATCTCAACAAAGAGTGTTTCGAAACAAAAAGTGTATATGACGGTGAAAGTGCCTTGCACGAACTAACCGTATTTAAACCGAACCTGATTATCCTTGACTTAATGCTGCCGGGAATTGACGGTTATCAGGTATGCAGAGAAATCCGCAAGACAAACAATGTTCCGATTATTATGTTTTCAGCAAAGGGCGAAACCTTTGATAAAGTCTTAGGCCTTGAACTTGGTGCTGATGATTATATGATTAAACCATTTGAAACAAAGGAACTCGTAGCCCGTGTCAAAGCTGTACTTCGTCGCTATCATTTACCGCAATCTATGGGAAATAAAGACAGCGATGCACAGTGCGTACAATATCCGGATTTAACAATTAATCTTGGAAATTATTCTGTATTATACAACGAAAAAAATATTGTGATGCCGCCAAAGGAATTGGAGCTTCTCTATTTTCTTGCTTCTTCACCTAATCAGGTATTTACGAGAGAACAGCTTCTCGACCACATCTGGGGATATGAATATATCGGTGATACACGTACCGTCGATGTTCATATCAAACGAATTCGTGAAAAAATCAAAGACCATGACCATTGGGCAATTGAGACTGTTTGGGGCATCGGTTATAAGTTTGTAACACGCTAATTTAAAGGAGCTTTCTACATGAATTTTAATCTTTTTAAAAAATTCGTATTTCTGTATATTCTCGTCGGCATTGTCAGCTTTTTAGGTGTTACCTTTTTTAGTTATCAACGGGATTATGACAAAGTCTACGCAGAATATACCGATACACTTTATAAACAGGCGAATGAAATTGCAAACGAATATGCTTCTGACTATTTCAGCAGTGAACATTTACGAATCATTGAACGCGAATTATCCACAATTGCCACATTGAGCCACTCACGGATTCTGTTTATTAACCCTGACGGTCAGGTCCTGTTAGATACCGATTATCCAGCATCTTCTTATGATAAAGAACTGTCGGTACTTTATACGCTTTCTGATTTTGACTACACCTCTTTTGGTACAAGTCATGCGCAGACCGGTCTGCTTTATGGTATATTCGATACACCGCATATCAGCGTATTTGCTCCGATTACTAATTCCTTCACGACCAAAGGATATGTCGCTGTAAATGTTCCACAAAGCGTAATATCACAGCAGGTATACACTGTATTTAATACCAATTATTTTACACTGGGGATTGTTATGTTTTTATCAATCTCTTTCATTTTATTATATGTCATTCATATTCACCGCCCATTAAAGCACATTGCAAAGGCAATCACTGAATACGGAAAAGGGAATCTTTCCTATAAGATTCAGCCAAAATATAATGATGAAATCGGTCGCTTGGCATTGTCTCTCAATTATATGGCAAATAAGCTCAATGAATCCGAACAGTACCAACAGAAGTTCTTATCAAATATTTCTCATGATTTCCGCTCACCGTTGACTTCCATCAAAGGCTATTTAGAAGCAATGTCCGACGGAACCATTCCACCGGAAATGATGCCTAAATATTTTGATATCCTGCTATTTGAAACCGACCGCCTAACCAAATTAACCAGCAATATTTTAACATTGAATGAACTTGATCCTAAGACTGTCCAACTCGATATGACAGACTTTGATATCAATGGCATCATCAAGCACACAATTGAAACTTTCGAAGGTGCCTGCAAGAAACGGAAAATTCAATTTCAGCTTACTTTTTCTAGTGATGTTCAATATGTCCGTGCAGATAAAGGAAAGATTTCACAGGTAATTTACAACCTCATTGATAACGCCATTAAATTCAGTCAGGATAATTCTTTTATCTATATTCAGGTTCGTGATAAAGGGGAAAAAACCTACATATCCGTTAAAGATAACGGCATCGGTATTCCAAAAGAGAATCTCGATAAAATTTGGGATCGTTTTTATAAATCCGACACTTCTAGAGGGCGTGATAAAAAAGGCTCCGGACTTGGATTATCCATCACAAGGGAAATTATTCTCTCCCATAAGGAACATATTGATGTTGTTAGTACACCAGGTGTTGGAACGGAATTTACATTTTCCCTTCCTAAAACAAAGAATGGTAAGAATCTTCCTATTACATAAGATTAAGACAGACGGATAAAAACAGATTCGATTAGAATGAAACTTAAAATCAAACAGAATGAAAGCAAAATCATAATATTTCTTAAAAGAAACAAAACAGCTGTATGTATATCATAGCCTGATATACATACAGCTGTTTCTTCTGTTTCTTCATTTTGTTTAAATAAATTTATGCATCATGATGCCACTCTAAGCGGTGTAAATGACCTTCCAGATTCATATGGTCAAAATGATTCTGACGCAATGCTTCATATAATACAATCGCAACAGAATTCGACAAATTCAATGAACGAATATCTCCAATCATTGGAATTCGAATACAGGTATCTTCACGATCTACCAATAATTCCTCCGGAATTCCTGCACTTTCCTTGCCAAACATAATATAGCAATCCGGTTCATATGACACTTCCGTATATGTCTGTGTCGCCTTTGTCGTCGCCATATAAATCTTAGCTCCCGGATTCTTATCTAAGAAATCCTGAAAATTATTATAGACTCTCACATCTAACTTATCCCAATAATCCAATCCTGCACGCTTAACCATTTTATCATTTAACAAAAATCCCAGTGGTTCTATCAAATGCAATCTGGCTCCTGCTGCCACACACGTTCTTCCTATATTTCCTGTATTTGCCGGCATTTCCGGCTCATGTAATACTATATTTAACACAATTTGCCCCTTATCCTTCTATCTTTACTGCAATATCCAACTCTAAAGATACATCACTTCCATTGAGTGGAATACAAACATTCTTTGCATACATACTTGAAATGCTCATCGAACCAACTACCAATGTCGGTGGCGTAATATCGATACCAACACCCTTTGTCGAAAGAATTGTTGCCGCATTTCCCATAATCATATTACCGAGTTCTCCAATTGCACTCTTCGCCATATCATCAAGTGCCGTTACCGGCATTCCCATCATCATCTTTGATGCTACAGTCATCGCACTCTCTACCGGAAATGCAAGCAATACCTGTCCTCTCATTTCACCTGTAACACCAATCATAATAATCGCTGATTCATCTGCAAATGCTGTTGTCTTAACGTATGGTTTACCGATCTGCACATCTGTCTGACATGCATCCTTTAAAATTCCTGTTGCCGCCATCAAAAACGGATTAATATATTCTACACTGATATCTGCCATATCTTCCTCCTAAATTCACCATTCGCGGTGTTGTTTATTTTTCATTTTCTTTTAAAGGAAACGATATATCTCATCCCTTTGCGGCGTTTCTAGGAAACGCTCTTCTTCCTGTGTATACAATATTTTGTCTTTACGATCTGTCGCAACTCCAATTACCGTTGCTGATACACCCTGTTGCTGTAATCCGCGTACCAAAGCATCCGGTCTGTCTGTTGCAATTAATAATGCTCCGCTCGACTCCAGCTTGTATGGATTTACATCAAACATTTCGCAAATTTCAATCATCTCCTGTCGGACAGGAATCTTTCTAAAATCAATTTCCAGCCCAACATGTCCAGCCTCTGCCATATCCCATAGTGCTGCAAATACACCGCCTTCTGACACATCATGCATCGCTGTAACACCAAATTGACGTGCGTAAACTGCTTCTGTTGCAACAGAGCGTTCCTCTTGTATTCCATACGCTTTATCAATCAATTCCTGCGTATATTTACTAAGAATCTCTTCCTGCTTGTTGTCAATAATCTTCTGAATACCGCCAATACCGATTCTCTTTGTCATCACAATGGACTGACCTGCCCTTAGATTCTTTGCTGTAATCGCTTTATCTGTAACGCCAATTCCCGTTACAGTAACAACAGGTTCTTTAACCATATCATTAATTCTGGTATGACCACCTGATATCTTCATTCCTAATGTCTCGCACTGTGCGTTAAGACTCCGTATTTCTTCTTTCAGATTATATTCATTAAAGTTTCGCGGCATAATCACACATACACTTGCTGCAAGTGGCGTTCCGCCACACGCATAAATATTATTTGCTACATGATATACCGGCCACAATCCACTTTCTGTACTGCTAAGAATCTCCTGATCTTGTGCTTCTAATGACACAATCCCGCAGTCTACCCCAATTGCCGGTTTGGCAACTCTTTCATTTTTACTTTTGAGCAACTTTAACACTGACCGGCTCAATATGGAATTCGATACTTTTCCCGGATTCATAATTTCTCCTACAATATTCTTAGATTCTTACTTGCTACTTGCCATGAATTCGTTTATTATTAAAGAAAAACCGATGCAACCATCGGTACAACCATTGCAAGAATCAGAATCATTATAATAACAGATGAAATTAATTTTTTTGTTTTTTTGTTTTGAAAATTTATCATGATTTTCCTTTCTGCAATCCATTAATCGCAGGTTTCATTTTTATATAGATATATTGCATAATCTTATGCTTATCATACTACAAAACCTGTCACTTTGCAAAACTTGTATAAAAGTTTTATATTTTATACACATTCTTTATTATTTGCCATTACAATTTGGTGAGATTGGAGATTTTATGCATTTTATATTACCTTATTTTATTGTTTTAATTATTATTTTTCAGGTGTTGTTACGCAACAATACCAAAAAAAGAAAAGACAGTCTGGATACCTTTTGGAAACGGGAACAAGAAGCGAATTCTGTCCGTCGAAAGGACATTTCCCAATTAGACTATATTACCATTCCAAATGACCTTCCAATGGTAACAACAGACAATCATGCTCTTCTTCAGGCACAGCATACCATTGAAACTTTGCGTACCCACTGTAAAGAGCATCGGATTCTCAATCTTTCTAATCAGAGTAATACAGATTTAAAGCTCGCTTACGGCGTTGCCAACCTAAACACATTAACAGAATGTGATGATCGCTTCACGCAGCTTATCCGTGCACTTGATATCGCAGGTCGCTTAACATTCGAAGAAGAACATCCGCTAGAAGGTGTTCAGATTTTAGAATATGCGGTTTCAATCGGTTCTGATATTCGCAGTACATATACAACGCTCACAGATTTCTATCACGCCATAGACGATACCGACGCATTTGATAAATTATTAACACATGCAAATGCGCTGCAGTCTATTACCAAAGAGCCTATTCTTGCATATATGAAGATGCCTCATCAGCGACGATAACGCTGGTACGGCATCTTGCCATATTCTGATATAATTCCGTCAATAAGCTGCGATGCCCTGCTCTTGGTCATACCATCGATTTCTTCCTCTAATTCCACTTTATGATACTGCATTAATGCTGTCAAATACCGTTTCTGTGCCAGTGTAATCGGCGTATCTTTTTTCACCGAATAATTTAATGCCTGTACCTGATTAAGCCCTTGTTCCTGCGGAAATCTGTCTGCCAATAATTGATATAATTTCATTGCACTTACTGCATCATCATATGCCCTATGAGAGCTTCCGGCATCAATTTCAAAATATTCACACAAATATTCCAGATTCTTATGCTCCACTTCCGGCAATAATCTTCTGGCTAGTTTTAATGTATCTATTCCGTCTTTTTCAAATGATTTACTTTGATTCAGTGCTGCTTTCTTTAAGAAGCTGTAATCAAAAATAATGTTATGTCCAAGCAATGGTGCATCTCCAATGAAATCTAAGATTTCATCTATCACTTCTTCAATTACCGGTGCACCTTGCAGCATCTCATTGGTAATTCCTGTTAATTGTACAATTCTATTATCTAATCTTCTCTGTGGCTGAATCAGTTTCTGATACTTCGCTGTTATTTTTCCTTCTTCGACCTTTGCCATTCCAATTTCAATAATTTTATCATTTGCCGGATTTACCCCTGTAGTTTCTAAATCCAGTGCAATATATGTATTTATCATATTATCATCCTTAAATTTCGAATTCGTATTTCGTTAATATATTTCTGATGCGAATGTTTTACCTTCGTTTCATTTGGACATTGATCGTTATGGCTCTTGACCGTCCGTTAGGTCAAAAAATCATGACCTTACATTCATAAAGCCATGATTCTGTTCCATATTTTGCTGTCGTAATATATTTTTCTTTCTATGTCATTATCCAATTGTTTTATCCGCAGCCTTGCAAATACCGCTCAGAAAACATTCTGCACACTTTGGATTTCTCGCCGTACAGATTTCTCTTCCAAATGTAATAATCTGAATATTGTAAAGAATCCAATGATCTTTTGGAAGTACTTTCATCAAATCCTGTTCTACTTTATCCGGTTCTGTTTCTTTCGTAAATCCAAGTCTCTTTGATATTCTCTTTACATGCGTATCTACAACAATACTCGGATCATGAAAAATATTACCACGAATGACATTTGCCGTCTTTCTTCCAACTCCCGGTAGTGATGTCAGTTCTTCTAATGTTGCCGGTACTTCATCATGAAATTCAATATGAATCAATTGTGCCGTGCGTATTACATTTTTTGCCTTACTATGATAGAAACCGATGGAATGAATATCACGCTCCATCTCTTCTATATCTGCATTTGCAAATGCTTCTACGGTAGGATACTTCTGAAATAAATCCTTCGTAACAATATTAACACGCTCATCCGTACACTGTGCTGACAACATCGTCGCCACCAATAATTCCCACGGTGTCTTATAATTCAGACTACATCTGTATTCTGTTGTATAATACGTATCTAACAAATCCAATATCTGTTTCGTTCTCTTTGTCATTAATGCTCAAATCTCATTCCTAAAATGTTGCCAAGAATAGAAAGATACAGAATCTCATTATCCTCCCACTGGCGTTTTCTCAGTGTTCTGTTAAATGATACAATACTATGCATACGAATATCTTTCTTAACATCAATCTGTATTGCCTGATTAATATTCATCTCCGTAAAAGCATGAAACAAGGTCGGTGTCTTACGCTCAAAAGAATTAATATTATTAATTACCATGGTATTATCTTCACGGAATTCTGTCATATAATTATCTTCATACAAATAAACACCATCACAAGCTGATGTCCTGTCATCACCATACAATGTATATCGATGATAATTTGCACCATTCATCTCATATAAATATATACTATCTATTCCAAATGTCAATGCAATTTTTTCTGCGACCGCCTCTGCCGTACTGTCTTTGCGAATACAATACTGATTGACAATTTCATTTACAACACTGCTCTTACGATATTTATAAGAAAAAATATCTGATTCCTTCGCATCGCCTTTTCCGTTGATGTAATTGCTGTGTAAATCATTCTGATAAATAATATATCTGTTTCTTCCTTTTTCTTTTGCAAGATAAAGCATCTTATCTGCAATCTCAAATAGAGATTTATAATCCGATGCATCTCTTGGATACGTTGCAGAACCAATTGAACAGGTAATATCCGGCTTCGAATCATCATTTGCATAGAGCCACTCTACATTACTTCGAATGGAACGCAGTACAGTCCGCACAGAATCCACTGTGGAATATCCTTCCAATACAATAAACATCTCATCGCCGCCAATTCTACCGGAAATTCCCTTTCCATCTACTGCTTCCCGAATCAAATTCGCAACTTTAGTAATAACTTCATCTCCAAACATATGTCCAAATCCATCATTGACCGACTTAAAATCATCTATATCAATAATTGCAATGGTTACTGTATTGTTTGGTTTCGAAGCAATTAAACGCTGTGCATAATTCGTAATCGCACGCTTATTAAGCAAATTGGTACCAGAATCAAGTTCATCCGGCAAGAATGATACACTTCTTTCTCCTCTGCTAATCGGACTAATAATAGATACTGTTGCAATAACCTGTGAACGCTGCTGCATTCCACTTAACGTTTTTCCTTTGATTACGCACCACTGTCTTCTATCTCCATCATGCATAAGACTGATATTCAATTCATGCTCAAATGTCATCGTTCCCAATTGAAAATCTTCACATAACTTATTGAATTCCGAAATACATTTGCTGTCAACTGCGCCACTTTCTAATTTATACGATTTCCAATCTGCTAATGTACCACTATAAAAATTCATCTGCTGATGCCCACCCAGCATAAAAATCTTAAGTCTGTCTGTATCAATATCATACGACATCATCAGTGATTCCATCAGACTAAAATACTCTGTATATCGGTCATTATTTCCTTTCAGATCTTCTAATGCATTCTGATACTCTGCAATATCCTGAAGCTGCAACTCCAGGAGATCCCCTTCACCTCGCAGAATTGATACAAGCATCCAACGATATTGTCCATCGTATCGCACCATTCTTAATGTAATAACATCTACACCCTCTTCTGAATTCATAGCTTCTTCTAAACGGTGCATATCTTCTGGATGTATTGATCTTGCTAAAGAATAAATCACATTCTCTCCAAAAAAAGAAAAGAAATTCTGGTCCCCGTTTTTAATTCCTAACTCCCTATCAATAACTACCTTGCATTTCGCAAACTTTTTTTCTTTTACCATTCCTACTCACCCAATTATTTTACGAAATCCTTTTGTAACAATGCGTCTACACGCCATCTAGTTTATAGTATAATATTGATACTTTTGACCGACAAGTCCGAACTTTTTTCTAGTACCCTAAAATAATAATTTGAAATGAGTAAAAGCCAGTAAACACGGCTATTCCATAAAATTTTTTGCACAAAATGTTCACAATTTGCTATGGTAAATCATAAAAATCTAGTACTCCCCATTTGCAGCATTTAGTGGTACTTTCGCACCATATCATTTTAGGGTACAAAAAAAGCGGGTGATGGGAATCGAACCCACGTATCTAGCTTGGAAGGCTAGTGTTCTACCA
>AUXO010571394.1_pt1 | contig 15716 bp, 19 predicted proteins | sample 768731 | NCBI WGS metagenome assembly AUXO01 (sample SAMN02715735, study PRJNA202380) | gut metagenome | biome: sheep rumen | host: Ovis aries | place: New Zealand: Palmerston North
TACCTTCGACCTCCCGCTTAATCAGCAGGTCAAGAAGCAGCCTGATAATGTAGGTTTCACAATTCTTGAGAACAAAGCAGTCAAGGTATATGTACCGGAGAATAAAAAATGATAGATGTATTTATCTGTGAGGAAAATGAAAAGGATCGTGTAAAGATAGTTAATGGATGTGAGGAGTATTACATCAATAAAAACTATGACAGCGAGATTTATAACTTTTCCAGCAGTGATGAATTGATAGAGAAGGTAAATGATTATGAATTATCTGCAGTGTACTTCCTTGATTGCAGTGAAGTAACCGATTTAATGATAGAAAGGCTTCAGCAGTCAGCTAAAGGAAGTTATCTGATACTCATGGCAGATAACATGAAGAAGATTCTCGATACAATCTCAACTAATATGCGGCCATCAGGTTATTTGCTCTTGCCGGCTGAAAGAGATGAGGTAACGCGGATAATAAAGAGTGTATGTGAGGAGTATGAAAGCATAACCGGAGAATCAGCCTGCTTCAGATTTAAGATAAAGAGTCGTATATACAGTGTGGATATATCAAACATTGACTATTTTGAAGCGGCAAACAAGAAGATGATACTCAGGACGGCAAATCAGGAATATGAGTATTACGACAGTTTTGATAATATTAAGGCTTTTCTTCCGGATTATTTTCTTAGAACGCATAAAAGCTTTCTGGTTAACATGAATAATGTCAAGAATATTGATTTCAAGGAAATGTGGCTGTCATTCAGAGATGGCGCAGTGGCATACATTTCTCGTGGTTATAAGAAGGATGTTGAAGAGTATATACAGACCGGAGAAATATGATTAAATACATTTTTACAAAAAGTGAATTAAAGACATTGTTTTATCTCACGGGGCATACTGATTTCAAATGCGAGCTCTTTGATGTTGCCGAACTAAAGCAGGAAGAGTTTGAAGATGCAGAGGAGAGTCTTATATCAAAGAATCTTATATACAGGGTCAATAATACTGACATTACAGTAGATAAGATGTTTGTGGCATTGGTGAATGTGATAGCTAAAGCAGAATACGTATGTGAAAAAGATCATATATTTGCGGCGGTAGGAAGCATAGCGGTTGTGCTGGAGGAAGATATGCGGAATACCGAAATTATCAAGATGATTCCATACAAAGGCATTGAAGATGTTGTTGAAGATTATGGAACGGATCTTTTGATTTAATATGCGGAGATAACAGGAAGCTAATCTATTATATAAGCAGTTCAAAACCAGATTGTTGAGGAATAAAGAATGAATGATGTTTTAGTTGAAATTATAAGTGTAGCAACCATAAAGAAATATGAGTTCTGGCTTCCTAAAAAGGGGCTTATAAAGGATGTCATTAAAAAGCTGGCTGAAGATATCATGATATATGAAAACAACGATGGGCTTTATGATGAGAAGTCAAAGGAAAACCTTATTCTTGTTGTATCTACTTCAGGGGATATTCTTAATAAAGAATATACGGTCAGTCAGTCAGGAATAATGGGCGGAGACAAACTGATTTTGGTATAAAAATGCAATTCGGAGAAAAAATAATGCATTTCGTCAGTTTGAAAAATATGCAATTAAAAATGTTGTAGTATGAACACAGTGAGAGACAGGAAGGAGTTGAAAGGAGGCATATATGGTGGATTGGAGCGGTTTGCTCGGTGGAACATATAAATGGGACGTTGAGCGAATACAGAACTTGATTAATAAGCTTAGTGCTGAAAAGAGCCAGTTGGAAACAGATTCTTCTAATATTTCTTCTTTAAAAGGGGATATAGAAGGGGCATGGCAAAGTGTTGCAGGTACCGGTTACACGGGCAATCTGGATGTAGATGAGAAGGATATAAAAAATATCATCAGTAGACTTGATGACACAATATCAAAGCTTAGCAGGGTGAAAAGCATATATGCAAATGCTGAGTCAGAGATAGGCAGTGAGGTAAGAAACTTGAGTTCCAGAATAATAAGGTAGAAGGGAGATAAAGATGCCGACTGAAACATTTATTTATGATCTTGAAGTCTTACGTTCGAAGGAAAGTCAGCTGGTATCCATAAGTCGTGACCTTTCAGATATCAAAAAGACTATAAAACAGTTAAATGATATGGTTGATGAATATTGGGAAGGCGACGCAAGCGCTGAATTTAAAAAACAGAATGCTAAGACCATTACAAAGATAAAAGAAATTAAAGAGCATGTCGATACTGCAAAGAATAATCTAAGAGATTCAATCAGTGCATATGATGCTAACGAAGAGAAAAACAAAGGAATCGTAGATGACTTGTCGACAGAGGGAATTTTCTAAGAATGAAAGGGGTGCAGAAATGACAATAGATATTGATCTTGACATACTGGATTCAGTATCGACCAGAGCAAGGTCGCTGGCGTCCCAGGTAAGAAGCAGTGCAGGAAAGGTTGATAATGCTGCAAACGGGATTGAAGCATCTTGGAGAAGTAATTCTTCAGCATCATATGTATATGAAGTTGAGGAAACAGCAAGAAGACTTAGAATGGTAGCGGATGAGTTGGAAAGTCTATCCGGTGCAATCAGCAGATATTCATCCAACATGAGAAGAATTGAAAAAGAACTTGCTTCCAAAGTTGGTGGCGGAGCAGGCGGAGGGGGCGGCGGCTCCTGGTAAAAATGAATGATAGTGCATTTGCACATCAGATATAAATGTTGACCATTATAAAGAAGAATATAAAAAAGAAAAGGAGAGATTATTATGGCACAGACATTAGTAACACCGGAAACAATGGTTACTCTTGCAAATGGAGTAGAGGAAAAAATAGCAGACTGGAATCAGGCAGTAACAAAGATTTATCAGCTTGCTAACGAGATGGATGCAATGTGGGATGGTACGGCAAACGATGCATTTAATACTCGTTTCGAGGAAGACAGAACTAAGTTTGAGCAGCTTTCAACAATCATGTCAGAGTATGCTACAGCAATCAAGACTGCAGCACAGAATTATATGACGACTGAAGAAGAAGTTACTACTATAGTTCAGAGAGTTTAATAAAAGAATATTTCAATTAATTAGAAAAGGAGATAAAAATATGGCAGATTTAATTCTTAAAGTAACACCGGAAGAGGTTAGAACAAAAGCAGGCGAGATAGACAGTCAGAAGACATTTATGAGCACATATCTTTCAGATATGCAGGCAAAGGTTAATCAGCTTCAGGATGCATGGAACAGCCCATCAGGTCAGGAGTACTATACAAAGTTTACTACTCTTGCTAAGCAGATCGAAGCAGCACTTGATGATCTTGCACAGCACGTAACAAATCTTAATGAAGCAGCTGCTACTTATGAGGAAGCTGAGAATCAGCAGAAGGCTCTTGTTGAGAATCTTTCTACTGAGGGAGTTTTCTAAGGGTAAGAAAATAGAGATTGCTATATGACGAATGTGTCAAAGTTCATGAGTTGGTTCTATTAGAGCGGCTTATGAGCTTATGGCACAATTGTCATATATAAGGAAGAGTGTGAGGGTAGTATTTTATGGACAGCATACTTTTTAACCCCGAAAGTTTCGAGGAGCAAATACAAAAACTGAATATAGAATATGAATGCCTTCAGGATATATACAATCAGTTTCTTAGACAGGTAGTTACCAGATCAGATAAAATCGGTGAGTTTAGGATTAAGGCAAATGAAATAAAAGAAGAGATACTTAGAATCGAAGAAAAGATACTTAGCCTTAAGTTGCGTGCAGAAGAAATCAGGAACCAGTATATGGGGGTAGAGGAGATAAATCTACGATTGGTCAATGATCTTCCTAAAGCGCAGGATGTACTTGAAGGAGATGCTGCAAAAGAGGCAGCGGTTGGAAGAATTAATATAAATAGAAATTACAGGGTTGTTAGTACAAACTCCCCTTATGTGATTAATAGAAATTATGATTTTGAAGATTGGCTGGTGGATTGGTTAAACGCCAGTGGGAATAGATAGAAGGAGAAGGGATTATGGGTGAAACTTGGGTAAAAACAAGGGAAGAAAGAATTAGTGCGAATACACTATCTTCATATTCAGGAGAGTTAGAAAACATAGCAAAAAGTGTAGGGGCATTAGAGAGACTTCTTTCAAGATCCGGAGTTGCAAATGAGGCGTTTCGCAATAATATGTCCAGGATAAAGCAATCTTTAAATGATGAGACTGTAAACGTCAGGATGCTTTCCAGTGCTTTGAGAAATTGTATGAGTATATATGAAAGAGCAGATAATAGTGCACGTAATGCTTTGGAGGGAATAGCAGGGGTTGTTACTATTCCATTTCCTGATGCATCTAAGTTTAAATCCATACTTTTGGATTTGATTAGTAGAATTACCATATTACTTGCAACTATAGGAAAAATTGCAGCAGGTGGAAAAGACAAAAACTCAAAATATGTATCAGATCCAGTAAATGTATGCACGGGTAATTTTATTAGTGATTCTAATGAGATTACTTTTGCAGGAGAGTTTGGGCTATCTTTCTCAAGACATTATAATTCCATGTATAGAAATTATGGAGTAATGGGGCTAGGTTGGTCACATAATTACGATATTAGTATATTAGAAGACGAAAACTCTATAATTTTATGCATGGGTGATCAGTGGAGAGAAAGGTTTGTATCTGATGACGGAAGAATGTTTTATAGCGCTTGTGGCACACTTGATTATATTTCCAAGGATAATGGATATTTGTGCTATTTGAGATACGGAAGTCTGTATCACTTTAATGAGAAAAAGGAGCTTGTTTCTATTATTACAAAAGAAAAAGAAGCCTTATTCTTTAGTTATGAAAACGGATTGCTGGATAAAGCAAATGATGAAGCGGGTAGAAGTATAAAGTATAATTATGATGAAGCAGGAAATCTTATTAGCATTGAGGATAATATAGGCAGAAGTGTTAGCATGAAATATGATGATGGCCTGCTGGTTGAAGTGTGTGCAGCTGATAATACTATAAATAGATATGAATATGATAAAGAAAAACGTTTAGTTAAAATAATAAACGGACGTGGAAATGTTTCTGTTATAAACGAATATGATGAATCAGATAGGGTTACCAAACAGATATTTGCAGACGAATCATGTATTACTTTTGAATATATGAATAATGATGTGGTTGTTACAGAAAGAAATGGTGCAAAGACAAAATACAGTCACAACGATAAATTTGAAATAAAAGCAGTTAATACACAGAAAGGAACCATTGAATATGAGTACGATGAACGAGGAAATCGTATTGGATTAAAGAATAGTATTGGCGCTGTTTATAAACAGAAATATGATGACAAAGGAAACTTGATTTGTATAACAGATCCATGTGGAGGTAAGATTAGCCTTAGCTACGTTCAGGAAGATAATCCTAACGAAGTTATAGATATGAATGGTGGATTTTCGGCAATTGAGTACGATGAAGATGGAAATGTAATTTGTTATAAAGACGAACTAGGTTTTGAAACCATCTTTGAATACGAAGGAAAGAATATTTCTCAAATTATTTATCCTGATGGATCTTTTGAGTCTTTTGTAAATGATGATAATGGGTATTTAAAATGTCACTATGATGAATGTGGGAATGAATGGACTTATGAATATGATGCTGCCGGAAGAAAAACAAAGGAAACAAACCCTAAAGGAGCATCTACCTTATATGAGTATGATAATATGGATAGAGTTATATGCATAACTAATCCTATTGGTGATAAGCAGCTATTCGAATATACTGAAACTGGAAAGCTGAAAAAAAGAGTTGATTACGATGGGAAAGCAGAAGAGTGGGAATATGATGTTATGGGCATGCCTACAAAGTATGTCGATAAATGCCATAATATCACTGAGTACAAATATGATAAGGCGTCTAATTTAATTGAAATTATTCTGCCAAATAAGGGCGTAATAAAAAATGAATATGATGTTTATAATAGAAGAATAAAGGAAGTTGCGCCTGATGGACAGGTAATTACTTATGTATATGACACTGAGGATCGTGTAATAGAATTAAATAAAAATGGAGTGATAAAGAAATACGAGTATGATTTATGTGACCGAATCGTAAAATATGAAGAGAGTGGAAAAACTAAATCAGTGACTCGGGATCAAGCAGGACAGATTAATGAGGTTACTGAAGCTGATAATGTTGCATACCAGTATGAGTATAATGAAGCAGGGCAATGTGTGACTCGTAGCAGTTCATCTGGAGAAGTAAGACATTTTCAATATGATAGCAGAAGGAGATTGTCTGTAATTACAGATAATGCCGGCTTAAAAACAACGTATGAGTATTATCAAAATGGAAATCTCAAAAGTGTCAATTATGCTGATAGTAAAATCTACTATGAATATGATGCTTGCAATAACCTTATTAAGAAGAGTAATTCAGACTACAGCATAGAGTACAAGTATGATTTGCTGGATAGATGTGTTGAAATGTCTGACATAAATGGCAGGTGTGTTCAATATGAATATGATAGCATCGGAAATGTGATTAGACACACTGATGAAGAGGGTAATAATAAGAACTTTAAATACATAGATAATAAACTAGTAGAAGCCATTGATTCAACTGGACAGGTGACAGAATACGAGTATGATTCATTAGATGATTTAATTAAAGTGAAACAATCCCAAAGTGGATACACTGACAGGTTAGTTGGGCTAAACAGAAACGCAGCAGGAAACATTTCACAAATAATCGATTCATTTGGAAATGAAAAAAAATATGAGTATGATCTTAACGGGAATATGGTTGAGTATAAAAATGAAGCCGGGGAAGTAACAAGGTATGAATACTTTAAGGACGGAAACGTAAAGACCATAGAGTATGATGATGGCAAAAAAGTTGAATTTATGTATGATTCATATGGGAGACTGATTCAGTATGCTGATTGGAATGGAAAGACAAATTTGGAATACAATTCGATCGGTTTGCTAAAGGCTGTTTCTGATTTTGAGGGAAAAACTGTTAATTTTGAATGGGACGGTAATGGAAGAAGAACGGCAACAGTTTTTCCGGATGGTAAAAAGGTGTCATATTCATACAATGGAAATGACAGATTGTCTCATATCACTAGCAAAGATATTGATCTTAAGTATACTTATGATAAAAAAGGACTTTTACAGAGAAAAGACTCAGGTAATGGGGTATATGTAGAATATGCATATTATGCTGATGGTAGAATAAAGGAAATATCATATTTTGATGTAAATGGGCTTATATCAAAAGAAGAAATGCAGTATGATGTGAGGGGAAACACACTTTCAAAGAGAATAAGTAAAAGGTCATCAGAGGACAATTATTATGAGTATACTTATGATTCGGAGAATAGAATAACATCTGTAACTAAAAATGGTACACTTGAAAAAAGCTTTGAATATGATCCTTTTGGAAACAGAATAAAAGAGATTAATAAAGGAGAGGAGATTAGCTTTAAGTATAATGAGCTCAATCAGTTGACAAATAAAATTATTAGTTCTGAAGAAGGGGAATGTAGTGTATCATACGATTATGATAAGTTAGGAAGGCTGAGAAAGCAGAGTTCAAAGGATGAGACAATAGAATATTTATATAACTCTATTGGAAAATTAGAAAAGATTCTAAAAAATGGTGAGAATATAACGTCATATAAATATGATGGGATGGGAATGAGAATTGAACAAGTAGTTGATGGTAAATCAACGCATCTGTTTAATAATCCTACTAAAAGATACAATAATCTTATATCTCGCTCATCAAATGGGGAATATGTGGATGTAGTTTATGATGGGCAGATTGCAGCAGAATTAAACAATAATGGTTATAATATATTCCAATGTAACGGACAGGATAGTGTAGTAAACTACATTTCAATTGATGGAAAAGTAGCCGAGAGTTATGATTATGACGAATTTGGTAACTTCTTATGTGACAGTATTAATCAGCCTTATGGATTTATGGGGCAGATGTATGATAAAGAAACAGGATTAATACTTACCAACGCAAGAGAGTACTCACCTCAGCTCGGAAGATTTATACAAAAAGATAATTATGAATTCATTCATATTAAAGATTCCAGGAGCTTAAATCTATATACTTATTGTTTTAACAATCCATTGAAATATATGGATCCTACAGGTAATGACTGTTATTATTACTATTTACCTGAATGGAAAGGAGAGGCAGAAAAAGATCGAAAAGCCTTGGCAAAACAGTATGGGTATAGTGAAGATAAGGTACATTTGATTCCAATTGAAAGTAATGAGGGATTTGAGTCAGATTGGAATAATATGGGCACTGTTGATGGTAAAAAAGTTGATATTGATACGGTGGTCATTAATACACATGCTAATCCTCATGAACTTGGTGGTGATAATTTCAGTTTTGATACAAATGATGCTGCAAATCTGGAAAACAAGAATATGGACCAGCTTTTGCTATATGGATGTAATGCGGGTCATCTTGATTATAAAGATGAAAATATTGCTAATGCATTTAGTAGGAAAACAAATGGAGCGCCGGTTATGGCAAGTGATGGTACCGTGTATGGTAGGACATTATTTGGACGATATAAATCCAAGGGAGATAAGACTTTTAGAGAATACTCTGAACTTGCAGGGACTAATAGAAAGAAAAATGATGGATGGCAAATCTATCAAGAGGTAGATGGAAAAGTTAAGGTTACTAGTGCTGGGAAGAAGAATCTCAGGGTAAGGAAAATGATTGATATAATAGAAGACAGGAGAAATAAATGTCAAAGCGGGGAATAAATATATTATTAATTCTATTAGCCTTTTGTGTAATTACTTCCTGTGGTGTTGAAGGAGATAAGGAATTGGATTCTAAAAAAGCAATAAAATTGATTAATAAATATTATGAAATTGATGTTAGTGGCATGGTTGAATATGCGAACGGTGTAAAGACGTCAAACGCAACCTACATAGAAATCAAAGTGAATTCTGGAGATGCAGCTAACTTAGAAACCATAATTAAAAACAAATATGGTGATGGGAAAAGCCCAGATAATAAAACATTACCTAGAGCAGATAATAGTGTTTGTAAAAGCCTAAATAGTAAAAACATAAGCCGAATATATACAATATTTAGCAAAGGAAAACATGGGGCTAAAACAAGCGAAAAATTAATCTACTTAGGGGAAAAGGATGGGGAAATGTTTCTTTTCTTCATATATTGATCTGATGCTTTGAATTAATGAAAGGCAATTCATAATGAAGAATTGCCTTTCATATTTATATTCAGAACTTTTAAATAATAGGAGAGGATAGTATTATGTTGGATGAATTATTACCTATTGGAAGTGTTGTTGGAATAAAGGACACAGATAAAAAACTGATGATTTTTGGTATAAAACAAAAGAATATCGATACGGATGAGGTTTTTGATTATGTCGGAGTCCCTTATCCGGAAGGCAATATAGGGAATGACTATCATTATCTTTTTAATGCCGATATCATTAGTGAGGTATTCTTTGTAGGGTATGAAAGTGAAGAGAGAGACTATTTTTTGAATAATTTGAAGAAAGTATATGAACCTGAGAATGCGATTATGAGTTTACCTGAAGCACCGTTGGAAGAGGAGTTAAATGCGGATTTAAATAATGATACAGATGACTTCTTTTAATATATCGCCATATTTGATGGAGGTAGAATATGAGTGAATTCAAAATAAATACTATGTCACTTAATTCAGATATTGGGGCATTAAAAGTATTAAAGACGGAATTGTTTTTGGCAAGAGCAGATTTAGCGATGCAGATACTAAAGTTAGATATGTCAAGCAATTCCTATGCAGTGGGTGTAATTAAAGATAAACTCTGCAGGATGAGCAAGAGGATAGGAAATGAGATTACTAATATAAATAATATAATTAATACCGGCAATACTATATGCTCAAAGGTAAAAGCGGCTGAAAACTCTGCTAAGATTGAAATGAATGGTTTATCTGATATAATTGGTATTACGTGGCCGTTCATTGGAAAAATGCCTAAACATTTAGTGACAAGCACTAATATCTTGACAGATCTCTTAATTGATGGGGCACAGCTTAATGTATACGACTTAGAAGGTAATGCACAGTCAGTTTTTGCGAATGTAAAGGATGGTAAGATTGCAGGCTCATTACTTGGGAAAAGTAGAAAATTGGGAATTGATGGCAAAGTATTTGGTATGAATGTTGGGGCTGATGTTGAATATAGCTTTCTAAACATGGAGGGTAAAGTTAAAAAGGATGCTAAGTGGGATGTGGAGAAAGGTGAAATTGCTACAAGACTTGCTGGAAATATTGGCCTTTCGGTTGTAACTGGGAAAGTCAGTGGAAATGCTGGTTGTGCAAGCTGGGAGGTAAATGGTAAAGTCGGAAATGTTGGCGCTGAAGGTGAAATAGGGGCGTCTCTTATGAAGGGGGGTAAATTTGACCCAGAAGTTTACCTAAAAGCAAAAGCGAAAGCAAGTGTTGCAGAGGGTGAAGCATCAGGAAAGTTTGGTACAAATCAAGTGAATGTACATGGGAAAGCTGAAGGCTCTGTACTTGCAGCGGAAGCAGAGGCAACGGCCAGGTTTGGTAAAATTAAAGATAAAAATGGTAAGGAAAAATATGGTGTTTCTGCAAAGGCAGGAGCAGAAGCTTATCTCGCAGAAGGTAAGGTTTCAGGAGGATTCACCCTTTTTGGCATTAAGATTGATGCTTCAATTGAGGGTAAAGCAGGTGGAGTAGGTGCAAAAGTTGGCGGAGAGGCTACTACTGGTGGAGTTGAAGGAGAGATTGGAGCAGGACTTGGATTAGGACTTGGATTGAAAATAAAGGTGGATTGGTCTGGTCTCAAAGTTCCATGGCAGAAATAGTGCAGTGATAATAATAGTTTTAGGGAGGAATAAAAAATGCAGAAAGATTATTTACCTATTGGTTCAGTTGTGCTCCTCAAGGGTGGGGAGAAAAGAATTATGATTTGTGGTCGTATTCAGACAAGGGCGGGAGAAGATCATATATATGATTATTCAGCATGTTATTATCCTGATGGAGTAGATTCAAGTCGTATGTTTTTCTTTGATAGCGATGCAATAGAAAAGGTATTTTTCATAGGATTTCAGGATCCTGAAGAATTAGCGTACCAGGAGGCGCTTTCTAATCTTGGAGAATTGGCGGTAAAAGATGGCAGAATTGTTCCTGTTGAAGAAATGACAGATTCTGAATAAAAAATAGGTCATTATATATAAAGCAAGAAGTATATTAATGAATCCTATACTGGCACTGGCGGCTTCCATTTACAGAAAAAATAATGCGGTTTATCAGATATTAAACAACTGGTCAGCGGGAAAAGTATAATTAACTCTAGTTACTGAGTTAGATTTTGAAAGAATGGTGGCAAAAATGAGTGAATTTAGGATTAATACTGGAGTTATTAAATCAGAACTAGGTACTCTCGGTTCGGCTAAAACAGAATTATTTTTTGTAAAGGCGGATTTAGCGATTCAGATTATGAAACTACGCGCAGTAAGCAGCTCTTCTGCCGTGAGTGCAATTAAGGGCAGACTTGGAGCGCAAAGCAAGAGAATCAGCAATGAAATTATCAACATTAATTCTCTCATTAATTCAGGAAATGCTATTTGCTCGAAGGTTAAGTCAGCTGAATTATCTGCTCGCTGGGAAATGAGTGGTATAGAAGATATTATAAAAAATATATGGCCTTTTAATGGTGATTTATACAATGCAAAACCGGTTGGATTAGAAGATAACGGAGCCTTGATAGTTAGTGAATTATCAATTATAGGTTTTAATATAGGGGCATTCAAAGGTTTAATTAATGGTATTTCAAAAGCAGATTATTCAGATTTGAGTAATGGTAATTATGAAATAGATTCAGTAGTTTTTGATGATGAAGGTGGATACGGGGGAAATCAAGGAAGTGCTAAATCTAAGTATTACTGGGATGTTTTTAAGTGTTGGGAAATATTAGATATGATCCATAAGCATTATGGAGATATGAATATATTTGAAGCATTTGCGTTTACTAATGCTGTAAATAAGAGTGGATGTGGATATACAGCCATGGCTAACTCGTTATTTGTAGAATATGAAGGACGAGAGGATGAATTTGAAAAGACCTTTGGTTTTCCTATGTATAAAGACGGAGATTTAAACTATGACGAAATGATAATAGCTTTATACTCTACAGCGGCAAAAAATGGAATTGCAGTTCAGGAAGGGAAAAAATACCCTGGTGGAACGTTAGATGGCGACAGACAGGCAATAATGGAAGCATACTTAGCAGATAAAGGTGTAAAGTTCAGGTGTGACAGAGATGTGAATGTTACAGCAGAAAATGTCAGAGAGATAATCGAAAATGGAGGGCACATTATCCTTGGGTACAGAGACACTCAATTAAATATGTATAATGTCGAAACAGGTCAAATGGAGCACTATGGAAACGGTGTTGATGGTTGTGGCCATGCTATAATGGTGACAGGAGTAACTGAAGATGGTCAGTTGATTGTATCCAGCTGGGGTAAAAAATACTATGTAAATCCATCAGATTTTAATCAACAGACTGTTGGAAATAATAGAGCAGATACATTTGAAGTATTCTATTATGATTGATGTTTAGATTAATTAAAAAGGATAGAACGTATGATGGAATATAAAGAAATAGCGGAAATAGAGACATGTTTATTTCCTGAAACAGATAAAATAGATAAAGAGTATATATTGGTAAGTAAAGCATATAAGGAATTGTTTAGTAGGTTTTTTATTAATAAAACCGGGCTGGACAGATTAGATGCCCGCTTGATGCACAAGAATTATAAGGCTATCAAGGTTTCGGGAGATGAGGAAGATGATTTTTATTTTGCCGAAGACTCACTTAACTTGAGGTTTTTCTGTCTTCGATGTATAGCCAGAGTTGAGCGTTTATCTAAAAAGGATATGGAGATTATGACATCCTATTTAGACAAAATGGATGATGCTGACTTAAAAGAAAAAGCAAAGGAAGTAGTGCTGAGAACTTATAAGAATGTTATGGTAGTTAATGATAAAGATCCCGAAAATATTTATAGTCCAAGACTTACATTAATGCAGGAATATAATATGAGTGGTGCAAGTATACCCGTACTAATGAGGAGTATCCCTTCATATTCTGAGGATGGGGAATTAATGGATAAAGATGAAGAGACAAAAAGGCAGCAGAATCTTTTATCTATAAAAAGGCAAATAGAACCTATATTATCTAAAGCAATTGGATGCAACGTAGTTATTGTGCTTAAAATGTTTTAAAAGGGAATTGTTATGAGTTCACAATCAAATTTAGATAGACCCCTCGTCTCAATACTTGGTGATTCAGTCAGTACTTTCAAAGGATTCAATCCTGAAGGATATGCAGTGTTTTATGATGAATATTTGCAGAGCGTTAACGGATTAAGTAGTGTGTATGACACGTGGTGGGCTAAGGTAAATCAATCATTAAATGCCTACCTCTGTGTCAATGATTCATACTCCGGCAGTCGGGTTACAGGAGCAGATTTTCCGAGTGCTACCTCTGAAATACGCTTGAATAATCTTAAAAAGGGTAACTATATTCCAAATATCATTCTGATATACATTGGAACTAATGATTTTGGAAATGGAATTCCGGTAACTAGAGCAGATTGTGCTCCCCAAAATGAATGGGGCTGTTTCGAGATTGCCTATGATTATTTATTGAAATCACTTACCAAGAAGTATCCTCAATCCATGATAATATGCGGTACATTAATGAGATCTAAGATGAGGGGAAAAGAGGATTGGGTTTATCCTGAAGAATTCGCAGGGTATTCTTTAGAAAGCTATAATAATGTTATAAGACAATTGAGTTATAATAATCGCTGTTATTTAGCGGATGTCAGTAAACTGGGATTATATTACGAGACGCTTGATGGCTCACATCCAACAAAAGAAGGGCACGAAACAATTTTTCATGCCTGGAATAAGTGTCTTAAATATCTACCGCGTTTGCCGCTATAATTGAACTAATATAATTGGCAGTTTTTTCCTTTATTCCCACCTGCTCCGCAAACGTATTAAATTTACTTACTGTAAGGCGCACCTCATTAATGATTTCTTTGCAGCGTCTTTCCTTTATATCCATTCTGCTTCCTGCTTCAATGAGGTCATTTAGCCCTATTTCAGTTTGTTTTCCATTTATGGTCATCTGATGTGCTCTCAGCCATTTGTTTTCCGGATTATATGAAAATGTGACATCATATGCAGGAGATAATTGCCATCTGCCGTTTTTGTCCATAATAAAAGAAACATTCTTAACATGATCATCCTGGTTTACTGCCAGACAGTTAAATACCATTCTTCGGTAAAACTGCTCTATCTCTTTATGGTATAATCCGAGTTCTTTCATGTAAGCTGATGCCAGTTCGTAGCTACAGGCTCCAGGGTTCTGATAGCTTATATGTGTGAGCGCCCCTAGAGATTGCATGTGAATTTTTTTGCCATTCTGTCTGTCAAAGCGTTTTGTCATAAAATGATGATCGCCATCCGAATCATAAAGCCTGCATGGATTCATCACAATTCCTGCACTTGTCGCCATGAGGTAATATGCGTACTCTATCAATGTATATTCCGGCTTATCTTCAAGGCCGTGATCCCCATTTTTCGATACATGATCAAACTTTATAAGCCAATAGTCATATCCAGGACCCAATTCTATTTGTCCGGAACGGATTTCATTTGTATCCTCATTCCATGCAATCAGTGCTTTTGCCCTGGCTCCTCCGGCAGAGCTTCCTACTTGAACCAATTGCGAATAAGTCAGTTTGTCAGTTGGATTCAAAACTACGCTTTCCCTTCCGGATAATATATCGGATGCAAATCTAACCATCTCACGCACATTTATGTTCTCATCAACATCCCTAATATCCATACTTGCAGGAACATATTCCAATGCGCCCATTCCTCGTTTTCCTGTATAGCAAAGCCTGTCTATGGCAGTAAAATCAGATAACGACTTTCCTTGATCCAAAAGCCAACGTTCTATAACGGCATTACCAAATTTATCCGGTATCGAATCTGCCACAAGCCCCGGCATTCCATAGAATGGCTCGCCAGTCAGGGTTGGAAATTCAAAGATATTCCTTCCGAGAGGCATCCTTATTGGAGATAACTCAATTCCGCTGTTCACAAAATCACGGTCATATTCAAATGTTGCATAAGGGGTGCCGGGATCTTGATGGATAATACCTATTCTTGTTCCCCAAAGAAATACTTCTGCTGTATGATTCATTTCTCGTCATCCCCCCACTTAAATGTCTTTTTCTGAGAATTTCTCCTGACTCGTTTCGCTGTATTTTCAGACTTTTCCAAATAATAGCTAGGTCTTTTTGTTTGATCAGGAACCAGTAACTCTATGTTGTCACCCAAATCCAGAGCAATAAGGATTATAAAGAGACTATTCAACTGTATGGATTCCCCCTGCTCTAATCGGGATATACTCCTTTTTGAGATTCCGGTTTTATCTGCTAGCTCTTGTTGTGACATTTCCCGCATGATTCTATAATACTTTATTCTTTTTCCTAGTTCTTTAATATACTCCTGGTAACTCTTAGTATTATTCATATTAACGCTCCATTTCTGGCTACTTAATGCTCATATAATATCATAAATAGACATATCTGTCTACATATAAACGTATCGTGCTTGAGCTGGTTGCTTATTAGTGACGCCTAGTTGCTAATTTACTGCTCGAGT